>WFLX010095034.1_pt1 | contig 10801 bp, 6 predicted proteins | sample 4967041 | NCBI WGS metagenome assembly WFLX01 (sample SAMN12857096, study PRJNA449069) | gut metagenome | isolation source: stool from male and female vole | host: Microtus ochrogaster | place: USA:Florida | collected 2017
GCGGAAGAGAAGAAAAGGATGGAAGCCAGACTCTCGGAATATGAACAGGCGATGCAGGAAATGAGGCGGTGCAGCCTGTTAAATCTGGAAAACGCCGAAAAAGTGAGGGAAACGCTTGCGGCAAGCCTGGCTAAAATAGAGCAGGTGCAGAAGAAAGACGGGGCCGATTCTGNGAGAANGGAGAAAACCGCGGAGGAAGTAAAAATACTTCTGGAAAAACTGACGGAGCAGACGGCGAAGACTTTGGAAGAACAACTGAGCCGGACAGAGGAATTGCTTACCGTCCAGACGAAGACGATAGAAGAATTGATTCATGCATCGGATGAGTTTGACCACAAGGAGGCCGTGAAGGTGTACCGGAACGTGCAGGCTGTGATCGAGGAAGCGTTGCCGAAGCAGACGGAGGCGATCACAACGGCGGTCAAAAATGCGGAAGGACAAAAGAAAACGCCGGCGGGACTGATCGTGCTGTGGATGCTGACATTNGCGGCGGCCGCCGCAAATGTGGTGATCGAAGTGCTGCGGTTTTTGGGATATTTATAAACGATGCCGGGTTAAAAGATACCTTACGGGCCATTAAGTCATAGAACCACTTTTGACCCTGGTATCATAAAATGAGCAAGAGGAAAATTATGGCAAAAGNGACATGGAAACCGGGNAATATGCTCTATCCGCTGCCGGCGGTGTTGGTGAGCTGCGCGGATAAAAAGGGAAACGATAATATTTTGACGATCGCGTGGGCAGGGACGATCTGCTCCGATCCGCCGATGCTCTCCATTTCTGTCAGACCGGAGCGCTATTCCAACCATATGATAGCGGAGACCGGTGAGTTTGTGGTAAACCTGACGACGGAAGCGCTTGTCCGGGCAACGGATTTCTGCGGTGTGAGGAGCGGAAGGGATATTGATAAATGGAAAGAGACGGGGCTGACGAGGGAGAAGGCGGACATTGTGGGTGCACCGCTCATCAAAGAGAGTCCTGTCAATATCGAGTGCGTGGTGACAGAGGAGAAAAATCTCGGNTCCCACATCATGTATCAGGCAAAGGTTGTGGCGGTACATGCGGAGGAAAGCTATCTGGACGAGAAGAAAAAATTCCGTCTGGAGGATGCAAAACCTATCGTATATTCCCACGGAAGTTATTATTCGCTGGGGGAAAAGCTGGGGACGTTCGGTTACAGCGTAAAGAAAAAGTGACGTTACTTTAATAATGTGCCCCGCACAACGGCATCTTTTCCGTATTTGGAGCGTATCTTATCGAGAGCCTCGTTGAGGCTCTTTTGTTTTTCGGAAATGGTTTTTTCNGCGCCCAGATCGAANAGNGAAAGCTGCGTGGGCGCGTTTTCATCCTCCAGTCTGGAGGTGCGGACGCCGAGAAGGCGCACGGGGGANCCGTTCCAGAGTTCACGGGCAAGACGGCAGGCAGTTTCGTAAATGACACCACTGTCATTTGTGGCCGCCTGCAGCGTCGTCTGGTGGGAGGCGGTCTGAAAGGTACTGTACTTGATCTCCACGCTGACCATAAAGGCATGCACATGGGCTTTCCGCAGTCTGGAAGCCACTGATTCCGATAATTCCAACAGACACTTTTTGATGTCCTCCATAGTCAGGGCGTCCTGCGAAAGNGTGGTGGAATTCCCGATGCCTTTCGCCTCCGCGGGGACAGAATCCACGCGGGAATCGTCGATGCCGTTTGCAAACTCCCAGAGCATTTTGCCGTGGCTTTTTAAATGGGAGACGATGATCTGCGGGTCGGTTTCTGCCAGGTCGCCTATCGTGAGGATGCCTAACTTGTGCAGTGTTTCTACGCTGGAGCGTCCGCACATAAAGAGTGAGGAGACCGGAAGCGGCCACAGTTTTTTCCGGATCTCCGACTGGTATAAAGTGTGGACGAGATCGGGCTTTTTAAAGTCNGACGCCATTTTAGCCAGNACCTTTTTGTCGGAGACNCCGACGTTGACGGTAAAACCGAAACGNTCGCGGACGCNGTCCTTGATCTCGCGGGCGGCGGAGACGGGATCCGTATAGCGGGAGGCGACGGGAGTNAAATCCATGTANCANTCGTCCACGCTGACCTGTTCGATGTCCGGACAGATGTCTGCGAGGTGGCTCATCAGAAGGCGGCTCTTCTCGGAGTACAGTTTATGGTCGGGGGGACAGGACACCAGAAAAGGGCATTTTTTCAGGGCATCCGTAACAGGCTCTCCGGTGCGGATACCGTAAGCCTTTGCTGGAATGGATTTTGCGAGGACGACGCCGTGGCGTGTTTTTGTGTTGCCGCCGATGATCGAAGGGATCGTGCGCAGGTCGACGGTATCGCCCTGCTTCAGTTTTTCGAGTGCGCTCCAGCTTAAAAAAGCGGAGTTTACGTCAATATGAAAAATGGTCTGTTCCATAAAATGAGTGTATCACGTTTTCGGAGAAAAATGTATAGCATCTTTACAATTCGGGAAAATGCTGTTAGAATGAAAACTGTTACAAAATTGTTACAGATGAAGCGGAATATCAAGTTTGAAAGCTGCTTTCAAATTTTTTATGGAGATAAGAGCACAGGTATTACGATGAACCGGAATTTGTGGATGAGAATAAAATATACTTACCTCAGGACCTCTGTCCTGATGCTGTTTTTCGGCGCGCTTTTCCTGCCGAGCCTGATTCTTTTTGAGCATACCGGCGATAATATGTTCGACGTGTATTTAAACGGGACGCCGGTAGGGCAGGTGGCGGATGAGGAGACGGCGAAACGCTGCATGACGAAAGCAAGGTATGAACTGGCGGAAAAGAGCGAGGAGCTGCTGTTTCTGAAAACGGAACTTGCCATGGAGGGAAAAGAGGTTCTGTTCGGGGAAGTGGACAGGGAAAAAGATGTGATTGAGCGCATGAAGGACGTCATGGATCACAGCAGGGAAGAGACCATGCAGCATGCCTACACGGTAAAGATCAAGAATTTAATGGTAAATCTTGCCGATATGGATGAAGTGCTGCAGCTCCTGCAGGCGGCCGTGAACAAATATGATTCTACGGACAGCTACGGCGTGGAGATGGTGCAGGATACGGGGAGAGAATTAAATGTCCTGACGGCGAATGTGTACAGTGAATTAGAGGCAAGAAAAGAGGAGATACTGGAAGAGAAGGCGGGTGCGGACGCATCGAATCTGCCCAGCGCCGGTGTTTTTGCGCTTTTTAAGGAAGCGTCAGCGGAGGCGCAGATCGAGGAGAAAAAGGATCTGTCCGAATACAATCGGGGATTGTTCCATATGAATTTCGGAGATACGGTGGAAGTTGTGGAGACGTATATGCCCGAAAGCCATCTCGCAGAGCTGGCGGCGGCCATTGAAGAAGTAACAAAAGATCAGGAGACGAATAAAATATATGAAGTGGTATCCGGCGATACATTGGGAGAGATCGCCGAAGCGCACAACATGACCATTGATGACATCGTGGCCATGAACGGGACGCTTGAGAGCGCAAACTCCATGATCCGTGTGGGAGATGAACTGATTATCTCCGTGCCGGAGCCGGAGCTTTCCGTGGAGCGGCAGGAAGAACTGTACTATGAGGAAGACTATGACGCGGACATCGTCTATGTGGATAACGACGAATGGTATACAACAGACAAGGTGACAAGGCAGCAGCCTTCTGCGGGGCACAGGAGAGTGGTGGCGATCGTCTCCTACCGGAATGACAGTGTGGTAAACACGGAGATCATAAAAGAGGACGTCCAGATGGAGGCGGTGCCTAAGATCGTGGAGCGGGGCACAAAGATTCCGCCCACCTATATCAGGCCTATTTCGGGCGGCCGCTTGTCNTCCGGTTTCGGCAATCGGAAAGCGCCGAAGAGGGGAGCGAGCACAAACCACAAGGGATTGGATCTGGCGACCCCTACGGGCACGGCGGTCATGGCCTCCTGCGGCGGCGTTGTGACAAGAGCGGGATGGCTCGGCAGCTACGGTTACGTTGTTTTCATCCAGCATCCCGGCGGCAGGGAGACAAGATACGGACATTTGAGTAAAATACTGGTGTCCGTCGGACAGCAGGTTTCTCAGGGACAGAAGATAGCCCTCTCCGGCAACACCGGAAACAGCACAGGTCCGCACCTGCACTTTGAGATACGCATTAACGGGACGCCGGTGGATCCGCGTAACTACTGGAGCTGACCTGTCGTAACAGATATTTACAAAACGGAGTAAAAGTGGTAAACTAATCAAAGATGTGAATAATATCAGAGGTCAATCTATGGAACAATATGTGATCAAAGGTGGAAATCCTCTGGTGGGAGAAGTGGAGATCGGCGGGGCGAAAAATGCCGCGCTTGCGATTCTTGCCGCTGCAACCATGACGGATGAGACCGTTAAAATAGAGAATATGCCGGATGTGCGGGATACGAATATCCTGCTGCAGGCGATAGAAAGCATCGGAGCCGTTGTCGAGAGAGTTGACAGGCATACCGTTAAAATAAACGGTTCCCGCATTGGCAATCTTGTCATTGCAGACGATTATGTAAAGAAGATCAGGGCGTCCTACTATCTGATCGGCGCGCTGTTAGGAAAATATAAGAGCGCGAAAGTAGCGCTGCCGGGCGGCTGCAATATCGGCAGCAGACCCATCGACCAGCACATCAAGGGCTGGAAGGCGCTGGGCGCATCCGTAAAAATTGAACATGGCCTGATCATCACCGAGGCGGAGAAACTGAAGGGAAGCCATATCTATATGGACGTCGTCTCCGTAGGCGCAACGATCAACGTGATGATGTCTGCAGTGATGGCGGAGGGAAAAACCATCATTGAAAACGCGGCGAAAGAACCACACGTCGTGGATGCCGCCAACTTCCTTAACAGNATGGGNGCGAATATCAAGGGCGCCGGTACCGATGTGATCCGCATCAAGGGAACAAACAGGCTTCACGGCACGGAATATACGATCATCCCGGACCAGATCGAAGCAGGGACGTTTATGTTTGCGGCGGCGGCCACGAAGGGCGATGTGATGGTAAAAAACGTGATCCCGAAGCATCTGGAGTCCATCAGCGCGAAGCTTGCGGAGATAGGCTGCGAGATTGAGGAATCCGACGACGCNGTGCGCGTGGTGGCGAGTAAGCCTCTGAACCATACGCAGGTAAAGACGCTTCCCTATCCGGGATTTCCTACCGATATGCAGCCCCAGATGGTAGTGGCGTTGGCCCTTGCCAATGGAGCCAGTATCGTGACGGAGAGCATTTTTGAGAACCGCTTTAAGTATGTGGACGAATTGACCCGCATGGGCGCGAATATCAAGGTCGAGGGCAATACCGCTTTTATTAACGGTGTGGAGAAGTATACCGGAGCGGGCATCACGGCGCCGGATCTGCGCGCCGGTGCGGCGCTGGTGCTGGCGGGACTGGCCGCGGAGGGAATTACGACCGTGGATGAGATCAAGTATATCGAGCGCGGGTATGAGGATTTTCATCTGAAACTGCAGAGCCTTGGAGCTGTTCTGGAACGGGTGGATTCCGAGAGGGAGCTGCAGAAGTTTAAGCTGAAGATCGGATGATGAAACGGCGGTTGACAAATCGCCATAGGAATGATATGTTAGCAGTATAGAAAATTTCATAGAGAATCTCTCTTATTCAGAGTGGTGGAGGTACATAGGACCTGTGAAGCCACGGCAACCCCAAAGACGGAAGGTGCCAACCTGAGCGAATGATCGAACAATAAGAGGATTTGAGGTCAAAACCCGGGTCCGCTTCGTTGTCGAAGACGGGCTTGTTTTACTTCATAGGATATTTATTACAGGAGGAAAAGGACATGGAAAAAAGACTATTTACATCAGAATCCGTGACAGAGGGACATCCCGACAAGGTGTGCGATGCGATCTCCGATGCGATTCTGGACGCCTGCATGGAGCAGGATCCGATGAGCCGCGTGGCTTGCGAGACGGCGGCATGTACCGGCTTTGTGCTGGTGACGGGCGAGATCACGACGAAGGCGTATGTGGATATGCAGAAGGTCGTGCGCGAGACCGTGAAAGAGATCGGCTACGATAAGTCCGAATACGGCTTTGACGCGAACACCTGCGCCGTTTTGGTCGCTATCGACGAGCAGTCGTCCGATATCGCGATGGGCGTGGACAAGGCGCTGGAGGCAAGAAAAGCAGAGATGAGCGATGAGGAGCTGGAAGCGATCGGCGCAGGCGATCAGGGAATGATGTTCGGTTATGCGACGAACGAGACGGAAGATTACATGCCCTATCCCATCGATCTTGCACATAAACTGGTAAAACAGCTCACAAAGGTCCGCAAAGACGGTACATTGAAATATTTGAGACCGGACGGCAAGAGCCAGGTTTCCGTGGAATACGATGAGGCGGGAAAACCGGTGCGTCTGGAAGCGGTGGTGCTTTCCACCCAGCATGATCCCGATGTAGAGCAGGAACAGATTCATGCGGATATCAAAAAGTATGTCTTTGACCCGGTGCTTCCGGCAGAGATGATCGATGAGGAGACAAAATTCTTCATCAATCCTACCGGCCGTTTTGTAATAGGCGGGCCTCACGGGGATGCGGGCCTCACAGGCCGCAAGATCATCGTGGATACTTACGGCGGATATGCCCGTCACGGCGGCGGTGCTTTCTCCGGAAAAGATTGTACGAAAGTGGACCGCAGCGCGGCCTATGCGGCTAGATATGTGGCGAAAAATATCGTGGCGGCAGGACTGGCCGACAGGTGCGAAATCCAGCTCTCCTATGCGATCGGCGTAGCGAGGCCGACCTCCATCATGGCGGACACGGACGGGACCGGAAAAGTTTCCGATGAAAAGCTGGTGGATATTATCAGAGAGAATTTTGACNTTCGTCCGGCCGGCATCATCCAGATGCTTAATCTGCGGCGGCCGATCTATAAACAGACGGCNTCCTACGGNCANTTNGGNAGAANCGATCTGGATCTGCCGTGGGAGAAGTTAGATAAGGTTGAAAATTTGAAGAAATACCTATGATTTACATTGTGANAATTTCTGATATAATAGAGGGGAGCGGAAACGCTCCCCTCTATTTTAGATTGAGAGNGCATCAGAAAGGAGAAGTCATCATGGCATTTACCCACTTGCATGTCCACACGGAATACAGTTTACTGGACGGCTCCAACAAAATAAAAGAGTATGTGAAGCGGGTGAAGGAGCTGGGGATGGACTCCGCCGCGATCACGGATCACGGTGTGATGTACGGTGTGATTGATTTTTATCGCGCCTGTAAGGAGGAGGGGATCAATCCGATCCTGGGATGCGAGGTATATGTGGCGCCGAATTCCCGGTTCGACAGNGAATTAACCGGCGGAGAGGACAGATATTATCATCTGGTGCTGCTGGCGGAGAACAACAANGGCTACGANAATCTGATGAANATCGTGAGCAGGGGCTTTACGGAGGGATACTATTACAGGCCGCGCGTGGACATGGAAGTCCTGCGGGAATTTCACGAGGGGATCATCGCCCTGTCGGCCTGTCTTGCGGGAGAAGTGCCGAGGAATATTGAAAAAGGGCTTCTGGAGGAAGCGGAGAAAGCGGCGTTAAAATATGAGGCATGTTTCGGGAAGGGCAATTATTTTCTGGAATTGCAGGATCACGGTATCCCGGCGCAGTCCACGGTCAACGCGGCGCTCATTAACATGTCAAAAAAACTGGATATCCCGCTTGTNTGCACAAACGATGTGCATTATACCTACGAGGACGANGTGGAGCCCCACGATATCCTGCTGTGCATCCAGACCGGTAAAAAGCTGTCCGATGAGAACCGGATGCGCTATGAGGGCGGGCAGTATTATGTCAAGAGCGAGCAGGAGATGAANGGNCTGTTTCCCTANGCCTGGGAGGCGGTGGAGAATACGCAGAGGATTGCGGACAGATGCCATGTGGAGATCGAGTTCGGCGTGACGAAACTGCCGAAATATGAAGTGCCGCAGGGATTTGATTCCTGGACGTATTTACAGTACCTCTGTGAGGAGGGAAAAAAGAGGCGCTATCCGGAGGGCGGCAGCGAAGTGGAAGAACGGCTTGCCTATGAGCTGGGCGTAATCAAAGAGATGGGTTATGTGGACTATTTTCTGATCGTGTGGGACTATATCAACTATGCCAGAGAACACGGCATTCCGGTGGGGCCGGGGCGAGGTTCCGCCGCCGGAAGCATTGTTTCTTATTGTCTGCGGATCACGGACATTGATCCGATCAGATATAATCTGCTGTTTGAGCGGTTCTTAAATCCCGAGCGTGTCTCCATGCCGGATATCGACGTGGATTTTGAGGATGAGAGAAGACAGGAAGTCATCGACTATGTGCGGAACAAATACGGGGACGACCGGGTCGTACAGATCGTNACGTTCGGTACGATGGCGGCCAGAGGCGTGCTGCGTGACGTGGGCAGGGTGATGGAGCTGCCTTACGCCTATGTGGATTCCATCGCCAAGATGATNCCGCGGGGANCNAACGGGANAAATATCACGATCGATGAGGCGTTAAAGATGAATATCGAACTGCGGCAGCTCTANGAGNGNGATGAACAGGTNAAAAATCTGATCGAGATGGGGAAACGTCTGGAGGGACTGCCCAGAAACACTTCCATGCATGCGGCGGGGGTGGTGATCTGCAGAGAGCCCGCGGAGGATTTTATCCCGCTTGCAAAGGCGCAGGACGGCTCCGTTGTGACCCAGTTTACGATGACGACGATCGAGGAGCTGGGGCTTTTGAAGATGGACTTTCTGGGACTCAGGAACCTCGGCGTAATTCAGAACGCGTGCCGGATGATCGGGAAAAAAACCGGCAGCGAGCCGGATATGGATCATCTGGCATTTGATGATGAAAAGGTTTTTGCCGCCATCGGCACAGGGAAGACAGACGGGGTGTTTCAGCTGGAGAGCGGCGGGATGAAAAGCTTTATGAAAGATTTAAAGCCCCAGAATTTCGAGGATATNATNGCGGGAATTTCCCTGTACCGTCCGGGGCCGATGGATTTTATCCCCAAATATGTACGGGGGAAAAACAGCGGAGAGCCCGTCACCTATGCCTGCCCGGAACTGGAACCGATTCTTGCTCCCACATACGGCTGTATCGTCTATCAGGAGCAGGTGATGCAGATCGTGCGTGACCTGGGCGGCTATACCCTTGGCCGGAGCGACCTCGTACGCCGCGCCATGAGCAAGAAAAAGCAGTATGTGATGGAACAGGAACGGAAAAACTTTATCTACGGAAATGAGGACGAGAATGTGCCGGGCTGTGTGGCGAGAGGGATTTCGGAGCAGGTGGCAAAGCAGATTTATGAGGATATGACGGATTTCGCAAAATATGCTTTTAACAAGTCCCACGCNGCCTGTTANGCGGTGGTGGCCTATCAGACGGCATGNCTGAAATACTATTATCCGGTGGAANTTATGGCGGCGCTTCTCACCTCGGTCATNNACAACCCNGGGAAAGNGGCNGAGTATANTTTAGTGNGCAGAAATNTGGGGATTCCGATCCTCTCGCCGGACATCAACGAGGGGGAAGCCGGATTTTCCGTGTCAAACGGCGGTATCCGCTATGCGCTCACGGCGATTCGTGCCGTGGGCAGACCTGTCATTGACGCGATCGTGGCGGAGAGAGAGGCGCGGGGACCTTATAAAAATATAAAAGACTTTGCCACGAGACTGACGGGCGAAGTCAATAAGAAAGCGATAGAAAATTTTATCAAGGCAGGAGCATTTGACTCTTTAGGCGGCACGAGAAAACAGTATATGTGCGTCTATGTGCAGGTGATAGACAGTATCCAGCAGGATAGGAAGAACAATATGGCGGGGCAGATGTCATTGTTTGATCTGCTGGAGGGAGCGCAGAAAGAGGAGTTCGATGTCAGGCTGCCGGATGTGGGAGAATATCCGAAGGAATTGCTTCTTTCCTTTGAAAAGGAGGTGCTGGGCGTCTATATCAGCGGACACCCGTTGGAGGAGTATCAGGAGATATGGGAGAAACGTATCACTGCAAAGACGGCGGAATTCATGCTGCAGGAGGAAAACGGCGAGGTTTCGGTACAGGACGGCGCCCGGGCAACGATCGGAGGCATGATCGCGGATAAGACGATAAAGTACACGAAGGACAACAAAGTGATGGCGTTTCTGCGGGTGGAAGATCTGGTGGGATCCGTGGAGGTCATTGTCTTTCCGAAGAGTTATGAAAAATATTCCGCAAAACTGGCGGAGGACAGTAAAATCTTTGTTCAGGGCCGGGTCAGCGTGGAGGAGGATAAGGACGCCAAACTGATCTGCGAAAAAATAGAAGGGTTTGATGAAGTGCCGAAAAAGCTGTGGCTGCGTTTTGCCGACATGGAGGCTTACAGGAATCTGATATCTCAGGTGGAGGCGTTGTTGGATGCCTCGGAGGGGCCGGATCAGGTGATTTATTATATAGAAGAGACAAAGCAGATCAGAAAACTGCCGCCCAATAAAAACGTGCGGGCGGACGCAGGGCTGCTTGAAGCGCTGGAACAGGTACTCTCCGGGGAGAGTGTGAAAGTGCGGTGAGATGCTTCTATGAATGCGTGCAGTTCAGGGATTATGAAATTTTCCTTATCAAATGAAAGAAAATAAAATAATCAGTATAAACGGCTTGCACAAGTAAAGCGGTTATGCTATACTTTTCAAAGAAGTATATGATCCGTTAAAGTCATTACTTCAGGGCTTTTGGGGAAAGGCCCGCCCGGAGAGTTTTAGCTGGAAGGAGGCTAAAATGAGAGAAACACAAGATGCAATGAGGGAAACAATTCAAAATTGTTTCGCGGAGATGATGGTGACCGTGAATGGACGG
>WFLX010154160.1_pt1 | contig 10801 bp, 18 predicted proteins | sample 4967041 | NCBI WGS metagenome assembly WFLX01 (sample SAMN12857096, study PRJNA449069) | gut metagenome | isolation source: stool from male and female vole | host: Microtus ochrogaster | place: USA:Florida | collected 2017
AGGTGCACGATGGCGCAGCTACCATGGACTGGATGGAGCAGGAGCAAGAGCGCGGTATAACAATTACATCGGCTGCTACTACTACTTTCTGGAAGTACAACGATGAGAAATATAAAATCAACCTTATTGACACTCCGGGACACGTTGACTTCACTGTTGAGGTTGAGCGTTCTCTCCGTGTGCTCGACGGCGCTGTCGCAACTTTCTGCGCGGTGGGTGGTGTTGAGCCTCAGTCCGAGACCGTGTGGCGTCAGGCTGATAAATATAATGTGCCCCGAATCGGTTACGTGAACAAGATGGACCGCTCGGGCGCTAACTTCCTTGAGGTGGTTCGCCAGCTTAAGGAGATTCTCGGCGCTAATCCTTGCCCCATTCAGATCCCTATCGGAGCTGAGGAGACTTTCAAGGGCGTAGTTGACCTTATCAGAATGAAGGCTATCTACTGGCATGACGAAACTATGGGCGCCGACTATTCGGTAGAGGAAATTCCCGCCAACCTTCTCGCTGAAGCTGAGGAGTGGCGCGACAAGATGCTTGAGAAAATCGCTGAATTTGACGATGACCTCATGGCTAAATATTTCGACGATCCCTCTACTATCACCGAAGATGAGATAAAGAAGGCTCTCCGCGCCGCAACTCTTTCTATGAACGTGGTTCCGATGATTTGCGGTAGCTCGTTCAAGAACAAGGGCGTTCAGTGCTTGCTCGACGCTGTTTGCGCTTATCTTCCCAGCCCGGTTGACGCCGGCGCCGTTGAAGGTCACGCAGTCGGCAATCCTGACGAGATCCTCACCCGCGAGCCCAACTTCGAGTCGCCCATGTGCGCTCTTGCGTTCAAGATCGCTACCGACCCCTACGTTGGACGTCTCTGCTTCTTCCGCGTGTATTCAGGCGTTATTCCCGCCGGAAGCTACGTGCTCAACAGCCGTTCAGGCAAGAAGGAGCGTATCTCTCGTCTTTTCCAGATGCACTCTAACAAGCAGAATCCGAAAGAAGAAATCGAATGCGGCGATATCGGCGCAGGAGTAGGCTTCAAGGATATCCGCACCGGTGACACCCTTTGCGCTGAGGACGCTCCTATCGTGCTCGAAGCAATGGAATTCCCCGATCCCGTGATCGGTATTGCAGTTGAGCCCAAGACTCAGAAGGACCTTGACAAACTTGGCGTGGGTCTTCAGAAACTCGCCGAGGAGGACCCCACTTTCCGTGTTGAGACCAACGAAGAGACCGGACAGACTGTCATCTCGGGTATGGGTGAGCTTCACCTCGACATCATCATCGACCGTCTTCGTCGTGAGTTCAAGGTAGAATGTAACCAGGGTCGTCCTCAGGTTACTTATAAAGAAGCAATCACCAAGCCTGTTGAGCTTCGCGAAGTGTTCAAGAAGCAGACCGGTGGTCGCGGTAAGTTTGCTGATATCATCGTTCGCGTTGAGCCGGTTGACGAGGGCTTCGAAGGCAATCTCCAGTTCGTTGACGAGGTGAAGGGTGGTAACATTCCTAAGGAATTCATCCCCTCGATCCAGAAGGGATTCCAGACTGCGATGAAGAATGGCGTTCTCGCCGGCTTCCCCGTAGAGCATCTTAAGGTTACCGTGATCGACGGTTCGTTCCACCCAGTTGACTCTGACCAGCTTTCATTCGAGCTCTGCGCTATCCAGGCGTTCAAGAAAGCATCCGAAAAGGCTAATCCCGTTCTTCTCGAGCCTATCATGAAGATCGAGGTTGTTACTCCGGAAGAAAGCATGGGTGACGTGATCGGCGACTTGAACAAGCGTCGCGGTCAGGTAGAAGGTATGGAAACAAGCCGCAGCGGCGCCCGCGTCGTTAAGGCTAAGGCTCCTCTTGCCGAGATGTTCGGTTATGTAACCGCTCTCCGTACCATCACTTCAGGACGTGCCACCAGCACCATGAGCTTCTCTCACTATGCTGAAGTAAGCTCTTCGATTGCAAAGAACGTGCTCACTGAATGCCAGGGTCGCGTTGATTTATTGAAATAATATTATATCATAAGAATATGAGCCAGAAAATAAGAATCAAATTAAAGTCTTATGACCACAATCTTCTCGACAAGTCAGCCGAGAAGATTGTAAAGACTGTAAAGGCTACCGGCGCGGTAATCAGCGGTCCTATACCTCTGCCCACCCACAAGCGCATCTTCACTGTCAACCGTTCGACTTTCGTCAACAAGAAGTCACGCGAGCAGTTCCAGCTTTCATCATTCAAGCGTCTTATCGACATCTACAACTCAAGCGCTAAGACTGTCGACGCGTTGATGAAGCTTGAGCTTCCGAGCGGTGTTCAGGTTGAAGTTAAGGTTTAAGCCCGAGATTTCAGAAATAAAACAATTATTACATTACATTTTTAACAATCAAGAGAAATGCCAGGATTATTAGGAAAGAAAATCGGAATGACATCCGTTTTCAGTGCCGACGGTAAGAACATACCGTGCACTGTTATCGAAGTAGGTCCTTGTGTGGTTACTCAGGTTAAGACTGTGGAAAAGGATGGCTACGCTGCCCTTCAGCTCGGTTTCGAGGACAAGAAGGAGAAGCACACTACCCGTCCCGAACAGGGTCATTTCAAGAAAGCCGGAGTTACTCCCAAGAGACACTTGGCCGAGTTCAAAGGATTTGAAGGTGAGTACAACCTCGGCGACACTATCGCCGTTGACTTCTTCACTGAAAACGACTTCGTCGACATCGCCGGAACCTCTAAAGGTAAGGGCTACCAGGGTGTTGTGAAGCGTCACGGTTTCGGTGGTGTGGGTCAGGCTACTCACGGTCAGCACAACCGTCTGCGTAAGCCGGGTTCTATCGGCGCTTGTTCTTATCCCGCAAAGGTGTTCAAGGGCATGCGTATGGCTGGTCAGATGGGCAATGAGCGCGTGACCGTTCAAAACCTTCAGGTTATCAAGGTTATCCCCGACCACAATCTGTTAATGATTAAGGGCTCAGTTCCCGGAAGTAAAGGTTCAATCGTATTAATTGAGAAATAATGGAACTCGCAATATACAATATCAAAGGAGAAGACACCGGTCGCAAGGCTCAGCTTAACGACGAAGTGTTTGCCATCGAAGCTAACGAGCAGGCCGTTTATCTCGATGTGAAGCAGTACCTTGCCAACCAGCGCCAGGGTACTCACAAGTCAAAGGAAAGAAGCGAAGTTTCCGGTTCAACCCGCAAGCTCCACAAGCAGAAAGGTGGCGGCGGCAGCCGTATCGGTGACATCAATTCTCCGGTTCTCGTAGGTGGAGGCCGCGTGTTTGGTCCCCGTCCCCGTGACTACCGTTCGAAGCTCAACAAGAAGCTCAAGGCTCTTGCTCGCCGCTCGGCTTTGACTTATAAGGCTCAGGATAACCAGATCATCGTAGTGGAAGACTTCAATTTCGAGGCTCCCAAAACTAAAGATTTCGTAAATTTTGCTAAAAATCTTAAAGTTGCCGATGAAAAAATCCTTTTGGTTTTAAAAGATCAAAATAAAAACGTATATTTGTCGGCTCGAAATGTGCCGGGAGCAAAAGTAATAAATGCTTGCGATGTAAACACTTATGCTTTGCTCAATAATAAAGCTATCATCCTTACCGAGGGTAGCCTTGATGTTATTAATAACCTCTAAAGACAGGAGATATAAAAAATGGAATTTCAGATAACCCCTATCGTTACAGAAAAGGCGACTCAGCTTACTGAAAAGCTCAATCGCTACACTTTCCGTGTTTCTCCCGAAGCTAACAAGTATCAGATTCAGGACCTCGTAGAGAAACTCTATGGCGTTCATGTCGTTAAGGTTAACACTATGATCGTGCGCGGCAAGAACAAGTCACGCTACACTCGCAGTGGTATCATCAAGGGCAGCACATCCGACTACAAGAAAGCTATCATCACAGTAGCTGATGGTGAAACTATTGACTTCTATAGCAATATATAACAGAAATGGCAGTAAGAAAATTCAAGCCCACTACACCGGGGCAAAGACACAAAGTTATTGGCGTTTTCAAAGGTACGATCACTGCCNGGACGCCAGAGAAATCTCTTACAGTCGGTAAAAAGTCTACCGGAGGCCGTAACTCCGAGGGCCACTTAACCACCCGTTACCTTGGTGGTGGCCACAAGCGCAAATACCGTATCATTGACTTTAAGAGAAACAAAGACGGTGTACCCGCCGTAGTAAAGTCGATCGAGTATGATCCCAACCGTTCAGCCCGCATCGCCCTTCTTTACTATGTTGACGGCGCAAAGGCTTACATAATTGCACCCAACGGACTCAATGTCGGTGACAAGGTGGTCAGCGGACCTGACGCAGCTCCCGAAGTGGGCAACGCCCTTCCTTTGAGCGCTATTCCCGTCGGTACTGTGATCCACAACATCGAGCTTCGTCCCGGACAGGGCGCGTTCATGGCGCGTTCAGCCGGCACATTCGCTCAGCTTGTGTCACGCGAAGGAGACTACGCAATTATCAAATTACCTTCAGGAGAAACCCGTAAGATTCTTGCCACTTGCCGCGCTACAATCGGTGTCGTAGGCAACAGCGAGCATTCACTTGAGCGCAGCGGAAAAGCAGGACGCAGCCGTTGGCTGGGCCGTCGCCCCCGCAACCGCGGTGTTGTTATGAACCCGGTTGATCACCCGATGGGTGGTGGTGAAGGACGCGCTTCAGGAGGACATCCTCGTTCACGCAAGGGTCTATACTCTAAGGGTCTTAAGACACGTGCTCCGAAGAAACATTCTTCAAAGTACATTATTGAAAGAAGAAAAAAGTAATCTGATTAATTAAGTAGTNTTTATGAGTCGTTCATTAAAAAAAGGCCCATATATCAGCGTNAAGCTGGAGAAGAAAGTGNCGGCNATGGAGGAAAGCGGCAAGAAGTCGGTNATCAAGACNTGGAGCCGNGCNTCNATGATTTCCCCCGATTTNGTCGGACACACTTTTGCAGTACACAATGGTAATAAGTTTATTCCCGTATATGTCACTGAGAACATGGTAGGTCACAAGCTCGGCGAGTTTGCCCCCACCCGTATTTTCCGCGGACANGCCGGTAATAAGAAAAAATAACAAGGGCCATTGATATAAAAATTTTTGACAAAAAAAGAAATTAAATACAATGGGTGTAAGAAAAAGACAATCAGCCGAATTAAGAAAGAGTGCCCTCAAGTCGCAGGCATTTGCCAAGCTTCTTGACATTCCTTCATCACCCCGCAAGATGCGCCTGGTGGTGGACATGGTGCGCGGCAAGGAAGTGTTCCGCGCTCTCGGCATTCTTAAATTCTCAAATAAAGAAGCTGCAGCGCGTCTGGAGAAATGCCTCCGTTCAGCTGTGGCAAACTGGGAAGCCAAGAACGAACGCAAAGCAGAAAAGGACGAGCTCTACATCAGCACAATTTTTGTAGGTCCCGCTCCTATGCTGAAACGCCTTCGTCCCGCTCCTCAGGGTCGTGGCTACAGAATCCGCAAGCGCGCTAACCACGTGACATTGTATGTAGACACTATTGATAACGCTAAAACTAAAGAATAAGAGATGGGACAGAAAGTTAATCCAATTAGCAACCGTTTAGGTGTCATCCGTGGTTGGGACTCTAACTGGTATGGTGGCAAAAAATACGGCGACAACTTGCTCGAGGATTCAAAACTCCGCAAGTATCTTGAAGTCCGTCTCGCCAAGTCAAGCGTGTCCCGCATCGTTATCGAGCGCACTCTCAAGCTCATCACTATCACTATCTGCACCTCGCGTCCCGGACTGATCATCGGCAAGGGCGGCGCGGATGTCGACAAGCTGAAGAAAGAGCTCATGAAGATCACCGACAAGGACGTGCAGATCAACATTTATGAAGTTAAGCGCCCCGAGCTCGACGCTCAGATCGTGGCTGCCAACATCGCTCGCCAGATTGAAGGTAAGATCGCTTACCGCCGCGCGGTGAAGATGGCTATCCAGAGCACAATGCGCAGCGGCGCCGAGGGTATCAAGGTTCAGGTGAGCGGACGTCTCAACGGAGCTGAAATGGCTCGCAGCGAGATGTTCAAGGAAGGACGTACTCCTCTCCACACTCTCCGCGCCGATATCGACTACGCTCTTGTTGAGGCTCACACCAAGGTTGGTGTAATCGGTGTAAAGGTTTGGATTTGCCGCGGTGAAGTTTACGGAAAGCGCGAACTCGCTCCCGTGTTCAACAACTCAGGCAAGGAGACTCGCGGCAACAACGACCGCGCTCCCCGTGGAAATCGTTTCCGCAAACCGAAAAACAATCGTTAACGAATTGAATCAACACAACAATGTTACAACCGAAGAAAACTAAATTCCGCCGTTCCCAGAAAGGCCGCATGAAAGGCAACGCTCAGCGTGGCAATCAGCTGGCTTTCGGATCGTTCGGCATAAAGACATTGGAGTCCAAATGGATTACCGGTCGCCAGATTGAGGCAGCCCGTATCGCCGTGACACGTTACATGCAGCGTCAGGGTCAGGTATGGATCCGCATCTTCCCGGATAAGCCTATCACTAAGAAGCCTGCCGAGGTGCGTATGGGTAAAGGTAAAGGTAACCCCGAAGGGTTTGTTGCGCCTGTTACTCCGGGCCGCATCCTCATCGAGCTTGAAGGTGTTCCCTTCGACGTAGCGAAAGAGGCATTGCGTCTTGCAGCTCAGAAGCTTCCTGTGACCACCAAGTTTATTGTACGTCGCGACTATGACCCGACTCAAAACGTCTAAAGATTATGAAGAAAGAAGAAATTAAAGAGCTTAGCACCCAGGATCTCAAAGATCGTCTTGAGAAAGCACAGGCAGAATATCTTCAGGTGAAGATCAACCACGCGATTTCTCCCATCGACAATCCCGCGAGCATTACCCGTGACCGCAAGATGATTGCCCGTATGAAAACCGAGTTGCGTCAGCGTGAACTAAACAATAAATAATCCCAACAATGGAACAGAAAAGAAACTTAAGAAAAGAACGTATTGGGGTTGTTTCGTCAAACAAGGGTGACAAGACCATTACCGTAATGGTAAAGTGGAAAGAGAAACACCCCATCTACGGTAAGTTTGTCAACAAGACTAAGAAGTACCACGCTCATGACGAGAAGAACGAATGCAGCGTGGGCGATACCGTCAGACTGATGGAAACCCGTCCGTTGAGCAAAACTAAAAGATGGAGATTGGTAGAAATAATCGAAAAAGTTAAGTAATTATGATACAGACTGAATCACGTTTAACTGTTGCTGACAACAGTGGAGCCAAAGAAGCTCTCTGCATTCACGTCCTCGGTGGAACAGGACGTCGTTATGCGTCGGTGGGCGACATCATCGTTGTTTCGGTGAAGAGCGTCATCCCGTCGTCAGATGTAAAGAAAGGTACTGTGTCAAAGGCTGTGGTTGTCCGCACAAAGAAGGAAGTGCGCCGTCCCGACGGTTCATATATCCGCTTTGACGACAATGCTTGCGTGTTGTTGAACAATGCAGGCGAGCTCCGCGGCACCCGTATTTTCGGTCCGGTGGCTCGTGAACTTCGCAACACTAACATGAAGATTGTTTCACTCGCCCCCGAAGTACTTTAATCCATAGTAATAGAAGTTAAACCACAATGAGCAAATTAAATATTAAAAAGAACGACACCGTTTACGTTCTGGCAGGGGAAGACCGCGGCAAAACCGGCCGCGTGCTTTCTGTGCAGCCTGACAAGTGTCGTGCTATCGTTGAAGGTATCAACATGGTATCTAAGAGTACCAAGCCAAGTGCAAAGCATCCCCAGGGCGGCATCATTAAGATTGAAGCTCCGGTGCATGTTTCCAACCTCGCTCTTCTTGATCCCAAGACCGGCAAGCCTTGCCGCGTGGGACGCCGCAAGAACGAAGAGGGAAAATCAGTACGTTATTCTAAAAAATCAGGAGAGGAGATTAAGTAATGAGCACAGCAACCCTTAAGAAAGACTACAAGGAGCGCATTGTCCCCGCTCTTGAGAAAGAATTCAACTATTCAAGCGTGATGCAGGTTCCCCGTCTCGAGAAGATCGTGATCAACGAGGGACTTGGCGCCGCTACCCAGGACAAGAAAATCATTGAGACTGCTATCAACGAGCTTACCGCCATCACCGGTCAGAAGGCTGTTCCCACTCTCTCAAAGAAGGACATCTCTAACTTCAAGGTTCGTAAAAAGAACCCCATCGGCGCCCGCGTTACTTTGCGCCGTGACAAGATGTATGAGTTCCTGGAGCGTCTTATCCGCGTGGCTCTTCCCCGTATCCGCGACTTCAAGGGTATCGAGAGCAAGCTCGACGGACGCGGCAACTACACTCTTAGTGTCACCGAGCAGATCATCTTCCCCGAAATCAACATCGACTCGATTTCAAAGATGATGGGTATGAATATCACATTTGTAACTTCTGCCAAGACCGACGAAGAGGGATATGCTCTTTTGAAGCATTTCGGTCTTCCGTTCAAGAACGCTAAAAAATAATTTTATACTATGGCAAAAGAATCAATGAAGGCTCGCGAAGTAAAGAGAGCCAAACTCGTAGCGAAGTATGCCGCTAAACGCGCCGCGCTTAAGGCAGAAGGCGACTACGAAGGACTCCAGAAGCTTCCGAAGAATGCATCGAGCGTGCGCCTGCACAACCGTTGCAGCATCACCGGCCGTCCGAAAGGCTATNTGCGCCAGTTCNGCATNTCACGCATCCAGTTCCGTGAAATGGCTNCAGCNGGTTTGATNCCCGGTGTTAAGAAANCATCTTGGTAAAACGCGAGNCCTAAATAGAGCGAGTATTAAATATTGTTCGGATAATCCCGAATCAATTTAAACAATTCAATAAAATGACTGATCCAATAGCAGATTATTTAACAAGATTGAGGAACGCTATCAAAGCTCAGCACAGAGTAGTAGAGATTCCCGCCTCAAACTTGAAAAAAGAAATCACAAAGATTCTTTTTGAACAGGGCTACATTCTTAACTACAAGTTTGTAGAGGGTGAAAATCCCGCAGGCACAATTAAGATTGCCTTGAAATATGACCCCGTTGACAAGGTGAACGCTATCAAGAGCCTTAAACGAGTGTCACGTCCCGGTCTCCGTCAGTACACAGGCTATAAGGACATGCCGCGTGTGCTTAATGGTTTAGGTATTGCAATCCTTTCCACTTCAAAGGGTGTCATGACCAATAAGAAGGCTCGTGAACTTAAAGTGGGCGGCGAGGTATTATGCTATGTTTATTAATCTTTAAAGGAGGAATTAACAATGTCAAGAATAGGTAAAGCCCCCATTGAAATACCTGCCGGAGTTACAGTAACCGTTAAGGACGATGTAGTAACTGTAAAAGGACCGAAGGGAGAACTTTCTCAGAAAATCAATCCTGATCTCACTGTTTCGATCGAAGACGGACATGTCACTTTGACCCGTCCTTCCGACGATCGCGAGCACCGCGCCCAGCATGGTCTGTACCGCGCGCTTATCCACAACATGGTTGTGGGCGTGTCGCAGGGCTATCGCAAGGAGATGGAGCTTGTCGGTGTGGGTTACCGCGCCACTTCCGAGGGTCAGGTTCTTGAGCTCGCGCTCGGATTCTCCCACGCTATATTTATCAAGCTTCCTAAGGAAGTTAAGGTTGAAGCCAAGACTGAGCGTAATAAGAACCCTCTTATTATTCTCGAAAGCGATGACAAGCAGCTTCTCGGCCAGGTGTGCGCCAAGATCCGCTCACTCCGCAAGCCTGAACCTTACAAGGGCAAGGGTATTAAGTTTGTCGGTGAAGTTATCCGTCGTAAGTCAGGTAAATCGGCAGGTGCTAAATAATTAAAGTAGACAGAATCATGATATCAAAGATACAAAGAAGAAATAAGATCAAGACACGTATCCGTGGTAAAGTGTCTGGCACCGCCGCTCGTCCCCGCATGACGGTGTTCCGCAGCAACAAGCAGATTTATGTACAGCTCGTTGACGACCTTGAAGGCAAGACTCTCGTAGCCGCTTCTTCAAAGGGACTTGAAGGTGGAACAAAGACTGAGATCGCTGCGAAAGTCGGCAAAGCAGCTGCTGAAAAGGCTCTCGCTGCCGGTATCACTGAAGTAGTTTTCGACCGTAATGGTTATCTTTTCCATGGTCGTGTTAAATCATTNGCTGACGCNGCTCGCGAAGGCGGACTTAAATTTTAAGAATCATGGCAAATAAGAATAACAGAGTAAAATCGACCAACGATATCGAACTGAAGGATCGTCTCGTGGCCATCAACCGCGTTACCAAGGTGACCAAGGGTGGCCGTACATTTACCTTTGCCGCAATCGTAGTGGTAGGTAATGAGGACGGCATCGTAGGCTGGGGTCTCGGCAAGGCCAACGAGGTTCAGGCCGCCATCGCCAAGGGCGTGGAGGCTGCCAAGAAAAACCTTATCCGTGTTCCCGTACACAAAGGCACTATCCCTCACGAGCAGGAAGCCAAGTTCGGCGGTTCGCGCGTGATCCTCAAGCCCGCAAGCCACGGTACCGGTGTGAAGGCCGGTGGTGCAATGCGTGCCGTGCTTGAGAGTGTCGGCATCACCGACGTGCTCGCCAAGTCAAAGGGCAGCTCTAACCCCCACAACCTCGTGAAGGCTACAATCGAGGCTCTCGGCGAAATGCGCAGCCCGCTTCAAGTGGCTCAGAATCGTGGTATATCGCTCGAAAAAGTATATAACGGTTAAATCAGCTTGAATCATGGCAAAGATTATTATTACTCAGACTAAGAGCCGTATCAACGCTCCCAAGGTGCAGAAGCTCACGCTTGACGCACTCGGATTGAAGAAAATGCATCACTCGGTTGTCAAGGAAGACACTCCCGACGTGATGGGTATGGT
>WFLX010122236.1_pt1 | contig 10800 bp, 7 predicted proteins | sample 4967041 | NCBI WGS metagenome assembly WFLX01 (sample SAMN12857096, study PRJNA449069) | gut metagenome | isolation source: stool from male and female vole | host: Microtus ochrogaster | place: USA:Florida | collected 2017
TCGAAAATGTTCTTGCCGTCGGTTATGCGCAGGAAGCCCGCGCACTGCTCGTACGCCTTTGCGCCAAGCTTTGGTACGTTTAAAAGCTGCTTTCTTTCGGTGAATTTGCCGTTCTGTTCGCGGTAGGTCACCACGCTCTTGGCAACGCCTGCGTTCAAGCCCGCGACGTAGCGCAAAAGGTACGCGCTTGCCGTGTTCAGGTCTACGCCTACGCTGTTAACGCAGTCTTCAAGCACGCCGCCCAGAACCGCGTCCAGACGCTTTTTGTCCATATCGTGCTGATACTGACCAACGCCTATCGACTTGGGGTCGATTTTGATTAGCTCCGCCAGAGGGTCCTGCAAGCGCCTTGCAATGGAAATTGCCGAGCGCAGAGTCAAATCGTAATCGGGGAATTCCTCCACCGCCAAGGGGCTTGCCGAATAGACCGACGCGCCCGCCTCGTTGACCACTGCGTAGGACACGTTGCGGTCGATTTCCTTTAAAAGGTCGGCAACGAAAATTTCGGTTTCCTTGCCCGCGGTGCCGTTACCTATGGATATGACGTCGACCTTGTGCTTTGCGATAAGGTCTTTAATAATACGCTTGCTTTCTTCCATTTTGTTGTGCGGGGACACGGGAGAGATTACGGAGGTTGCAAATACCTTGCCCGTATCGTCCTCCACCGCAACCTTGCAGCCGGTGCGGTAACCGGGGTCCAAGCCCAGCGTGACCTTGCCCTTTACGGGGGGCTGCAACAGCAGGGGGCGCAGGTTGACTTCGAACATTCTTATTGCCTGCTCGCTTGCCCTGTCGGTGAGTATAGAACGCACTTCGCGCTCCACGGAGGGCTGAATGAGCCTGTCGTAGCCGTCGGACACCGCCGCCTTGATGAGGTCGGCGCAAGCGCCCTTGGTCTTTACGTATTTTGCCGAGCATACGCGCTTTGCAACGTCGCCGTCGAAAGCGACCTTTACGCGCAGACACTCTTCATTTTCGCCGCGGTTGATGGCGAGAATTCTGTGATTTTTGATTTCGGGAATAAGCTCGGAATAGTCGGCATACATATCGTACGTTCCCTTACCGTCGTCCTTGACCAGCTTAACCTGAATTTCACCATGGTTTTCCATGAGCGCGCGCAGCTTTTTGCGAAGCTCGGCGTTGTCCGAAACGATTTCGGCGATTATATCCTTGGCGCCGTCTATTGCCTGCTGGACGTTCTCCACGCCGTTTTCTTCCGATACGTATTTTTCCGCTTCCGCCCAAGGGTCGCCCTGCTGTGCCAGAATGAAGTCGGCAAGCGGCTGCAAGCCCTTTGCGATTGCAACCGAGGCGCGCGTCCTTTTCTTCTGCTTGTAAGGGCGGTAAACGTCCTCTATTTCGGTCATGGTCGTGCAAGCCGCGATAGCCGCCGTTATTTCGTCGGTCATCTTGCCCTGCTCGGTTATCGCCGCGGCAACCTCTTCCTTGCGCTTTTCAAGATTTTTAAGGTATTCGTACCTGTCTGCAATCTGCATTAACACCTGGTCGTCGATTGCGCCCGTCATCTCCTTGCGGTAGCGTGAAATGAAGGGAATCGTGTTGCCCTCGTCCAAAAGCTTTACCACGTTTTCCGCGTGGTCGGGTTTTAGCTTGAACTCCTCGGTAAGTTGCTTTACAATTTCCATATTATCTCTTTAAGCCTCTTAAAAAGTCTTTTTGTTCCTTGGTTAAACGGTAGCTCTCGCACGCCTTCTGAATGGCTTTGTTGTGCGTTTTCTTATCCATTACGCCGTCGTCTAAAAACTCCACGCCCTTGTCGTAGAACTTGACGAGCACTTCGGCAATCAGCCACGCCGCCGCCATATGTACGTAATAAAGCGACGTGTCCGTATCCGGAACGCTTGTAAAAATCAAGCCCAGATAGCTTTCGTCCATATAGAACGACAACAGCACGGTGAGCGCGTAACGCTGTTCAAATTCGCCGCCGCGCATAAATTGGTAGACGTACGGCAGAAATTCTTCCCTATGCTTTGCTATGCACTTTGCGCTGAAACAGTCGCAGGTCGCCCAGTTGTCGATTAGCGAAACGCACTTTCCGACGTATCTGATAAACTCTTCCCAAGGAAGATGCGACGCCGCCTGAAGCTTTACGAAGGTTACTTCGTAATAGTCGTCGGGAAAAGCCAGCAAGTCGTCTATGCGCGCCGAATATTTTTTTGCTATTTTCCTGAGCGTGGGATCGCGCACGCCGAGAACTTTTTACTTTTCGTTCTTCAAAAGCCGCTTGTGAAATTTCGCGTAATCGGGCTCGGCGTTGGCTTTAAGTTCGCATAAAAGCTCTTCGTAAAGCGGCGTACCACTCATCGTCTTTTCTCCGTGTGTTGGCGGGGCTTGTGGACGGAAGTTTTATTATGGTCTTATCCAGTCCGCCGTAGTGCTTTTGAAAAATTTTGTAAGCCGTGCCGCCGTTTACAAGTATACACGAAACGGACGAATTTTGCAAGACTTCGGAAAGGTTTGCAACCTTAAAATTTTTAATCGTGTCGTCGCGCGAGGCGGTTATTTCACACTCGGTGACGATATCCCACAGCGCGATTTTGTTGCGCGTTAAAAAGTCCTTTTTGTCCTCTACGCTTACCGGCACGGGTTCGCCGAAAAAGCCCGCGACTATGCGCCAAAATGCGTTTTGCGGATTGCCGTAATAAAATTCCACCGCACGGCTTTTGACCGACGGAAAACTGCCCAGAATAAGCACTTTGCTGTCAGCGTGAAAAAACGGCGCAAAGCCCGTTACTTTATCGTTCATTTTATTTGAGCGGCTCGTTCACTTTTCCGACGAGCGCGGTCGCCTTGTATTTATCGTCGAAATTATATTCGATTGCTTTGCAAAGTTCGCCCAGTGTTACGGCGTTGAGCTTGCCCACTCTGTCCTCGAAATCGTAAATCTTGCCCGAATAAATGAGCTCCTTGCCGTACAGAAGCATCTGCGAGCTTGTGCTCTCCTGCGCGAAAACGAGCGACGAAAGAAGCTGTTCCTTGCCGCGTCTGAATTCGTCCTCGGTCAGATTTTTCTTTTTTATGCCCGCTATACAGTCGTAAATGGCTTCCACCGACTGCATATAGCTGTCGGCGTTGACGCCCGCGTATACCGTCAGAGCGCCCGATTTTTCGTAAGTCGAAACGTAAGAATAGACCGTGTACGCAAGCCCTAATTCCTCGCGCACTGTCTGGAATAATCTCGACGACATACTTCCGCCGAGCACGGCGTTCATTATCTGGGTGGCGTCGCTGAGAGGTTCGTACCTCTTCATAGAAGGGTACGCGATTGCGACGTGCACCTGCTCTATATCCTTGTGCTTATATAAATTTTTGGATTTTAACGCGACGTTGAGCGTACGCTTGTCCGCCTTGCGCGGGGGCATAGAGGCAAAATACTTGTTGACCAGCTCCTCGGCAAGCTCTACGGTGATATTGCCCGCCATGGAAATAACGACGTTGTCCGCCGTATATCTGTCCTTCATATACGCCGCGATATCGTCGCGAGTAAAGCCGTTTACGTTCTTTTTGCTGCCCAGAATGTTCCTTCCGTAATTCTCCTCTCCGAAAAAGGCTTTGGATAAAAGGTCGAGGCATAGGTCGTCGGGGGTATCCTCGTTCATGCTTATCTCTTCGACGACGACGCCCTTTTCCCTCTTCATTTCGTCCTCGGGGAAGACGCTGTTCAAAAACAGGTCGGAAAGAATTTCGAACGCCTCCGCCGCGTGGTTGGAAGTCGACTTTGCGTAATAGCAGGTTATGTCCTTACCCGTAAAGGCGTTTACCTGCGCCCCTATCGCGTCCATTCTGTCCGAAATCTGGAAAGCGGTTCTCTTTTCCGTTCCCTTGAACATCATGTGTTCGATAAAGTGCGAAATGCCGTCCTCGCCGTCGGTTTCNACCGCCGCGCCCGTGCCGACGATTATGCCCATACTNACGGACATAAGTCCGCTCATNNGTTTTACGATAAGTCTGATTCCGTTTTCNAATTGCCTNTAATGTACCATTATTCTCCTAAATTATAAGAGACGGTTACGGCGGTTAAGCCGTTTTCTCTTATGTAAGTTAAAATTTGCGGNAGCGCCNGAACGGTTACGTCCATNGGGTGCATAAGTATAAATTCGCCGCTTTGCAGATTTTTTGTCGCGCGGCTTACTATCAGCGAAACGTCCTTGTCGCGCCAGTCAATCGTATCCCTGCTCCACATTATGGTTCTGAGATTTAGCGAGGTTGCGGCGGTCACCGTCGTATCGTTGAACGCGCCCGACGGCGGTGCGAACAGTGAAATTTCGCTGCCGAGCATTGCGTTTAAAAGCTTTACGCTGGTGCGTATTTCAGCAAGATTTTCCTCGTAGGTCATCTTGGAATGGTTCTTGTGGAAATAGCCGTGCGAGGCGACCTCNTGNCCGCGCGANGAAATTTCGCGCACGCAATCTATATTGTCGTCGGCCCAGCAGCCGCCAAGAAAGAAAGTCGCCTTGTAAGAATATTCGTCAAGCAAGTCCATAATTTTAACGACGTTTTCAGTGTTCTGGTAGACGTTGAACATTAAACTTACGCCCTTGGGACTTTCCGACCTGTAAAACAGATTTTCTCCGTCAGAGGTGACTTCCGTCGCCTCTCCGCCGACGAAACCGACTATACTTATCGACGCGATTATCGCGCACAGTGCGATATTAACTATAACCGAAATTATTTTATTTTTCAACAGTTTGCCCCTAAATTAAAAATACTATTACTATTTTATTTAGAGGCGCGCCGGAAAATGTGCTTGGAGTTTAAGTAATTAAATACTTCAGTACTCGGCAAAGAAACGAGCAAGACAAGAAGCGTGAGCATTTTCGACGGGGAGTTTACTTAGGCGTAAATGACCCGAGAAAAGCGGAACGCGACGCAGTATTGCGAAGTTTATCTGCCGAGGGTAACTATCGTTACGCCGATTTCGCCTTCCCCGTATGCTCCCGCGCGGAACTCCTTTACGCCGCGGTGGCGTTTCAATCTTTCGGATATGGCGGCGCGCAATCTGCCAGTGCCCACGCCGTGAATTATTTTTACCTGTTCCAGATTGTCGGTGAGCGCCTTGTCGAGAAAGTTTTCGACTTCTTCAAGCGCTTGCTCCACGTTCATACCGATGACGTTGATTTCGAAAAGCGGCTGCGAGGGAGAAAATTTTCTGACCACCTTAACCTTTTCCGACGGCTTTGCCTTTTTATTCTGCGGCTGGGACTGCGGAATAAATTTCAACTCTTTAAGTCCTACGCGCAATTTAATGCTTCCGCAGGCAACTTCGGCTTCGCCCTTTTTGGGGTTGAACGAAAGCACCACGCCGCGGCTTTGCAGACTTTCGACGAACACCGCCGCACCCGCCTTGATGTTTTTTTCGTCGGCAGGCAGATAGCCGTCAACGGTGATGGCTTCTTCCTTTTCGTACCCCTCGTCCTTAATCTTGTTTTTCAATGTGCGCGCGCGGATAAGCTCGGTCTGCGAAATTTCTTCCTTTGAAAATATTCCTTCTATTTCCGCAAGCAATTCCTCGGCGCGCGCCGTGCGCTCGTTTATAAGCCGCCTGCTTTCGGCGCGGACGTTTGCCGCAAGACTCTTTTTTTCCTTCTCGAGCGTTGCAACCAGCTTTTTCGCCTCGTCGCACTTTGCCTGCCATTCGGCTTGAAGCGCCGCCGCCCTGTCCTTGGCTTCCTGCGCTTCAAGACGGCTCTCTTCCGCCCTCTTTAAAATATTGTCGTAGGTTCTGCCCTCATCGGAAAGATAGCTTTCCGCCCTCTCCAGAATTTCGGGGTTCATACCCAGCCGACGGGAAACGGCAAGCGCGTTGCTTGCGCCAGCAAGACCTATCTTTATGCTGTACAGCGGTTTGAGCGTTGCGGTGTCGAACTGCATTGCCGCGTTTTCTATGCCGCCGAGAGAATAGGCGAACTCTTTAAGCGCGGTGAAGTGCGTGGTTATTATGCCCTTGCTGCCCGCCTTTAAAAGGTATTCGGTTACCGCTCGCGCAAGCGCCTGCCCCTCGTCGGGATTGGTGCCGCCGCCCAGCTCGTCGATAAGCACGAGACTGTCACAATCAACCGCGTTGCAGATTGCGGCAACCGCCGTCATATGACTGGAAAAGGTCGACAGGCTTTCCTCTATGCTCTGGCTGTCGCCGAGGTCGCAGAAGACGTTTGTAAACGCGCACACCTCGCTGCCGACCGCCGCGGGAATGAACAAACCGCACTCCGCCATCAGACAGAACAGACCCGCCATCTTTAAGGTGACCGTTTTGCCGCCCGTATTGGCGCCGCTAAGTAAAAGGTAAGAATAGTCCCTGCCGAGTTCGAGCGAGACGGGCACGACCTTTTCCTTTTCGATGAGCGGATGACGGCCCTTAATAATATTGATATATCCGCGCTTGTTGACCTGCGGACAGACCGCCTTTATCGAATAGGCGTATTCCGCCCTTGCAAAGTAGCCGTCGATTTCGGACAGCGTAGCCGCGTCGTNTTCCAGTCNTTCGCGCATTGNCCNGACGCGCAAGNAGAGCNCNTNTAAAATGNGNTCGACCTCTTCCCTTTCGTCAATCGTTAAAGATATGAGTTCGTTATTGAGATTGAGCACGTATTCCGGCTCGATGAAAAAGGTTGCGCCCGACTGCGAACGGTCGTGCACCAAGCCCTTGATTTTGCCCTTGTGCTCCGCCTTGACGGGTATGACGTAGCGGTCGTTTCTTATCGTCACTATGCCGTCCTGCAAATAGGCGGCGTTACTGCCCGTAACGTACTCCGACAGCGCGCCCCTTATCCGCTCGTTAAGGCTCTTGATTTTGGAACGGATGGAATACAGCGTATCGCTTGCAAAATCGCTGACCTGCTCCGCCGAAATTATTTTTTCGGCTATATCGTTTTCCAAATTTTCGTCGAAATACAGCCGCGCCGCAATTTGCTTTATTTTTATTATTTCACTATCGTCCACTCCGTTTATCGAACGGTAGGCAATGCGCGCCGAACGAAGCAGGGCGTTGACGTCCAGAAGCTCCGCACAGGACAGCGCCGAGCCCTTGGAAGCGCGGACGATAAGCGTGCTAACGTCGGGGAAATATTCCACCTTTCCGACACCGTAACGGAACAGAAGTTTATCGCATTCCGCGGTCAGTGAAAGCTGCTCGCGCACCGCCTGTAAATCGCCCGACGGCGACAGATTTTTAAGCGCGTTTTCGGTCGCTTGCAGACAGGCAAACGACGAGCACGCAGCAAGTATTTTATCAAGTTCGAGTTTTTGAATATTTGCGTTTTCCATACGTCACAACACGGGCGTTTGAGTGTGCCCCTTTGTATAGTTTTTGAAAGTAGTTTTAAGATATTCCGCGTCGCTTATTTTGCCGTTGAAGCGCGCGGGATTTTCAATTGAAGTCAGCTCCGCAAGCGTTCCCGTGAAGGCGTTTTCGGAAATTAGTTTTGCGCAGTTAAAAAGCTCGAAACGGCACTCGCCTACTTCGTATCTGCGCATAGGAAAGGTGCGGTTATTTTCGTCGGTAAGAGTATAGAAAGTGCGCTTGTCGCACTCCCTGCACGACTTGCCGAAAGGACAGTAAATCAGGTCCATAACCTTAATATCTCCGACCGTCAGATAAAACGTGTTTGAACGCGCAAGCGGTTTGGCTTCGGTAACGGTGAGTTCCTTGGAAAGTACGGCGTAATCGGCGGGACACATATCGAGCGAAAGCGAGTTGAAAAGGTTAAAGCCAGCCCCCGCAAAGAGCTTTTTATTCAGGGCTTTTGCAAGAGGTACGGCGTAATTGCCCCCGCAATATATGCCGTCGAACGGTAAAACGAGGAATTTTATGCGTTCGATTTCCTCACCCGTAAGATAGGACGGAAGATATAAAAATTTCTGTCCGTCAAAGTCTTTGCAAAGTGCGGAAAGGTCACCGTCATACTTATCAGGTTTAAGTATTCCTATATCGGCTTTGACGCCGTTAAGCATGCGGGCAATGACCGCTGACATCGTGTTTTGTTGCGGTTTTTGCGGCACGGGAAGAGGCTGCACCTCCTCTATTTTTTTATTGCCGTTGACTGTTAATTCCTTAAAAAATTGCGCGTAAGCGTTGCGCCTGAAAGCGTTTAAAAATGACGACGGAATAAAGACGTTTTCACCTATTGAAATATCGCCGTACTCCACCTCCAACGGATAAGTATCGACCTTATTGAAGCAGCGTTTAACGTCGTCCGCGGTAAGCGGTCTGCCCTGCGCGCGCTCCGCTTTAAAGTCGGCTTGATAGCGTTTTTCGCTCAGATAAACGCACGGATTTTCGCTCGCCGAAAATTCAGCCGAAAGACGTATTTTCAGCGTTCTTTTTCCTTCGAGCAAACGGCTGTTCAGACGCGCGTCGGTGGTTATAAAGACCTTGTCGCCGCCCTTTAAACGCGTTGAACTTTTGAGGTAAAAACCGCCCTTTGCGGAGGTCGAAAATACCGCTCCGCAAAGCTCCTTTCCATCCCTTAAAATTTTGAACGCGTCGCCCTCCGCGCAGCGTTCGGAAGTGCGGCAGAGATACTTACCGTTTTCAACCGTGACCGTGCCGAGATACTCGCCGATATGCCCCTGAACGGCGGAAGAAATAAGCGATTTGTCCTGTCCGAAAGTAAGCCCTTTGGTGTAATTTCCCCTGTTGTAGGTGCGCTTTAATGCCGACAAATCACGGCTTTCCGCATTGCCCGCAATCAGCTTTTTATAGTATTTTACCGCGGCGGCAACGTACTCCGGGCGTCTCATTCTGCCCTCGATTTTAAAGGACGACGCGCCCGCGTTTATAAGCTCTTCAAGCCCCGCACCCGCGTTCAGATCGGAGAGCGAAATGCGGTAAGCGTATTCGGTAAAACCCTTGCGGTCAATCTTGTAGCGTTTGCGGCAGGGCTGCTTGCATTTACCGCGGTTGCCGCTGTTGCCGCCCGCGAACGAGGACATATAGCACTGTCCCGAAAAGCAGGTGCAAAGCGCGCCCTGCACGAACACTTCCGTTTCTATTATTTTTGAAATTTCCTTTACGTCCGCAAGCTTGGTTTCCCTTGCTAAGATAACGCGCGAAAAGCCCAGTTCCTTGGCGTACTGCGCGCCGTAAGCGTTGCATATTCCCGCCTGTGTGGACAGGTGCAGACACATCTGCGGATAGGTTTTTTTGAGATACGCGCCGAGATATAAGTCCTGTATAATGACGGCGTCCGCGCCTGCATTGTGCACCTCCACCGCCGTTTTGACGAACTCTTCAAGTTCGCTATCTTTGACGAGCGTGTTCATTGCGACGTAGATTTTTACGCCGAGAGCGTGGGCGTGCGCGATTAGTTTTGCAAGCGCATCAAACCCGAAATTTGCCGCGCTGCTCCTTGCCGAGAACGCCGACAAGCCCAGATATATTGCGTCCGCACCCGCGTTTATTGCGGCGTACGCGCTCTTTTCGTCGCCCGCAGGCGCCAGAATTTCAGTCATTTTGAATATACCCGAAGTCCTTGATAACCCTTGCAATCGCACCCTCGTCGTTGGTTACCGTGACGTGTTTTGCCCTGTCGATAAGCCCCTTTGCCGCGTTGCCGACAGCCACGCCGTAGCCCGCCGTTTCTATCATGGAAAGGTCGTTGAGGTTGTCGCCGACGGCGCAGGTTTTACTAATTTCCACGCCGTAATGCTGCGCCAGAAATTCCACCGCCCTTCCCTTGGTTTCACCGTAAGGCGAAATTTCGACCAGCACCTTTGCGCTGCAAGTGACGTCGTATTTATTTCCGAAACGCTTTAAAAGCTCCGAATAGAGCCGCTCCTGATCCTCGGGACGGCAGAGCAACGCGACTTTATTGAACCTTTCCCGGCTGCCCGCAACGTACTTTGAAAGCGGCGTTTGAACGTGCCTTGCCTGCACTCCTATTATGCTTTCGTACAGATTGAGATGCTTTTCGTCAGCCGGCAAGTCGCTGTAAAAACCTTCGTTATTATATACCTGCACGTTGCTTTCAAACTCTTCCAACGCGGCGCAGATTTCAGCCGTCTGCGCGTTGGTAAAGCAGACGTCGCGCAGTAATTTACCAGTCTGAATATCGGCGATGACCGAGCCCTGACAGGCGATTACCAGCCCCTTTAAACCGAGCGTGCGCACTCGCGGCAGAATCGAGGGCAATATGCGCCCCGTGCAGACCGCGAATATGCCGCCGTCCGAAATATACGAATTTATTGCCTTTACAACCTCGTCGGGCACCTCGTTTTGCGAGTTGGCAAGCGTGCCGTCAAAGTCCGAAACGATGAGTTTGCAGTTGAGTTTTTTCNTAAGTTTTCGTTAAAGTAAGTCTTTATTTTNTTTGCAAGCGCGGGACCTATACCCTCNGTTTCNGNAAGCTGTTCCTCGGTTGCGTTCATAATTTTTTCAATATTCGAAAATCTGTCCATAANCGCAATGCGCTTGNGCTTGCCCACNCCGTCGATGCCGTCCAGAATACTCGAAAGACTGCTTTTGGAGTGCAGGTTACGGAAGTAGGTTACGGCAAAGCGGTGCGCCTCGTCACGTATTCTCTGCACCATTCTCAGCGAATAATCGCTGCGCGGTATGCGCACGCTTTCGGGCGACGAAAGGGTGAAAATTTCCTCCTCCTGCTTGGCAATCGAGATGAGGTCGATATCCGCAACGCCCAGCTCGTCGAATATGCTTTTGACCGCGGATAACTGTCCCTTGCCGCCGTCGATAACGACCAAATCGGGTTTAGGAAAGCGCTCCTCCTCGTCGGTTCCGAGCTTTGAAAGGCGGCGCAAAAGCACCTCTTTTAGCGACGCGAA
>WFLX010028417.1_pt1 | contig 10799 bp, 10 predicted proteins | sample 4967041 | NCBI WGS metagenome assembly WFLX01 (sample SAMN12857096, study PRJNA449069) | gut metagenome | isolation source: stool from male and female vole | host: Microtus ochrogaster | place: USA:Florida | collected 2017
TCTTTTCTTGAATTTTTGGATTCTTTTATTTATATGGGATTTGGGTTAATGCATTTAATTAATTTTATATGAATAATTTTAAGACNATTNTGGCTGGNGGGGCTTTGCTGNTCGGGTNGNTTACAACAATGGNAAAGNAAAATCCAAATTTTGATTATAAGGTAGATAGNTTTGCTGATATTGANGTGCTTCGCTATGANGTGCCAGGATTTGATCAGCTTACTCTGCAGCAGAAGGAGATGCTCTATTATCTGTCGGAGGCAGCNCAGTGGGGCCGCGACATCATATGGGACCAGAATGGAGCCCACAACCTTCAACTTCGCCGCATCTTAGAGAAGATATATCAAAAATATGATGGCGACAAGAATTCGGCAGACTGGAAAGGGTTTGAGAAATATATGAAGCAGGTGTGGTTTGGCAATGGACCTCATCATCATTATTCCAACGACAAATTTAAGCCCGAGTTCTCACAGGCTTTCTTTGAGGAACGCGTCAAAGGACTGTGCAATCATTGCATTGGCGCTAAGGATGACAAAGACCGCGAGGCTATTATAGCGGAAATCACAAAATATATCTTCGACCCAACTTATATGCCGAAGAAAGTCAGCCTTGACTCAACCGGTGATGTCATCGCAAATTCAAGTGTAAATCTATACGAAGGAGTGACACAAGAGGAAGTGGAGGCGTATTTTGCATCTAAAAAGAAACCTAACGATCCGACTCCTATTTCCTATGGGTTGAACTCAAAAATCGTCAAAGACAAAAATGGGAATGTAGTAGAAGAGACATATTATCTCAACGGTCTATATGGAGATGCTATCCGCAACATTATCTATTGGCTTGATAAGGCAAAAGGTGTGGCAGAAAACGATGCCCAACGTGCATATATCACAAAATTGATCGACTATTATATCACCGGCGACCTTCGCCTCTTTGATGAATACTCAATTCTCTGGGCAGAAGATACCAACTCTGACGTAGACTTCGTCAACGGATTTATCGAAAGCTATAATGACCCTCTGGGGATGACAGGAAGTTGGGAAAGCTATGTCAATTTCCGCAACCGCGAAAGCACCAAGCGCACCAAAATAATCTCTGACAATGCCCAGTGGTTTGAGGATAATGCGCCGATCGACCCGCAATATCGCAAACCGCACGTGAAGGGAATCTCAGCCAAAGCCATCAACGCTGTTATGCTTGCAGGAGATGCGTACCCCGCAACCGCTATCGGCATTAACCTTCCGAATGCAGACTGGATACGGGCTGCCCACGGAAGTAAATCCGTGACTATCGAGAATATCACCGAGGCTTATGCTGAGGCGAGCAAGGGGAACGGTTTCCGTGAGGAATTCGTAATCGATGCCCCCACACGCAAACTGATGGATAAGTATCTCTATCAGACAGATATGCTGCATACCGACTTGCATGAATGCCTTGGTCATGCTTCCGGACAACTTGCTCCCGGCACAGACCCTGATGCACTTAAAGAAAACGGCTCTACCCTTGAGGAAGCACGCGCCGACCTTTTCGCGCTTTATTATTTGGCAGACCCGAAACTTATTGAATTAGGCATCCTCGATGATCCGGAGGCTTANAAAGCAGAGTATTATCAGCAGATGATGAACGGACTGATGACACAGCTCAACCGTATAGAACTTGGCAATGACATTGAAGAAGCCCACATGCGCGACCGCCAACTTATCGCTGCTTGGGTGCTCGACCACGCTAAGAAATCTAAAGCTGTAGAATTGGTGAAGAAAGGAGGCAAGACCTATCTCAAGATCAATGACTATAAGGAACTCCGCAATCTTTTCGGTCAGCTTTTGAAAGAGATTCAGCGCATCAAGTCGACCGGTGACTATGCAGCAGGGAATGCTCTTATCCAGAAATATGCTGTCAAGATAGATCCTAAGCTTCATAAGGAAGTGCTCCAGAGATTCTCTACGCTCGACATTCCNCCATATCGTGGATTTGTAAATCCTGTATACGTGCCGGAGTATGATAATGACGGGAATATCACCGATGTGAAGATCACATACACTGAGAGCTATCCTGAGCAGATGCTGCGTCTTAGTCGGGATTATTCNCCGCTCTCAAAATAATGCATAATTCATAATGCATAATTCATAATGCATAATTCATATTTATACCTGAATTGATGCATGTATTTTTTTGATTGAAAAATGGATATTAATAATATTCAAGGCATGATTGTTTCGATTCGNAAGGAATTTTATGCCTTTCGGAACGGCATGATAGCCGATACGCTAAGGAAAGGAGGACTGGAGCAGAAGTATATCTTCGGGCTCCAGCTTCCGCAATTAAAGGATATTGCATTGAGGTATGCGCCTGAGGATAAAGAGGAAGCCTCTGAGTTGGCTCGGGCATTATGGAGCGACAAGGAGTGTCGTGAGGCGCGCCTTCTTGCATGCCATATCATGCCTCCGGATCTGACCACAAAAGAAGAGGCTTTGCAATGGGCCGGAGATTCATTGTCGCGTGAGGAATCTGATATCCTTGCCTTCCGGCTTCTGCGCCATCTCTCTTNCGCAGAAGAAATTGCCAAGGAGTTAGAGGCATCAGACAAACCAATNGACCATTATACAGCAACCGCAATAAAACGATTTTTATAACCAATTCACCGCCTACATCATGAGACTCAACCTGAAATCATCAATAATTACTGCCTTCTGCGCAATGACATCACTCTGCATGGCGCACACTGCCATTGCATCAGACAATAATCCTGCATCTGCCGACAAAATCAGCGGAAAGTTTGAAGCTGGAAATGGGACGTTTCTTCTTAATGGGGAGCCATTCGTAGTGAANGCTGCCGAACTTCACTATCCGCGCATCCCTCGCCCATATTGGGACCAGCGAATCAAACTCTGCAAGGCTTTGGGGATGAACACCATCTGCCTCTACACTTTCTGGAATGCTCACGAGCCGAAAGAGGGGGAGTTTGACTTCACCGGACAAAACGACCTTCGAGAGTTTATCAAACTTTGCCAGGAGAATGATATGAAGGTAATCCTCCGNCCCGGTCCATATGTTTGTGCTGAATGGGAAATGGGAGGGCTTCCATGGTGGCTTCTTAAGAAAAAGGATATCAAGTTGAGGGAAAATGACCCNTACTTCCTTGAGCGAGTAGACAAATTTCAGAAGGCGGTAGCCGACCAGGTGGGGGATCTCACCATCTCAGACGGAGGTCCGATAATCATGGTTCAGGTAGAGAATGAATATGGGTCTTATGGCACTGACAAACCTTATGTGGCGAATATCCGCGACATGCTCCGCAAGAATTTCGGAGATGACGTGACTCTCTTCCAGTGTGACTGGTCGTCAAATTTCACTAATAACGGTCTTGATGATTTGATTTGGACCATGAACTTTGGCACCGGTGCCAATATCGACAAGCAGTTTGAGAAACTGAAAAAACTACGTCCGCAAAGCCCATTGATGTGCTCTGAGTTTTGGAGCGGATGGTTTGACAAATGGGGTGCGAATCATGAGACTCGCCCATCGGAGGCAATGATAGCAGGCATTGACGAAATGCTATCCAAGGGGATTTCTTTCAGCCTTTATATGACGCATGGAGGCACCAACTGGGGGCACTGGGCCGGTGCCAATTCCCCGGGATTTCATCCTGATGTGACATCTTACGACTATGATGCCCCAATCAGCGAGAGCGGCCAGATTACGCCTAAATATATGGATCTACGCAAGACCCTTGCCAAATATTATGAAGGGAAAGAGTTGCCGAAAATTCCTGCTACTGTTAAGCCTATTGAGATCAAGGAATTTCAATTTGAGAGTGTGGCTCCCCTCTTCGCTAATCTGCCAGAGCCAAAGAGGAGCCACGATATCAAGACGATGGAGGAATTCGACCAAGGATTTGGAAGCATTCTCTATCGCACTTCGCTCCCGGAACTAAAGGGTGGTGGACTTCTCACTATCAATGAACCGCACGACTATGTGCAGGTGTTTGTAGATGATAAGTATATCGGGACTATCGACCGCCGTTTGGGAGAAAAGACGTTGCTCCTCCCCTCTTGCGAGAAAGGGGCGAAACTTGATATACTTGTTGAGGCCATGGGTCGCATTAATTTTGGACGTGCNATTAAGGATTTTAAAGGGATAACTGACAATGTGACTGTGACGGAAGAACGCAATGGATATACATTTACTTGCGACCTGAAGAATTGGGAAGTATTCAATCTTGAAGATACACCTGAGTTCTATGATTCAATGGAGTTCCTTCCTATAGGAGCGTTTACTCCGGATGCGGATGGACGGCTTCCGAGGGGTGTATATCGAGGGTCGTTTAATGTGGCAAAGCCTTCTGACACTTTCCTCAATTTTGAGAGTTGGGGAAAGGGACTTGTCTATGTCAATGGTCATCCGCTTGGACGCATTTGGGAGATAGGGCCACAACAGACTCTGTATATGCCCGGATGTTGGCTTAATAAAGGGGAAAATGAGATTATGGTGTTTGATATTATCGGGCCAAAAGATGCGACATCTGAGGGTCTTAAGGAGCCTTTGATTGATAATCTGAATGTCAAGAAACCGACTACACATCGGAAAAAAGGAGAGAGTCTGGATCTTAGTGGGGAGAAGCCTGTGTTGACGGGGACTTTTGCGCCAGGAAATGGATGGCAGGAGTTTAGGTTTGATGCTCCGGTAGAGGGACGTTGGCTGTGCTTGGAGGGATTGAATTCCATTGATGGGAACGATNTGGCTTCTATAGCGGAGTTTTATGTGCTTGATGGGGATGGAAACAGATTGTCTCGTGAGCCATGGACTGTGTATTATGCCGATAGTGAGGACACTAAGAAGGGTAATCATGCGGCCGACAAGGTGTTTGACCTTCAGGAGTCCACGTATTGGAGCACTAAAGGGGGAGATCCATTCCCGCATTATATTGTGATTGACCTTGGCAGCAAGAAGAAAGTTTCCGGCATACAGTATCTTCCACGGATGGAGAGCGACGTTCCAGGTGCTATCGGCGATTTCAGGGTGTATGTCAGCCCCTCTGCCTTTCGAAAGTAAGTGTACTATGGTGGGTGGACGGATGACTTTTCTATCTTTTTAGTAGGGGATTAGGGAGAAGCGGTTGCCGGGGTGGCGCTGGAGGATGCCGTCGAATTCCATTTCGCCGAGGGAGGCCATCAGGTCGTGGATGGGGATGCCGGTGCGCTCTCTTAGGGCATCTACCGGCATTGGTTCTTGACTGAAGCGCAATGCGTCATAGATGAGTTTGTCATTTCCTTCCAATTCCGGGAAGAGGTCTCTTTGCTTTGGAGCTGCCGCAGTTATCGCCTTGGGTTTCCANCCTAACATTGACATGATCTCTACTGCTGAGCCCGCCATCATCGCCTTCTGGCTTCGGATAAGCCTATTGCATCCGGCACTCATCTCATCTCCTATACGCCCGGGCAAAGCAAACAGTTCCCTGCCATAAGAGGATGCGACAGCAGCCGTAGACATCGCCCCACCCTTTTCTGCAGACTCAGCAACAAGAACCGCATCGGTCATGGTAGCGACTATACGGTTTCGCTCAAGAAATCGACTTCTATATGGAGTCACTCCGGAAGGATATTCAGAAAGTATTGCCCCACCGGCAGCAATGATACGGCGAGCAAGATCCCTATTTACTGCGGGATAGATCGTATTGAGTCCATGNGCCACGACTGCCACCGTAGGGAGTCCGGCTTTCAAGGCAGCCTCATGTGCGGCAGAGTCAATTCCAAGGGCCAAACCACTTACTATGACAAGATCAGGGAAATATGGTGCCAAATCCTCTACAAGCTTTGCAACATATCGCATTCCATAAGCAGTGGCATGGCGAGTACCGACGATACTCANCATCGACTCTGCATCAAGATCAGCCTCACCAAGCCTNAAAAGAGTCACCGGAGCCTTGTCATTGTCTGCCAATCTTGAAGGATAGTCTTCGTCTGTGAGTGAAAAGGATTTTATGCCATGCCGCTCCATGAACTCAGACTCTTTTTTTGCCTTGAATATAGCCTCATCGCGCACCATCTTGTCGAGGAAAGGAGCAAACTTTACATTTAGGCGTGCTGCGAGCTCTTGTTGAGAGGCAGAAAAGAACTCTTCAACAGTCACACCCGCCTCATCCATATGACGGACTAAAGAAGCATCCACGCCCGGCACAAACGAGAGAGCGACACCAAGGAGCCTATGAGAATCCATAGTCAAAGTTAGTTTATATACTTGGCAAAAATCTTGGCAAGTTCGTCGCCACGGGAAAGTTTTCCATTTTTCAATACGACGACATTCACCAAGCCTTGGCATACGAGTTCGCCGCCGGGGCGCATGATATCCTGATGGAATATGAAGCGCGGACCCTTACGTTCGAGTCTCAGACATGAAAGGAAAGTCTCATTCCCTCTCANAGATGAGATATATTCTATCTCAACCTTTCTGACCACAGCATCGATACCCTGATTGTGCATTTCGACAAACGAGAGACCGGCATCGCTGCAGAATTTATGACGTGTATGCTCCATATAATGAAGATAGTTGGCATTGTTCACTATCTGCTCGCAATCGAGTTCATAGTCGCGCACCTCCATCTCCATGATGAAGCAATATTTCCTATTTGTATTTTTTAATATTCTCATTTCAAATACTCATTTCTTGGTACATAAAGGATGCTTAACGGGGAATCCTTATAGAAAAGCACCTCATACTCACTTGTAGTCTTTTGTTTGACGATATTAGAATCAAACAAAGTAAATCTTCCACATTCAATCCAAGTCTTATCCTCCTCAACTTGCTCATCAGGATTTACAGGACGGTAAATCCTGACCAGATATCCTTTATTGTGTCTTTCAACGGTGTGATCCAAAAGATTAGCNACCATTTCAGTTGCAAACATATAGTTTACAAAGATGAAAAAAGCCATTGATGGCACCACCGACAAGCAAATAATNAGGCCTAAAATCAGGCATCTGANATCGGCANAGCANCCGTAAACAGTCACGGCTAATCCAATAAGCAAAGCAAGCCAAAGCATCCATCCGGTAGAAGGATTGGAAAGCAGCGTTTTAAAAATAGTGTTTCTGCTTACCGCAAAAAGTTTAGAAGTTTCCATGATAAAGCCACCGGGAAAACTATTCTTTTAATCTTAAATCCCGGAATTTTTGATATATTATTAGGTTTTGTTTCGGTATAGTCTGTAGATATCCGGTTCCTTCCGGATTTCGAAGTCTTGAAAGCTTGATATATTTGTCGCCATTCCCATAATGCTTGGGAAACACCTCGTCGCGACGTTTTTTTGATGTGTCTGAAGCCTTTGAATGCCCGTTTGGTTGTGTACCCCGAAGGTCGGGATGTATACCTTCCGGACCCTCAGTGACCGGATAAATATCAGCACATGGAGGATACCCGAGTCCGGTCCACATCACATAATCTTTAGCCGGATGCTTAGGCATTCCCTCTTCAGATGGCACACACCCTTCTATCACGATGGTAGCGCATGATTTAAAGCGTGGGATAAAGTCTTGGTCGATTATCCATCCTTCTTCAAGGCCATCTGCCATATCTTTGCCCATCATACTATGGTAGAATGTCCTTGAAAGTGTCTCAGTAAGCATTTCCGGAGTAATTTCTTTCTTCTCGGCAGCGGGGCGCAGCAAATGCAGTGCNTTTTCTTCCCTGACAAATCCGAAGCCCTCATTCGGACGACCGCAATGGCTGTAGTTGGTGCGCACAAGCATATGCTCGGGAGAATCCTCGAGATTTATCCTTATATAAGAATGATTGTTGGTCTCGAAATATGCACCGGCTCCTGTGGCATCAATTACACCGAAATTGGCTTCCACACCCATAGGGCGAGGAAGAGTGTCAAGTAGGCGTGCAAAGTCATCTACTGTGACGCAAGTGCGCAAAGCCTTAGTCATCAGTAATCCCTCCTTGTCCATATCCTTTTCCGGCACTTTGTCGTCCTTGAGATTATATGAAGCAGTATTCATGATGGCAAATCCCTCGCTGTTGAATCCTGTCCAGCATTCTTTAAGCTGACGGTCGGAGGCGTTAAAAAGACCGGTATAGCCATATCCTTCGGGCCCGGGAGCCACATATTCTACTTTGTTATCTATATTTGAGGTGTCACGATGCTTCCAGAGCATAGGGCGTCCGTAAGGACTAAGTTCAGCCCCTATAATAGCACTTGTGCAAGCCAAAGCAGAAGTGAAAAATCCGGATACGAAACAAATTAATGTAACAAGTTGTTTTTTCATTGTTGCGAAGTTAATAAAAAATCTTCTTTGCACCAAATAAATAACTTAAAAATTGAAAGATATGGAAATTTTGCCGAAAGACCCAGCAATGCTGATGAGCTTCATCAATATGAAGCTGCGTGATGAATATCGCACTCTTGAAGATTTTTGCATCGCATATGGTCTGGATGAGACGAAATTGAAGTATGAGATGGAGGCATCCGGGTTTGATTGGATGCCGGGGATACGCCAATTTCGTTAATTATGTTAAAAAGCAACATTAAAGCCAACCTTATTGCATATAAAAGTGTTTGACTAATACAAAAAGCAATATGGCGATGCATTCCGGTTTCGTGAGAAAGTGAGAATGCGGTTTTAAGTTTAGTTAGATATAGTTTATAGTGGAATCGTGAGGGAGAGTCGCTGTGTTAGCGGCTCTCCTTTTTTANTTGAGAATTGTGAATTTTGAATTTTGAATTNCTTTTAANATGCAAAAAGGATTCCTTCATTTTATTAGAAGGAATCCTATTATTATCATTAGGATGGATACTATGTAAAGGATGATGGGGAGGGCTTTGGGGAATCGGACTTCTTCGGGGTCGGGAAAGTTTTCTTTTGTGAGTTTTATCCCGGATTTCCTTACAAAGCCTCTTGCCATCGGGGGGAGCTGATTGAGGAGCCGTTCTTGTTCTTCCTCATCTTCAATACGTAATCTATCAGCATCCTGAGATCCGAAATACTTCTGCGACGGAAGNGTGCCCGACAGACGCTGACGGAAATATCGGCAAATGTCCGGCACGTCTTCAGCACGTTCCCAATCAGCCATCTGCTTACACCAGACATATGTGTCGGGACGAACACCCTCCTTCACCATGTCTTCAATCTCCATCGGCCCGTACTGGCGGCCATCAATCATTGCAAAATATTTCATTCACTTAGAAGGTTTGCATTAATGATGCAACAGAGAATATTTTCAAGATAGATAGGATATTGACAATGAGTCCTATACCAGAAAGCACGAATGAAATAATGCACAANGTCTTGCAAGTGGACCATGCACTCTNTGCTGTGATATTATCGCCATATCTCATCGCGTTCTCAGCCTTGGAAGCATTTGTGATNGCAAAGATTCCAATGAAGCCACCGATACAAGAAAGGAAGAATCCAACTACAGTCGCAACTATAGCAAGGGTTTTCCAATTTGTCTGTGGATTAGAATATGGTGGCATTTGGTTTGGATTGCCATATGCACCATATTGCGGTTGCTGGCCGGGATACTGGCCTGCATAGGGCTGTTGGGGTTGGGCATATGATCCAAAAGCGGATTCCGACTCATCTATGCGGGTTCTGCTTGCCAAAAGCGAAGCAAGTTCGGGGAGGGAATCAGCCCTGGCCCAGTCTGCCATACCGGCAGTCCAGACCAGAGTAGAGGGCTCGATACCTCTTTCAGCGAGTTGAGCCAATGAGAAAGGTCCCTCACGATTATCATTAACTACTATATAATATTCTTTTTCCATCATCACATGTTTTTACCGTGACAGTTCTTATATTTCTTTCCGCTACCGCAAGGACAAGGATCATTGCGTCCTACCTTTGGCTGCGCCTTGATAGGCTGACGCTGAGGTCGCTGCTGGCGGTTTACATTCTGTGCTGCCTGACGTTGAGCATTTTCTCCCTCATATGTCTCGCGGGTAGTGGAATAATTGGCATATGGATTAGACCCGGCAGGAGCCCCATATTCCTGGCGTATTTCCTGAGTGCGAGTATAGGTGGCAGCCTGCATATTTCTGCGTGCTTGCTCAGCCTGTGCCTGTGCCTGCTGGGCAGCAATCTGGGCTTCCTTCTGAGCCTTGGCTTCTTCATAATCAGGGGCTGCAAGTTTGCCACGCATGAGAGTTGCCACAGCCTTAGAGTTCATCTCCTCAAGCATGTTTTTCCATAGACCATAAGCCTCAAGTTTATATATCACAAGAGGATCCTTCTGCTCATAGCTTGCGTTCTGCACCGACTTACGAAGTTCATCGAGTTCGCGAAGTTGCTCTTGCCATGCAGAGTCGATAGCCTGGAGAAGCACTGCTTTTTCCCATCCTTTCACTATAGGACGGCACTCATTGTCGTAAGCCTCCTTAAGATCGCAACGGATATTGAAGAATCTGCGTCCGTCGGTCACAGGCACACCAACCACACCTGAAGCACCACGCTCCTCTACAAACTCTTTGATGTAAGGCATTGCAGCGGCAGCGATCTTGTCGCGGTTGCGATAGTAAGTGGCAAGGGCTTCATCAGCAAGTTTGTTGGTGATCTCGTCCTTGTCAGCCTTACGATATTCCTCTTCAGTGAAAGTAGGCTCGATGGCAAGAGTCTTGCGCACCTCCATCATGAAATCGTTGTAGTCATACCCCATGTCAGCAATGCTTTGGGCAGTGTCGAAGATCATATTGGCAATATCGGTGCCGATTCTCTCACCCTTGAGAGCATTCTGGCGCTTGCTATAGATAGCAGTACGCTGAGCATTCATGACGTCGTCGTATTCAACGAGGCGTTTACGGATAC
>WFLX010249604.1_pt1 | contig 10796 bp, 6 predicted proteins | sample 4967041 | NCBI WGS metagenome assembly WFLX01 (sample SAMN12857096, study PRJNA449069) | gut metagenome | isolation source: stool from male and female vole | host: Microtus ochrogaster | place: USA:Florida | collected 2017
GCGACCGGAAACTTGCTCATTTATTTCGGGTGTATGATCCCAGAAAAAGGGGCCCGTCTGATCCTTCGGGTAACGGTATGCATAAATTGCCGCCGAGACCCACCGGTTTTTAGGGAATGTGGCTTCGATGCCGTAAAGGCCATCTTTCCATGGATACTGGATCCATATCATGGAGTGGTCTTCGAAGAAATGCTGGTAATAGGCGCGTACGCTCCAGGGAGCGTTGTTCGGTTTCCAAGCAAGGGAGAAATTCCAGGTGCCGAGAAAATTTCCTTCCACATTCAGCTGTTCTCCGGCCGGGGTGGTGGCATCTCCCCCTTTGGGGATGACAGCCTTTATCCAGTTTTTCCAGCCGGTAGGCATCTTTAAGGTCTTCCCGTCGGGATAATATACTGTTCCTCCGAATTCTGTGGCCATCTCCATGCCTATCTCAAATTCAAGCGGGAATTTCTTTGAATTTCCCCCTCTGAGGAAGAGGGCTTTGGAATGATAAAGGGTTCCTAGTGTATACTTATAATCAGGATTGACCCAGTTTCTCAGCCAGCGGTTATCGGTGAATTTGCCGAATGCTATATAACCTTTCACGGCAAACCATCCTTTTGTACCCCAGAAATCTGCATAGTCGAATATTCCGGCCCTCACCTGCGGGATCGGCCGGGCATTGCCGGAATAGAGAAGATTTCCGGAACTTATGTCGGAATTATGCATGAATCCAGGCAGCTCCTTGCTTCCCACCATGAGGTCGAGACACCGGTAGCGAGCCTCGGCATAAAGCTGCTGCACGATAAACACCGAGGAGAAGCGTGCGGCCACAGCGAGGTCCACCCCTGCTCCCCATGAGAATCGTTTCGATTCATCCATGTCGTGGAATGCCCCGAGCCGGAGGTAGGCGTTGTTCTTTTCGACTGAGGAGAGACCATATTTGTTGGCAGCAAACCAGAAAGGGGTGTGGTCGCCGCCGGCAAAGTTCAAGCCGATCTCGCCATGATAGCGTATGGAGTCGTTCCATTCGGCATGCGCTCCGTGGGCGCAGAGGGCTGCGAGGGCAACGACACAGGCAATATGGAGTTTCATAACATGTGGTTTTAAAAAGGGTGAGACCGGCAATCATGATCGACTGCCGGTCTCTGGGATAGGATGGATTTGGGGATGTAGTCCATAGCAGAGTCGAACTGCTCTTTAGAGAATGAAAATCTCTCGTCCTAACCGATAGACGAATGGACCGACACAAATCGAGACCGCTGGCGCCCTGAAGGCATCATGCGGCGGATTTTACTATTTTAAATTTTGTTGATATGCTTAGCCAAAGAGCTGCAAAGGTTAGCCGCCTTGTTCTTGGAGATGATGTTCTTGCGGCCAAGACGCTGAAGGAGTGCGCTGATTTTGTTGTAAGCTGCTGTAGCCTCCTCTTTGTCGGTCATACGACGTACACGACGCACGGCATTACGTGCAGTTTTAGCCCAGTAACGGTTCTCAAGTCTTCTTTTTTCCGCCTGGCGAATTCTTTTTAATGACGATTTATGATTTGCCATTTTTAAAAATTTCTTTTTTCTTGTTCGTGGTTAAAATAATTGGTAGCCCATAGCAGAGTCGAACTGCTCTTTAGAGAATGAAAATCTCTCGTCCTAACCGATAGACGAATGGGCCACTTGATGCAACTGCCATCCTAAAATCTCCCTTATGAAGATACGGAATGCGCATTTTGCGACTGCAAAGGTAATAATTCTTTTTGATTCAGCCAAAAAATCTGCAAAATTTAATTCTCAAAAATTAAGAAGCGGGCTTTAGGGTCATTAAAGGCTCTAAAGTCCTTATGGTCCTTAAGGTCTCTAAAGTGACTAAGGGCCTTAAGGTCGGTGGTGCCCTCGGTTTAGTTTGCGCAGGCGGCTCATCCTTTCTGAGAAACCACCGTTATTGAGAAAATCGGCAGAGAGTTTCTCCAATTACCCATGCAGCAGATAATCGGTCTGGTTGATAAGTATTATTGCTTCGGGGCGGCGGTTCCACCGCTCGCCGGTTGGCGACTCCGTAGCTGTCCGCCACGATATTTGTAACCGAGGGCTTCGCTTCGCTCCACCCACGGCTAACCACAGTATCGCGGTTTCACCGCTCTGTTGCGGTATTGGTCAGTCATGGGTGTCAAGGTAGTATCCGTGTGTGGTGTCGGGGTTGAGCGGTGGAACCGCGATGCTGTGGGTAGCCGTGGGTGAAACGAAGTGGAACCCGCGGTAGGTATATGCGCGAGAAGACAGCTACGGAGTTGCAGATCAGCGAGCGGTGAAACCGCCGCCCGGATATAGAAAGAATCTTATGCAGGAAGAATTTGTCATCAGGTGATAAAATATTGAGGAAATTTTTGTGCTGTGACAAAATCATGAAAGGGTGCAAAATATTATCGATGTAATTATAAGTAGTGGTAAAAATTAATGAACATATAAAAAGAACCAGTTTTATTGTTCAAGATTATCAACTATAATATACCGATTAATTTTTAACAACTACTTATTCATTTTGTGTGTATTTACGGATGAGGAATAATCAAAATTTGGGATGCGTACCCTCAATTTGGTAAGTAATTTCTCAAACTTACTTAAATCTTATTAATTTTGCATCTAAGGGAAACCGGCATTCCCTTACATGTATTTTCCAATCATCTGCACCATGAATACCATAAAGATATTTTGCAAGAATTTAGGACGCGACATAGATGTCGAGGGGGGAGATTCCCTTCTGAAGCTGGCATCGGAATTGGAAGCTGAACTCGGATTCAGACCGATCTGCGCTCTTGTCAACAACAAGACGGAAGCTCTCCGCTTTCCTGTGTACTATCCGAAGCAGGTGGAGTTTCTTGCGGATACCAGTCGTCCTGGACGTGATGTGTACATCCCTTCACTTTGCATGGTGCGCTACAAGGCAGTTTCCAATCTTATGCCGGAACGCCGGTTGCGTATCGAACTCTCAATTTCCAAGGGGTATTATTGCCGTATACTCGACAGGGAGGGAAAGGCTGTGGATATCACTCCGGAGACTGTGGCCCTGATAAAGGGAAGGGTGGAGGAGATTGTGAGGGAGAACCTGCCATTTCTACGTCATGAGAAAACCACCGAGGAGGTGACCGACATATTCCGCCGTGAGGGTCTTGATGACAAGGTGGAACTCCTTGAGACCATCAATCACCTTTATGTGCCCTACTATACCCTGGGGGAGGTGGCCGACAGTTATTATGGCCCTCTGGCTCCATCTTCCGGCTATCTGGAGGTTTTCAATCTGATTCCATATCAGGATGGTTTCCTTCTTTTGGGTAGGGATCCTCTGCGTCCGGAGATTCCCGCCAGTCCTATCGTACAGGAGAAGATGTATAAGGCATTTACAGATCATCTGGCTTTCAACCGCACGATAGGGGTGTCGAATGTCGGAGAGCTCAACCGGGTGATAGAGCATGGCCGCACCGCGGATCTGATAAATGTGGCTGAGGCTCTTCATGACAAGCTCATGGGGCGCATAAGTGATGAGATCGCGCGGCGTCGTGCGGAGGGAGAGGCCGGTATAGTCATGATAGCCGGTCCGTCATCTTCCGGGAAAACCACCTCCGGGAAGAGGCTGGCCGTGCAACTGATGACAAATCTGATCCGACCTAAGCTTATCTCCCTTGATGATTATTTTGTCGACAGGGAGAAAACCCCTGTGGATGAGACCGGAGATTATGATTTCGAGAGTCTGTATGCGCTTGATCTTCCACGATTCAATTCTGATCTTGAGAAACTTCTGGCGGGAGAGGAGATAAACCTGCCGACCTACAGTTTCGAGCATGGCCGGCGCATCGAGACTCCACGGCCACTAAGACTTGAAGCGAACGATGTGCTGATCATCGAGGGGATACACGGCCTGAATCCGGAGTTGACCTCTTCGATCGATCCGCGTCATCTTTTCAAGATTTATGTATCCGCTCTCACCACTCTCCGAATCGATGACCATAACTGGATCTCGACATCCGACAACCGCCTGCTCAGGCGCATCGTGAGGGATCATAAATACCGTCATATCGCAGCTGCCGAGACTATCAGGCGCTGGCCCAGTGTGAGGCGCGGAGAGGAGAAGTGGATCTTCCCATTCGGAGAGAATGCTGATGCCACATTCAATTCCTCCCTTATTTTTGAACTTGGCGTGATGAAGGATTATGCCGAGCCGCTTTTGCGCAGCGTGCCTCATGCCTCTCCGCAATATACGGAGGCGATACGTCTGCTCAGGTTCCTGGATTATTTCAAGGCCATCCCTGCAGAGCAGGTTCCCTTCACCTCCCTCCTCCGGGAATTTCTCGGAGGCTCCTCTTTCCACTATTGATTCCTAACTTTTCAAGACGCGGTAGAAGATGAAAGATCTTAATGATGAAGATATCGAGAAAATCGAAGAGATGATAGAGAACGGCGATGAGGTGGGAGCCCGCAAGGCTTTCAATGAACTTCATCCTGCCGATATTGCCGAGCTTTTCCAAAGCCTGAGTCTCAAGGAGGCCGAGTGGGCCTTCAATCTCATCGAGGATAAGGAGAAGAAGGCTGATGTGCTCATGGAACTCGATGAGGAGGACCGTAAGAAACTTCTCGAGGGGATGGATCCGGAGCAGATCGGTCATTTCATTGATCTGCTCGATACGGACGATGCGGTGGATCTGATTCAGGAACTCGATGAGGAGGACCGCGAGGAGGTGATCCAGAATATCGAGGATATGGAGCAGGCTGGCGACATCGTCGACCTGCTGCAATATGATGAGGATACGGCCGGAGGTATGATGGGCACCGAGTTCATCAAAGTCAACGAAAACCTCTCCATGCCGGAGTGCCTCAAGGAGATGAGGCATCAGGCAGAAGATCTTGATGACATATATTACGTCTATGTCGTAGATGATGACGATCGTCTGAAGGGTGTGCTCCCCCTGAAAAAGATGATCACTCATCCGGCTGTTTCCAAGATCAAGCATGTGATGGAGACAGATCCGGTGGCCGTCAAGGCCGACACTCCGATTGAGGATGTGGCGATTGATTTCGAGAAGTATGACCTTGTTGCCATGCCTGTTATCGACAGTATCGGCAGGCTTGTGGGTCAGATCACGGTGGATGACGTGATGGATGAGGTGCGCGAGCAGAGTGAGCGTGACTATCAGCTCGCGTCAGGTATCTCCTCTGATATTGATGCCGATGACTCCGTATGGTCGCAGACAAAAGCGCGTCTGCCCTGGTTGCTCATCGGAATCATCGGGGGTATTGTCAATTCTTTGATTCTTGGTGGCTTTGAGGCCCAGATCGCTGCGGTGACAGCTCTGGCATTCTTTATCCCCCTGATCGGAGGAACGGGAGGAAATGTCGGTGTCCAGGCATCGGCTATCGTGGTGCAGGGTCTTGCCAACGGACGTCTGGAACTATCCGATTTCTGGCATCAGATATGGCGAGGGGTGCGGATCGCTCTGCTGAATGCTATTGTGATTTCGGGTGTGGTATTCGCCTATATATCTTTTACCGAGCCGGGGGATTATGCGTTGGTTATGGCAGTTTCTGTCTCGCTCTTCTGCGTGGTGATCTTCGCAACGGTGTTCGGAACGCTTGTGCCCCTGACGCTTGAGAAACTGAAAGTGAATCCGGCTTTGGCAACCGGCCCTTTTATTCAGATCACCAATGATGTGGTGGGACTGCTGATTTATGTGGGGATGTCGATATGGATGTTGCGCATCTTCCCCCATTAGAGGGTTTTGAGGGTGTGTCATAACGGCCCGTCTGGGTCGTTGCTTGCGGGATTCGGCTTCGGTCACATACTAAGGTATGCTCCCTCGGCCTCACCCACAAGCGCCTACCATCCGAACCATTCTGACAGCACCCTCGCCATTCGGCAGAAATTTGACATTGAGATTTGGGATTAAAAATAGAGAATATAGATGGCGAAAAAGATAGCTGAAACCCCTCTGATGACGCAATATATCGAGATGAAGAAGAAACATCCCGATGCGATCTTGCTTTTCAGAGTGGGTGACTTTTATGAAACATTTTCCGATGATGCGATCGTTGCAAGCGAAATCCTCGGGATAACCCTTACCCGCCGGGCCAACGGAGCGGCCGCTTATGTGGAACTGGCCGGTTTCCCTCATCATGCGCTGGATTCGTATCTCCCTAAACTTGTCAGGGCCGGGAAGCGTGTGGCTATCTGCGAACAGCTTGAGGATCCGAAACTCACGAAAAAACTTGTGAAGCGTGGAATCACGGAGCTGGTCACTCCTGGTGTCAATCTAAACGACAATTCCCTTTCGGCGCGTGAAAACAATTTCCTTGCCGGAATACATGTAAACAAGTCTTCCGTGGGTGTTGCTTTCCTTGATCTCTCCACGGGAGAATTCCTGTGTGCCCAGGGGGATAAGGAATATGTGGANAAANTTCTCAACAGCATNGCTCCTAAGGAACTGTTGCGTATGCACGGCCTANGGCAATTCNGCGAGGAAANCATANCTCACCGTTGCAGNGTTTTCGAGCTTGAGGACTGGGTATATACCTCGGATGCAGCAGTTGAGCGTCTCACCAAACATTTCGGCACATCCTCCTTGAAAGGATTCGGCGTGGAAGGGATGAATGAGGCTGTTGTGGCAGCCGGAAGCCTTCTTCATTATCTTGATCTTACCCAGCATAACCATATAAGCCATATTACTTCACTTGCACGGATCGACGGCGACCGCTTTGTGAGGCTCGACAGATTCACGGTAAGGAATCTGGAGCTCATTCAGCCTTTGGCGGCGGAGGGGAAATCGCTGTTGCAGGTGATCGACAAGACTGTGACTCCTATGGGCTCGCGTAAGATGCGTTCCTGGCTCTCTTTCCCTCTTCTCGATGTGAAGGAGATAGTGAGGCGTCAGGATGCCGTGGAGTATTTCTTCAGGGATACAATCTGTCGCGACAGGTGCGAGGAGGCACTGAGAGGGGTTGGGGATCTGGAACGGCTTATGGCTAAACTTGCCTCCCGACGCATAACTCCCAGAGAGTTTGTGCAGATGAGGGATTCCCTCAAAAGCGTGGAGATGCTTCGCAGGTTATTGCTCGATACGGATTCTGATGTCTTTAAGGAGATGTCGGGAGGTATGAGCGACACAACACAGCTTTTTGAAACCATAGAGAGGGTGCTTGTCGATGATGCTCCGTCGCAATTGGGGAAAGGGAATGTAATAGCCCCGGGGGTGGATCCTGAGCTTGATGAACTGCGCGACCTGCATGCCAACGGACGCAGGGCGCTGGAAGAGATACGCGACAGGGAGAGTGAGGCAACCGGTATCCCTTCGCTGAAAATTTCATTCAACAATGTCTTCGGATACTATATTGAGGTCAGGAATACCCATAAGGATAAAGTTCCGGAAAACTGGATAAGGAAGCAGACGCTTGTCAGTGCCGAAAGATATATCACCCCGGAGCTGAAAGAGTATGAGGATAAGATACTCACGGCCGGAGAAAAGATTTCTATTATAGAAAACCGTCTCTTCAATGAGCTGATCGATGGCGCGTCGCGTTTCATACCTCAGATTAGCCGGAATGCATCGGCCGCCTCTTCGGTGGATTGTCTGTTCTCTATGGCTAAAGTGGCTGAGGAATATAGGTATGTGAGGCCGGTAGTGGATGACTCGTTGCGTATTTCCATCACGGAGGGGAGGCATCCGGTGATAGAACGCCGGCTTCCGGCAGGAGAGCCCTATATATCCAACAATGTTGAGCTGGATTCCGACAAGAATCAGGTGCTGATGATAACGGGTCCGAATATGAGCGGTAAGTCGGCGTTGTTGAGACAGACGGCACTTATAACCCTCATGGCTCAGATCGGTTCGTTTGTTCCTGCGGAGGCGGCACGTATCGGAATAGTGGATAAGATCTTCACACGTGTGGGGGCAAGCGATAATATCTCTTCCGGGGAATCGACTTTTATGGTGGAGATGAATGAGGCTGCCGCGATTCTTAACAATATGAGCAACCGCTCGCTAATTTTGTTTGATGAACTCGGCCGAGGCACTTCCACTTATGACGGAATCTCAATCGCCTGGGCGATTGTGGAGCATATTCATGAGAACGGGCATTGCCGACCAAAGACACTTTTCGCCACTCATTATCATGAACTCAACGAGATGGAGAAGACCTTCAACAGAATTGTTAATTTCAATGTGTCGGTAAAGGAGATAAATGGGAAGGTTGTGTTCATGCGCAAGCTGGAGCGTGGAGGCTCTGCCCATAGTTTCGGTATTCATGTTGCCAAGCTTGCCGGAATGCCTCCATCAATTGTGAAACGTGCTAATCAGGTGCTTGAACGCCTGGAAACTCCCGAGAAGGGGGATAAGAAGGATGGAAAGATGAAGAGTAAGGCCGATATGGCTTCAATAGGGACTGCCAGGAATGGTTACCAGCTCTCTTTCTTCCAGCTTGATGATCCTCTGTTGTCGCAGATACGCGACCGGCTTCTGGGAATTAGTATTGACAATCTCACACCCTTGCAGGCGCTACAGACTCTTCACGATCTGCAAGCCCTCCTAACGGGGAAAAGATAGTAGATGAAAATTAATAATTAATTATGTAAGAGGATAAGTCTTATAAATCTTATAAAATCGTATAATTTAGGCTGCCTCAAGAATTATTAATTATTAATTATTAATCATNAATTAAAAAAGAGGANGGGAAAAGATCAGACTGTTTTATTTCATTCTACAATATTCGGCCCAATACATAGCCGANGTCTCGGNGTGTCGTTGGGGATCAATCTTATGCCCGATGACGGGAAAGTCTGNANATTCGACTGNCTGTATTGCGAGGCGGGGTTCAATGCACAGGGGTCGGGTTCGACCGGCCTTCCCTCACGTCAGACAGTGAAGGGGGATCTGGAACGTAAGCTCCAATCTATGAGTGAGAAGGGAGAATCCTTGGATGTGATTACTTTTTCCGGTAACGGAGAACCGACACTGCATCCTGATTTCCCGGGCATAATCGATGATACTATTGAGTTGCGAAACCGCTATTATCCCTCCGCCAAGGTGTCGGTGCTCACAAACTCTACAAGGATATTTGATGCTGATGTGGCTGAAGCTCTGAAGAAAGTGGATAACAATATACTGAAACTTGATTCGGCCGTGGAGAGAACCATGAGGCTTCTCGACCGTCCCGTTTCAAAAGAATTTACTGTGGAACGTCTCATCAAGGGCTTAAGGCAGTTTAAAGGTTCAGGCATTATCCAGACGATGATTCTTCGTGGAGAGCATAACGGAGAGTCTGTCGATAACACTACGGAGGAGGAGATCCAGGCGCTTCTCAAGGCTTATGAAGAGATTGGCCCGAAGGAGGTGATGCTTTATAGTATTGACCGCTCCACTCCGGAGGAGAAACTGAAGAAAGTGGAGAAAGTTGAACTTGATACCATTGCCGACCGGTTTAGGGCGGCGGGTATAAATGTGATGGATGTATGATCTCACCTGCTCCATTGAAAAAAGGGGATAAGATAGCTATCATTTCTCCCGCCTCTATTGTAAAGCCGGAATTTATCGACAGTGCCTCTCAATTTATAAGGAGTCACGGATATGAACCGGTGGTGCTTCCACATGCAAAAGGTCCCGCTTCGGGAAATTATGCAGCCTCCACGCAAGCGAGGCTGGATGATCTGTTGACAGCCTGGACCGATCCGAATATCAAGGCTGTGCTCTGTTCGAGAGGCGGTTATGGAGCTGTTCATCTGCTTCCACATATTCCAGGAGATCTTTTCCATCGTTATCCTAAATGGTTGATAGGCTTCTCCGATATATCTGCCCTTCATGCATTCTCCTTTTCACAAGGTGTCATGTCGGTTCATGCTCCCATGGCGCGGGATTTCATTCCCGGTAAGGAGGATGCCGAAGCGGTGATGACAATAATTTCTACAGGTAAATTTCCGGAATATGTGATGGAGAGTGGTGGGCATCCCGATTATTCGGTGGCCACAAATATCCCGGGGATCGGTAAAGGGAGACTTATCGGGGGGAATCTTGCCGTGCTTGACGGGCTTGCGGCTACTCCTTTCGATATTATGGGAAGCGCGCTTAAAGAGGATTGCATACTCTTCATAGAGGATATAGGGGAACCGATATACAAAACCGAGCGGATGCTTTACCGACTTTATCTGCAGGGTGTGCTGAGCAAAATTAAAGGACTCATCGTGGGACAGTTTACGGAATCACGTGCGGATGCAAACCATAGTAGCCCTATTGAGATGATAGCCCGTTTCTTGGAGGATCATTCGGTGGGTGATTATCCCGTTCTGTATAATTTCCCTGTGGGTCATGTGGAAAGAAATCTGCCGTTGGTGATAGGGTCGGAGGTAGAACTGGAAGTGGTATCCGGAAAGGGTGTCCTGAGGTCATGCTCATAAAAATTATATCCGGATCATGAGTATGTCGAAATCCTGAAAATGAACCTTTCGGTTCGTAGAGGGGTTTTAACATAGATGAAAAAGTTAATGATGCTGATGATGGCAGTGATGGTGTGCCTTCTGGGCTACGGGGTGTCGTTACCTCTGCGGGACGCCGGCCATTCCACCGCCGCTTCGCAGCCTGTAGTCTCTCTGGCGGAGGGAATTGTTCCCTCCTTAAAAGATTCACAGGAAAATCTTTTTGAACAGGCTGTGGAGATCATCAAGAAGTATGAGACACTGCATACGCCCAAACATTGGCCGCTTATCGGATATGGTCACAAAGTGCTTCCCGGAGAGAAGTTCAGTAGGAATAGAACACTTTCAGAGAAGGAAGCGGACGCATTGCTTAGAAA
>WFLX010123837.1_pt1 | contig 10790 bp, 10 predicted proteins | sample 4967041 | NCBI WGS metagenome assembly WFLX01 (sample SAMN12857096, study PRJNA449069) | gut metagenome | isolation source: stool from male and female vole | host: Microtus ochrogaster | place: USA:Florida | collected 2017
CATCAATCATGCCGTACTCCTTAGCCTCTTCGGCGGTCATCCAGTAGTCACGGTCAGAGTCGCGCTCCACTTTTTCAAAAGGCTGACCGGAATGGTCGGCAATTATAGTGTAAAGTTCTTTTTTGAGCTTCTGAATTTCCCTTGCAGTGATTTCAATGTCTGATGCCTGTCCCTGCGCACCACCCATAGGCTGGTGAATCATCACCCTGCTATGACGGAGAGCGAAACGCTTGCCTTTCGCGCCTGACACGAGGAGCACAGCAGCCATAGACGCAGCCATACCTGTGCAAATGGTGGCAACGTCGCTGGAAACATACTGCATGGTGTCGTATATGCCGAGACCTGCGTAAACCGACCCACCGGGAGAATTAAGATAAATGCTGATATCTTTTCCGGGATCTGCTGAGTCAAGGTAAAGAAGTTGCGCCTGGATAACATTTGCAGTATAGTCGTTAACATCAGTGCCAAGGAAGATGATGCGATCCATCATCAGACGTGAAAACACATCCATCTGAGCGACATTCAGCTGACGCTCCTCTATAATAGTGGGGGAAATATAGCTTGAAGTGATAGTGGATGCATACTGATCTAATGCAAGCCCGTTCATGCCGAGGTGCTTCACTGCATAATCTCTAAAATCATTTTTCATAATTATACAAGTATAGTCTTTAGTGATTTATAATTCAAAATTAATAATTTTTCGACTTTATTGCAAATGCCACCGAAAAAAATACAAAAAAACGTGTGTCCACGGGATCGCCCCGGGAACACACGCAACATAATAAACCAATTATAATAACTCCTAATTTATCTCATCTTAAATCTTGGATGCGATTTCCTTAAACTCATCAAGGCTTACGCTCTTAACGTCAAGGGTAACTGCATTCTTGATTGCATCGAAGAGCTTGATGTCACCAACCTGCTCAATAAGGCGAGGACGGTAGTTCTTATCAGCAAGGATATTCTTGGCATAGTTTGTGAGGGTCTCGTCGTCGATATTTGTCATGCCGTACTGCTCGAACTGGTGGCGTGCAAGCCCTTTTGCAAATTCAAGGAGGTCAGACTCTTCGATCTTAACCTGTGCCTTTTCTGCAATGGCTTCTTTGATGAGCTGCCACTTGAGGTCAGACTCCATAGCTGCGAAACGCTCGTCGATGTTAGCTTCGTTGAGGTCACTGTCGCGGTTGATGAGCCATTTTTTGAGGGTTTCAACCGGCAGGGTCATGTCGCCGTATTTGTTAACGAAATACTTACGCGCGTCAAGGCGGAAAATCATTTCGCTGTTCTGCCTCAAACCGTCAGCAATCATGTTTTTAACCATTTCAAGATATGCAGCCTCATCGGTCACTTTGTCCTTGCCGAATACCTGGTCATAGAATTCCTGATTATGCTCTGCGGGACGGACAACAATAATTTCAGAGATTGTCATCTGGAAGTCATTGTGGAGGTCAGCAACGCGGTCTTTGTCAACCTGGAGCATTGAAGAGAGCTCTGTAGCATCGCCATTGCAAGTCTTCCAAGGATTGAAAACGACCTTATCGTCAACTTTCTTGCCTTCAAAAAGCTCTGCCTGCTCTTTGTCCTTGAAGTACATGGGCGCAACAATGCCGTTAACCACCTGGATTGCATCATCACCTTCCTTGACATTGCCGTTTTCATCAAGTTCGAAGATAGAGCCTTTCACAAGCGCATCTTTTTCAAACTCAGGACCGGGAACCTGTGCGCCGAAACGCTTGCGCAGAGCTTCATCCTGCTCGGCAACCATTTCATCGCTCACCTTGATTTCATAGTAAGGGATGGTCTCGTCCTTATCGAGCTTAACATCGAGCTCAGGAGCAAGAGCGAGGTCATATTCAAATGTGTANTCTTTCTGGGTTTTGAAATCAAGCTCTTTCACCTCAACGGGAACAGGCTGACCGAGAACATTGAGCTTGTTATCCTCAATGAATTTCATAACTGCCTCATAAACTTCGCGGTTGATGACATCGGCAGTTACATCTTTACCAAATCTTCTTTCAAGGTCCTTGAGAGACACATGCCCCTTACGGAAGCCGGGAATCTGATGGGTACGACCGATTTTCTTAAGATCCTCAACTACTTTGGGGCGGTAATCTGCCTCCTCAACCGACACGGTGAGACGCGCGCTCACGGCGTCTGACTTGGTCATGCTTACATTCATAATCTTTATCGTGTTAATTTTCTGGTTCTTAATTCAAATTAGCTGCAAAATTACTAAATCGGGGGATAATCTCCAATTATAACAACATTTTTTTAACCGCGTAACCAAACAGCGACAAACTGTTTTCCATTTCATTGATTTTGTCATAGAATTTAATTAACTTCGCGGTTGAATCATAGATTAAGTTTCAGGTATATGGCTGAACCATCGCTTCTTGAACGCCTTGAAGGCATTGATGCCCGGTTTGAGGAAATTTCCACCCTCATAACCGACCCTGCCGTCATTTCAGACATGAAAAGATATGTGCGCCTTTCAAGGGAATACAGCGAACTCGAAAAACTTATCAACGCTACAAAACGCTACCGCAACGCGCTGTCCGACATTGAAGGCGCGAAAGAAATACTTGACACGGAGAGCGATGAAGAGCTCCGTGCGATGGCACAAGAAGAACTATCTGGCGCCCAGGCACAGATTCCTGCGCTTGAAGAGGAGATAAAGCTCCTTCTGATACCTGCCGACCCGGAAGACGGCAAAAATGCNATTGTTGAAATTCGTGCCGGCACCGGNGGCGACGAGGCNGCGATTTTTGCCGGCGACTTATTTAAGATGTACACCCGCTACTGCGAGCATAAAGGCTGGAATGTTTCTGTCACCTCAATGAATGAGGGCGCAGCAGGAGGATTCAAGGAAATTGTCATGGCTGTTTCCGGGGAAGGCGTTTACGGCACACTTAAATATGAAAGCGGAGTGCACAGGGTGCAGCGCGTGCCGGCAACAGAAACCCAGGGCAGAGTACATACNTCNGCCGCCACTGTAGCAGTGCTNCCNGAAGCGCANCCATTTGATGTGGAAATCAATGAAGGTGAAATAAAGTGGGACACATTCCGCAGCGGCGGCGCGGGCGGACAGAATGTAAACAAAGTGGAGTCCGGCGTGCGCCTGAGGTATATGTGGAAAAACCCCAATACCGGAGAGACAGAGGAAATTCTGATTGAATGCACTGAAACCCGCGACCAGCCCAAAAACAAAGAGAGGGCACTCAGCCGCCTGCGCACATTNATTTATGANAANGAGCATCAGAAATACATTGATGACATTGCAGCCAGGCGCAAGACCATGGTATCAACAGGCGACCGGTCTGCAAAGATACGCACCTATAATTATCCGCAAGGGCGAATAACCGACCATAGAATCAATTATACCATATACAACCTACAAGCATTTGTTGACGGTGACATACAAGATTGCATCGACCATCTGATTGTTGCTGAAAACGCCGAAAAACTAAAAGCAACCTCATTATAATTATGACACGGAAAGAACTTATCGAAAACATCAAGCGCAAGAAGTCTTTTCTATGCGTGGGTCTTGACACCGACATAAAGAAAATACCGCAGCATATTGCCGACGGTGAGAATCCAATATTCGCTTTCAACAAAGCTATCATTGATGCTACAGCTGCTTACTGCGTGGCATACAAGCCAAACCTCGCTTTCTATGAGAGTTTCGGGGCTGACGGATGGAAAGCGCTTGAACAGACTGTTGAATATCTCCGCGCAAATTATCCCGACCAGTTCATCATCGCAGATGCAAAACGCGGCGACATCGGCAATACCTCACAGCTATATGCCCGCAGCTTCTTCGAGCACCTTGGAGTTGATGCAATCACAGTGGCTCCTTACATGGGACAGGATAGCGTGACCCCATTCCTCGGCTATCCCGGCAAATGGGTCATCCTCCTTGCCCTTACCTCCAACAAGGGCTCACACGATTTCCAGCTCATTCCTGACAAAGAGGGAACTCCCCTATTCGAGAGAGTCATCACCACATCATCGCAGTGGGCAGGACCTGAAGAAATGATGTATGTTGTTGGCGCTACCCAGGGCAAGATGTTTGAGNNTATCCGCAGGGTTGCNCCTGACAGTTTCCTTCTTGTTCCCGGAGTTGGCGCGCAAGGAGGCAGCCTTGAGGAAGTCTGCCGCTACGGCATGATTGATGACTGCGGATTGCTCGTCAATTCGTCACGCGGCATCATCTATGCTTCCAATGGAGAGGATTTTGCTGAACGTGCAGCAGAAGAATCGGCAAAACTGCGTGACCAGATGGCTGCTGAACTTGAAAAACGCGGCATTATCTGAAAATAACATTGCAGTTCGGAGTTGACATTACCGAGAAATATTATATTTTTGCGAAATAAACTGAAACTATATACCTAATTTTATTAAAATGAACATCGACAATTACAATTTCAATGGCAAGAAGGCTATCGTGCGTGTAGACTTCAATGTGCCCCTGGATGAAAACGGCAACATCACCGACGATACCCGTATCCGCGGTGCTCTTCCCACCCTTGAGAAAATCCTCAAAGATGGTGGCAGCCTCATAATCATGAGCCACATGGGCAAACCCAAAGGCAAAGTTAACCCCAAATTCTCACTTGCACAGATTAAGGATGCTGTTGCCAAAGCACTCGGCACCGAAGTTAAATTCGCTGAAGATTGCGCTAATGCTGCTGAAGCTGCCGCCAACCTCAAACCCGGCGAAGTGCTCCTNCTTGAAAACCTCCGCTTCTATCCCGAAGANGAAGGCAAGCCCGTTGGCATCGAAAAAACAGATGCCGGCTATGAGGATGCAAAGAAAGAGATGAAGGCCCGCCAGAAAGAATTCGCAAAGACTCTTGCAAGCTACGCTGACGTTTATGTTAATGACGCATTCGGCACAGCTCACCGCAAACACGCTTCCACAGCCGTTATCGCTGACTATTTTGACGCTCAGGACAAGATGCTCGGCTATCTCATGGAGAAAGAGGTCAAGGCTGTTGACAATATCCTCAGCGACATCAAGCGCCCCTTCACAGCTATCATGGGCGGTTCCAAGGTTTCTACCAAAATCGGCATCATTGAAAACCTCATGGACAAGGTTGACAACCTTATCCTCTGCGGCGGCATGACCTACACTTTCGCTAAAGCACAGGGCGGCAAGGTAGGTGATTCTATCTGCGAGAACGACAAACTCGACCTCGCTCTCGATATCATGCGCAAAGCTAAAGAGAAAGGCGTTAACCTCGTGCTCGGCACAGACTGCGTTGCAGCTGACAGCTTCAGCAACGATGCAAACAGCCAGATCGGTTCTGGCATGGATATCCCCGAAGGCTGGAAGGGTCTTAACGATGGTCCCGAGACACGCAAAGCTATCCGCGAAGCAATCAAGGACGCTAAGACTATCCTTTGGAACGGTCCTGCAGGCGTGTTTGAATTCGACAACTTCACAGCAGGCAGCCGCGCTATTGCTGACGCTATCGTTGAAGCTACTGACAACGGTGCTTTCTCACTCGTTGGCGGTGGTGACTCTGTAGCTTGTGTCAACAAGTTTGGTGTTGCAGACCAGGTTTCTTACGTTTCAACCGGTGGTGGCGCTCTCCTTGAAGCTATCGAAGGCAAAGTTCTTCCCGGAGTTGCAGCAGTTAAAGGCTAAACGGTAATTTCAGTACAAAAAATAAGTCCCGATGACGTCGGGACTTATTTTTTTGTCTTTTATTTGAATATCAGATTTGTGATTTAATTTCAGCGCACCATTCTTCAACTTTCTTGTCGGTAAGGTCAGGATGGTTTGTGTTATCAATAAGCAAACCTACAGCTATGCCATCTTTCACAGCCTCTGATTCAGAGAAATCATATCCCGCAGTATTGTATGTGCCAATGAAATTTGCTCCTGTCGGCTGCAACCGGTTATAAATTATGCCCACGGCATTGCAGAAGGTATCAGCCATATTTTCATCACCGCAGCCAAAGATTGCAATATCCTTGCCACCCAAATATAGCGATTCTATTCCTTCAATAAAATCGTACCAGTTGTCCTGCAACTCACCGGAGCCCCAGGTGCTTGAACCGAGAACAAGCACGTCATAATCCGCAACTTTGCTCGGTGCTGTGCCGTCCACATTATGTACATCCTCCGGGGCAACACCCAGAGCCTTTGCTATTTTCTCCGCCACCTCTTTAGTAGTGCCGGTGGTTGAACCGTAAAAAATTCCTATCTTTTTCATCTGTCGAAATATTAGCTTTTATTTAACCAACGCAATTGGCACTGCTAATGTTCACTCCCCTTTCCATACAATATTTTCAATCAAAAGAGTCAAACAAATCACCGCTTATTCCAGTCACGAAATCAAGAGGGATGGCATGTGAATCCATAAGAATGATTGACCTCTCTATCTCATCAATTTTCTTGATTAATCCATTGACGGTGCGATAACTTCCCCCTTGNTTGTAANTGTCTCTCTGAAAGTATGTGATTGACACTGCCGCCTGGTTTTCAAAAGCAAAATTAAGGCGGCGCGACAACCGCTGTTGTTCTTCCGGCGACAGCTCCACCATTTTGTCTGTCACCCGTGCTGTTTCTGCGATTGCTGAATCATGACCGGTAAGCGCGGCAAAAGGAGCGAACTGCGGAGCACGGTTTTCCAACGGCATGCGCTTGCGCCGGGGCTCATAGTGAGGCAAGCCAATAATATCATCATACCTACTCATGATGCCCTCCAATCTGCTGGTTGCGGCTGCGCTGCGTTGCGCCNTCCGAGTAATTCAGCCCTTTCAATATCGCGTTTTTGCCAAACCGCTTCTTTATCCTAAGCACCGCATCCTGCCTGCGGCGTTCTTTTAAAAGTTCGCGCCTCTCGGCTTGACTCCTGCGCGATAGCTCCTCATAATCAGTAAACAGNTCAAGCTGTTCGAGATGCGGTCGAGGTTTAACCTCATCCTCGCTGACAAGATGGTTTATAGAAAGGGATAGGCGGCGCACNAGCAATTCNGGATTGATAATGNGGTCAAACAGCTCCCCTATCTTACTCATCAATATCCGGGATGAAGATGTCGGTTTTTCCAGCCTTACTGTTCCATGCGCATGCACAGGCACTTGCCTGCCGTAAAAATCAGTTTTTATCGCGCCGTCATATTTGCACCGGATTGACGGATTTTTCAACGACTCCACGTCATAGCCGACGGTAAGCACCACCTGGTCGGTAACCAGTTTCTTGTCTATCAGCTCAAGGGATACTGAATCCGCCATTTCCAATATCACCACTCTCGCCTGCTTAACGGTATAAGCACAATGGAGTACCTGCCCGGTGCTCATGCTGGTGCTTTCAGGGCGATAAGCCTTCACCATATCCATAGTCACCGGCTCCCATCCCCATGCGTGGTCTATTAGCAACTCCGCATTCACACCGAATATCTGGTAAAACAAATCCTCATGATGCATTGACCATCGGGCAATGTCACCCATAGTCAATATGCCGTATGGGGCAAGCCGTTTAGCGATACCACGCCCCACCCTCCAGAAGTCAGTCAGAGGGATATGCTCCCATAGCTCGCGCCGATAGCTCATTTCGTCAAGTTCGGCGATTCTCACGCCGTCCTCATCCGGTGGCATCTTCTTTGCCACAATATCCATGGCAACCTTGCATAAATACATATTAGTGCCGATTCCTGCAGTGGCAGTCACTCCTGTTTCCGCAAGCACCTCCCTTATCATCTTCTTCGCCAGCTCATGCGCCGTCATTTTGTATGTGCCCAGATATGCCGTCACATCCATTATAACTTCATCAATTGAATATACATGGATATCTTCCGGTGCAATGTAACGCAAGTACACATTATATATACGGGTACTGTACTCTATATAGTGAGCCATGCGGGGAGTTGCCACAAGGTAATCTATCGCAACATCGTTATTAGAATCCAACACCTTTTTTGAATACGATTTGCCTGCNCTGCCCCTATGACGGTTTTCTTCCCTTACTTTCTGCACGACCTCAAACAACCGTGCCCTGCCNCCAATCCCGTACACCTTCAGCGCGGGTGACACAGCAAGGCATATAGTCTTTTCGGTACGCGATGCATCGGCTACCACAAGGCAGGTGTCAAGAGGGTCAAGTCCACGCTCAACACATTCCACTGAAGCATAAAAGGACTTCAGGTCTATTGCCACATATTGCCGGCGACTGTCATTCATGTTCCACATCCGTTCCTCCTCCTTTACCTAAAATATCAATCAGGGTTATTCAGATGCCGGACATATTGCCGGTACAATATATGCTGAGTGTTGCCCGCACGGTCTGGGAACATTTTCCGGGGTGCGTCATCAATGCTTGCCCATGATGCGCTGTCCACCTCTCCTGATAAACAGAAAGGCGCTTTTTCAACGTAGCCGATAAAAGCGTGCATCAGTTGTTCCCGCTTTGCAAACCAATGGGTTCCTGCATATTCGAGCCTCTCAACATCAAGCCCGAGCTCCTCTTTCACTTCTCTTTTCGCAGCCTCCTCCGCTGTCTCTCCAGGAGTCATGAATCCCGCGACAAAGGTTTCATATTCATCAGAGATGTATGACTGCCGGAGCAGCGCAATCTCGTTTAATTCATTCACTACCATAACAATAACACAGCTTGCAAAAGCATCAAACCAATACTTGTTGCACTCCGGGCAATACGGCACAAATCCATCATCACCGGCAGCCTTGTCTATGAGCTTTTTTCCACATTCCGGACAATACTTGTAACGCATGGCTATTAGTGTTTTAATGATTCCTTATTAATTCTCAATCCTATAGGAAATGATGTTTTGTCAACATATGGTATTTGGCTCAATACTACTACTATGATTGAAGAGCACTTCTTGTCATATTGCTGGTCAATATAGTCGCGGGTAATGATGCCGTTGTTCCTTACCAACTCATTATATGCCAGCCTGAAACCCTCAATATCGACTTTATCGGTCCGCCCATTTATTGTTTTGCGTCTTATTCCGCTCCAGTCTACATCTAAAATACTGTTGCTGCCACGGGAATTGTATAGCGTCTGACCTTTTAAAGGAAAGATATATTTTTCCCAAGCCTCATAAAATGACGGTATTTCCCTTTCTGCCCCTGAAAGCCCCGCAGCTGCAACGGGTTCAATGCGCTGATGCATCTCGATTGGCGCTGATGTGTATAATATCTCAATGCCAAGTTTTTCCGCAACTTTTTTAGCATCCGGCAGAATCTCACCACCGGTAGCAAGTACAGCCTTTGTGCAATCCTGATATGCGGCTGCGCCATACAGCTCCATAATTGCACGGCGGTTCACCTTTCGATTGATATTGCCATACATCTTCGCCTGCACGCCTATCTTTTCAGCGCCTTTTACAGCTATTACATCGATACCCCAATCATTAGATAAAGGACTGACAGAAACGTCATAACCTTTCTTGGCATAAATTGTGCCAACATATTTTTCATACTCTCTTGGTGTCATGACAAAATATTATTTAGTTGTACGGGAGCGTTTTACGGTATAATTTTCCTCCGAAATTAAGTCAATCTCATCCTCCGTATTCCCTATCGTGCCATTTAAGAAAAAGATTCCATCCGCCTTTTCCATAGACGGACGAGCGTAATCTCCTGTAACAATTGACTTTGTGTTAACCACATCAAGCTTGCCACCCTTAGGGGCTATGCATGATCCCGGCTCCTTGTGATAGTTCTCCATAATTGATTGTGTGTGTTAAGTGCGTTGCAGCAGTTTATAAATATGACTATTTGTTTGGACTTCAAAGTTACAACAAACAATTTACAAATGCCAATAAATTTACAAAATAAATATCAGAAGTTTTCAACAATCACTGCAACTCCCCCAACCACAGCAATTTTCGCGTCATAATTCAAATACTTGCCCGGTACCGCCCGTTTCGAGCCGCAAAATTTCAATTTTATACATAAAATAATAAATTGTTAACGCGGGATTGATTGATTTTTAGTAATTTTGCAGTCTAAATACACCTTAGAAATCATAAGTATGTCAGACGTAAAGAAAATCAAGACAGCATTGGTTTCAGTTTATCATAAAGATGGACTGGACAACATNCTATATATGCTTCATGAACAGGGAGTTAAATTTCTGTCTACTGGAGGCACAAAATCGTTTATCGAAGGACTCGGCTATCCTTGCCAGGCAGTTGAGGATCTCACATCTTATCCCTCAATCCTTGGCGGACGTGTCAAGACCCTTCATCCCAAAGTTTTCGGCGGCATCCTCGGACGCCGTGAGAATGAGGGCGACCGTGACCAGATGGCAAAATATGAGATTCCTGAAATTGACCTTGTAATCGTAGACCTCTATCCTTTTGAGGAAACAGTTGCATCAGGCGCTTCTCAGGAAGATATCATTGAAAAAATCGACATAGGCGGCATATCCTTGATTCGTGCCGGTGCCAAAAACTTCAATGATGTTGTTATCGTAGCTTCAAAGGCACAGTACCGCCCCCTCGCAGAAATGATTGGTCGCAATGGCGCGCAGAGCACCCTTGCGGAACGCCGTTTCTTTGCAGGTGAAGCATTTGCTGTTTCTTCCGGCTACGACAGCGCAATCTACAATTATTTCGCTGGAAACTCTACCCCGGAATATCTCCGAATCGCAATTGACGGCAGTAAGGCTATGCGTTACGGCGAAAACCCTCATCAAAAAGGATTCTTCTTCGGCAAATTTGATGAAATGTTTAACCAGATGTATGGCAAAGAGACTTCATACAATAACCTCCTTGATATTGATGCCGCAGTGTCACTGATGGCTGAATTTGGG
>WFLX010024546.1_pt1 | contig 10789 bp, 9 predicted proteins | sample 4967041 | NCBI WGS metagenome assembly WFLX01 (sample SAMN12857096, study PRJNA449069) | gut metagenome | isolation source: stool from male and female vole | host: Microtus ochrogaster | place: USA:Florida | collected 2017
ATTCATGATGTATATAATATAAGCAAGCCTCGCCCCCTGGAAAGCATAGTGTTAATAATTAGTCTCGGATATACAAAAAGCGTGGGACGATATTCCACCATATACCTGATCTGAGGCATCGCCAAATGCCATTCACACGATATACAGTCCGCTCCCACGCCATATCGAATATCGATAACCCCTTGTCGGGGGAGCGGATATACGACAAGCAAGAGCGTTTCGACTGCTATATCCTGTGTGAAATATTTTGGCGATTTTCAGATCAAGGATAAAGCAAAAACGCTTAAAGTAATATGTAAAAAAATCGGGCTGCAAAGCAGTCCGACACAAAATTAGAAATTTTTTATCATCTGACCAAATAATTCCGAAAAATTATCGAATTTTTGACTGAAAAGTTAAAAAATAATGAAGGATGATGACATAACTTGATGCAGAAATTTGGTCATATGGATTGAAAAGTGTATATTTGCAGTCCAAAATTGGATTGAAAAGTGTGAATTTTTAGCCAATTTTGGTATTGAAAAGTGTAAATTTTTGAAGATAAAAAATTACTTGTCTTTTTTTCTGGAAAGTTCGACCCCTCCGGGGCCGATTAAAGAATGATATCCCTTTCCCCGAGCTAACGCTCGGGGTTACCAAGATAATCAGCCCTCCGGGCTGAGACCTATCAGGACTTTACTAGATAATCAGCCCTCCGGGCTGAGACCTATTCAAAATTTGAGATAGGGAATGGGCTTTTAGAAGGGGTAGCCGATGGAGAAGTGGAAGGAGGAGTCGCGGTGCCAGTTGGGGGAAATTAGGGGCCAGGACTTTTCTCCCATTGCAGGGTTATGGGCTTTCATGCCAAGGTCAAATCGAAGGAGGAAATAGTTGAAGTCCATACGTATGCCAAGCCCATATGCGGCTGCTAATTGCTTATAAAATTCATTAAACTTAAATACGCCCCCCTGTTGGAATGGATAGTCTCGGATAGTCCAGATATTGCCAATATCAATAAATGCGCCCAATTCCAACACCCAGAAAAGTTTTGCTCGATACTCTGCACTCGTGATGAGTCGGATGTCGCCACACTGATTGATGAAATCGCTCACGGAGTTGCGCCCGGGATAAGCACCCGGGCCAAGTGTACGCACTGCCCACCCTCGCACACCATTGGCACCACCTCCATAGAAACGCTTTTCAAACGGGAGCATCTCAGAATTGCCATAAGGCACTCCTACTCCACCCCCAATGCGGAAGGCGACTGAGTTTCGCTCATCAAAACGGTGTAGAAGAGCATAGTCAGCCTCCACTTTGAAATATTGCGAATAGTGGATTCCGAAGATTTCATAGGGATCTTCATGGAAATTGCGATGATGATCGAAAATATTTGAGATAAGGAACAGCAGATTGCCAGCGATTTCAGCATTCACACGGACATTATAGATGTCGCGCTGCAAAGTCTTCTGCCATGGCGTCGCCTCTTTCTTATTAGAATGATACCATCGCCAACCCATACGCATTATAAAGTGATCTTCATAACTATACCGCAGCAGAGGATTGTCTGGAGCAATTTGATCAATGAAATCATTTGTCGAAGCCGGAAGATATACGTAGTTGATGTCGATTGGAGTGAACGTATGGCGATTGTGTTTCAAAGCATCAATCCAGTGATAACTCCATCCGGCAGTGGAAATCACACGCGTATATTCAGGACGCTCCTGATAGTTCATTGAGAAATTCACTTCTGTTGAGGCTTGAATCTGACGCCGCACACGCCTCGAGATTGGGGCCTTGAATTCCGGCATAGACAGCCCAAGATCAACTGAATATTCCATATATCTATTGTTGAGCAGCCCTTTAAGGTCGCCGGAAATAGATTCATAACTACCCCTGAGTTTACCGGTAAATGTCTCAGACCCTCTTCCAATATTCCGATGGTTGTAGGTAAGTCCTACAGCCACACCGAGGTCACCTTCCGAGTTTGTACCCTCAAGTTCGACACTCGCCGTCTGCGACTTGCCGGGAGTGAGAAGAATATACACATCAAGGATTCCTTCATTGCCAATATGACCGGCAGGAACAAAAGATACGTTGATAAACTTCAGAATGCCAAGACGTGAGAATGCCCTATAAGTCTTATCAACATTTCTTTGGGAAAACACTTCTCCCGGAGTGAGAAAACAGTTGTCGGCTATCACTGAAGGGCGAAGATAGCGCGAATCAGCATACAAGATTTCTATACCCTTATAATTTACAGAATCTTTCCCGACTGCAAGCGGAGGATTTTCTGCATTGATAGCCTCAGCATCGGCTATCACCGTCACCTTCCTTATAAGAAATCTTGAATATAGATCTGCGTTATCATTTGAATACGAAGAGGATGGATAACTGACTCTCATCAGGAGTTCAGCCTCAGAAGAGCCAGTCGTGGTGTCAGCAACAAAAGTGATGCATTCTTTGCCAAAATTGTAATATCCATTATTACGGAGATTATTTGCCACTAAAGTACGCTGAGCCTCAAGAAGATCTCTTGCAAGTGGTCTGCCCGGGAATGTGAGGAATTTTGAAGAGTCGGCCATGACAATATTTCGCACTGCAGAATCCGGGAATTCGTATTCCATTTTAGATATCACTTTCTGCGGACCGGGGGAGAGATTGTAAGTGACCTCTATCTTCTTCTTTTTATCATTTTTCACTGAGTCAACTACCACATTGGCATTGAAATACCCCTTGCTTGCAAGATAATTTAGAAGTTGGTCGGCACTGGCATCCGACAGGGCCGGATCGTATATTACCGGGGGTTCGCCCAGCTTACGCATCCAGCGATTCCACCAATTAGTAGAATCCTTGCCACTCAGATTGTAGAATCCGAGACGAAATTTCATACTCCAGAGCATCTTATGATTGGGAGTTTGACGCAGATATGCCTGCATTTCCGACACATCGAGTCGATCATCATGCCCTGTGGAATCAATCCGAATATTCACCTTGTCGAGCAGATAGCTTCCATCAGGGACATGACGGCTGGAGGAACATGCCGACAGAATAATGCAAGCCATGCCCAATATCCATATGGATACCGGCACTTTACCATGACGTATTCTCAGTCCGAGTGGAAACATACTGCAAATTTAGATATTTTTTCCGAATTTCTAATGTTCCAAAACTCATAAATCTTATTATTCTTATGATTTTTTATTCCACTATCGCGATTTTTCACTAAATTTGCATTATGGAAGCAAATTATATGGAAACCCCAAAGGCATATACTCTTTCTCAATTCTCTCGATTTGTGGCGTCTGCGCTNAGTCGGGAGCCTGTATTAATGGGCGCATGGGTGACGGCAGAAATCAGCGACATGTCGTCGAGCGGCGGACATTGCTACATGACCCTCATTGAGAAAGATGCAACAGGCACAACCATTGCGCGAATGAGAGCCACCATTTGGGCAAATCGCTTCAGTTATCTTCGACATAAATTTTATGCAGCCACAGGGAAAGAAATCTCCAATGGCATGAAAGTGCTTCTATATGGTGGAGTCAACTATCACAGCAGCTATGGGCTTTCTTTCAATGTCGGGGAAATTGACCCGTCATACACAATGGGCGACCTTGAGCGCCTACGACGTGAGATTTTGGCTGCCTTGCAGAAGGAGGGAATCATTGACTTCAACCGCAATCTGAAGATAACTGAGCCTCCATTGAAAATAGCAGTCATTTCTTCTGAAAAGGCTGCCGGATATGGAGATTTCATCAATCAGCTTGCCAATAATTCTGCAGGAGTCGAATTTCACACACTGCTTTTCCCAGCCGTAATGCAAGGAGACAAGACTGCACAAAGTGTGCTTGCAGCCCTCGACCTTATTGAGCAGACCAACCCAATAGTGGGCTGGGACTGCGTGGCAATAATAAGAGGTGGAGGCGCCACTACTGACATGAATGGATTTGACGACCTTGCCTTAGCACGCAGAGTCGCGACATTCCCTTTACCCATAATTGTGGGAATCGGACATGAACGAGACCGATGCGTGCTTGATGAGATAGCCTGCATCCGATGCAAGACCCCAACAGCCGTGGCAGCCTGGCTTTCTGACACTGCCGGGATGGCATGGCAACGTGCCTGCGACCTCTCCACAAGGATAGCCAATTTCGCGGCCGAACGCCTGAAAGGGGAGCATATTCGTCTTCAAAGCTTGGAGACTATGATTCCGGCTCTCGCTGAGAGTCAGTTGAAAAATGCCCGTCTGAAACTCCACGGTATTTCGGCTCTCATCCCCGCTGCTGCAAGTGATGCCCTCTCGAAAGCCAGCATCCGCGTAGAGGCCCTCACTACTACCCTTCGTCTCGCGACACAGACCCGCATCCAACTCGAAAATACGCACCTCGACAATCTCGCTAAGTTAATCGAAGTCTTAAGCCCCACATCAACTCTAAAGCGTGGCTACACAATAACGAAGATAGGAGGCAAAGCCGTCACCGACACCACAATGGTCGCCCCCGGCGACCAAATCGAAACTATCACCGCCAACGGCTCCTTCACCTCAACCATTCTCCTCCCCTCGACACCTTGACACCTCAACACCTCGACACCTCGACACCTCAACACCTCGACACCTTGACACCTCAACACCTTGACACCTTGACACCTTGACACCCATATGAAAAAACTAATAATATTCGACCTTGATGGAACACTTCTTGACACAATAGCAGATTTGGGAACCGCTTGCAATTATGCTCTTGAGAAGAAAGGATANCATAAGCATCCCCTTGCNGCTTATCCTTATATGGTAGGCAATGGGGTGAGGAAACTTATGGAAAGAGCACAGCCCGATGCATCGCCCGAAGAAATAGAAGAATTGCTTACTCTTTTCAGGGAATATTATGATGAGCATTGCACCGATTTGACAAAGCCCTACCCTGGAATTCCTGAATTACTGCAACATCTCACCGAAAATAAAATTGCTGTGGCAGTAGCCACCAACAAATATGAGTCTGCGGCAAAGAAGATAATTGATCATTTCTTTCCAGACATTCCTTTTGTGGCCATCTTAGGACAGACAGAAGACCGCCCGGTGAAGCCGGATCCAAGCATAGACTTTGCTGTGCTTCTTGCTCACCCTACGCCCAAAAGCGAGACTATGCATGTCGGAGACTCTGCCGTAGACATTGAGACTGCACGAAGGGCTTGTATTGACTCAGTTGGTGTGACTTGGGGATTCCGACCTATCACAGAACTCCGCAAGGCGTATGCCGACCATATAGTATGCTCCCCTTCTGATATTCTTAAACTTGCATTTAAAAATGACTGAACTCGAAGTCACATCTCCTATACGACCCGAGCGGCTGACCCTTCGGAAAAGTGCAAAGCTTCGCCATCGGACTCTGGTGCAGAATCTTTTCCAAAAGGGGAAGTCTGTATATTCCGGACCTCTTAGGGTGACATTTCGCCCGCTCTCAAACGAAGAACTTGAAGCATCGTTTCGAGTGAGAATACCTGACATGATGGGACCGGTGCAGATGATGATAACCGTTCCAAAAAAGAAACGTCGGCATGCAGTAGACAGAGTCTTGATGCGGAGGCGAATACGTGAGGCATTCCGGCTTCAATGGCATCCTCTGAAAAGGATGATTCAAGATGACCCGTCGATCCGAACTCTCTCTCTCGCAATTGTATATATGGACACAGAGAATGCTGATATGGAAACCATTATGACTGCGATGGGGTCTGCCCTATCAAAGATCAGGAAAAAACTTAATCTTCCTCCTAAAGAAGAGGATATCAGTCAAAAATGAACATAGCTCAGATTATACTCACCGGGGCAATTCGCTTCTATCAATATGCCATTTCTCCGCATACTCCCCCGAGTTGCCGCTTTGTGCCGACATGCAGTCAATATGGCATTGAAGCCATAAAGAAACATGGGGCTTTAAAAGGGGGATGGCTCACGATAAAGCGCATTTGCCGATGCCATCCCTGGGGAGGATCGGGGTATGACCCGGTGCCATGACAACGTTTTTTTAGTTTTGTGCGTTAGATAAGGGGATGAGAATTTGAAAATTTGATTTTTACCATGGATTTTACACCTATTGCCAGACATATTTTTGCTTCACGCTCGAAAAGGACAAAGAAATGGAGCGGACACGTTGAAGAAATCCAGAGAAAACAACTCGAATGGCTTTTGAAGCGTGCTGCCGATACAGAAATAGGGCGGAAATATGGATTTAGAGAGATTCTGAATTCTCCCGACATTGTATCAGCCTATAAAGCCGCAGTGCCCACTGTGACTTATGATGATATTCGCCATTATGCCATGCGCATGGTAGATGGGGAGAAAGATGTGCTGTGGCCCGGTGTATGCAAAAGGTTTGCGCAAAGCAGCGGAACGAGTGGCGGGAAATCAAAATTCGTACCAATCACAAAAGATTGTCTCAAAAGAAACCATTATCCCGGCACCTCCGATGTTGTGGCCCATTATCTTGAGATGAATCCAAAGAGTCGGATATTTTCCGGCAAAAGCCTAATTTTAGGAGGGAGTTTTGCAAATGAACTCAATCTGAGATCAGACGTGAAAGTTGGCGACTTGAGCGCTACCCTTATTGACCGCATGCCAAAACTTGCGGATATGGTGCGTGTGCCGGAAAAGCGAATTGCTCTGATGGAAGATTGGAGCGAAAAACTCCCNGCGCTTGCAGGAGCCGCATCAAATGCTAATATCACCAACATTTCAGGCGTTCCTTCTTGGTTTTTGACAGTAATCAAAGAGGTTTGCAAGATAAAAGGAGTNGAAAAAATATCTGAAGTATGGCCAAATTTGGAGGTCTTTTTCCATGGNGGCATCGACTTCCGNCCNTATCGNAANGAATATGAGGCACTGACCGATCCTGAGAAGATGCATTTTATGGAGACATACAATGCGAGTGAAGGATTCTTTGCATTNCAGAACGATTTTTCCGACCATTCGATGCTTCTNATTCTCGACGGNAGNGTTTTCTATGAGTTTTTGCCNCTTGGNGGAGACGAGACTCTTCCAGCATGGGAAGTAGAGGCTGGCAGAACCTATGAGTTGCTCATTTCGAGCAGCAATGGTCTTTGGCGCTATCATTTAGGAGATACTGTCACTGTTACTGCCACTGATCCGGTAAAGATTAGGATTGCTGGAAGGACACGAAGTTTCATTAATGCTTTTGGAGAGGAAGTGATGGAAGACAATGCNAATCGGGCCATTGAGGCTGCCTGCGAGGCAACGGGAGCCAGCATTGCCAANTACACTGCNGGGCCNTTCTATGCACATGACAATAAGAAGGGNCANCANCAATGGCTCATTGAATGGAATGTGCAGCCTGATTCTATGGATAAATTCCGCGAAGTCCTTGACAAGACTCTGCAGGAAGTAAACTCTGACTATCAAGCAAAACGCGCGCACACCATATTCCTTGATCCCCCTGAAATCATCACCGTCCGTCCAGGACTTTTCGATGAATGGCTTGCTTCAGTCGGGAATCATAAGCTTGGAGGCCAGAAAAAAATCCCCCGCCTCAACAACACCCGCTCCCTGCTCGACCAACTCCTTAAGATCAACTCATAATACAATTACTCTAACAGATATTAGAGAGTGTTTCTTAAAATCTGTCAGCGGTCATAAAGTTGAGGATTTGATTTCTGGGCAATTCTGTTGGTTCTGAGCTGAAAGATCTGTGCCTTAAATTGCCAATAGCTAAAGATATTTTTCTGGTGACTATATTGATAATTCATTAGCACTATTCAAAATTTGAGATTGGGATGGGGAATTAGAAGGGGTAGCCGATAGAGAAGTGGAAGGGGAAGTCGCGGTGCCAGTTGGGGGAGATTAGGGGCCAGTGCTTTTCTCCCATCGCGAGATTGTGGGCTTTCAAGCCAAGGTCGAAGCGCAGNAGGAAATAAGTTCAATTCTTACGCTATAGAATTGCGNATCAATAGATTTNTACTAGTAAACTTGAGTAAAAAATTTCCGNGCGACTCTTGAGATAACAAAAATTTCTTTTTTTTTTTGTAAAATCTCATGCAATGTTTGAGGCTTGCACGACTCATAATAAAAGAATTAAACTAATAACAAGTTAAACATTCTATCGACTTATGTGCTCTCAAATTAAAATTGTATTTGTTTTTCTTGCGCTAACATTATTGAATTCTTGCAATAATTCCGAAGAATTCGACTATCCTTTTTATGCTTCCAACATATCCAATTCTATATATGTTGATATATTGGATTCAGAAGACAACAGCATCATAGATAATGAGATAATTATGAATGGATTGACTTTTTATAGAACGAATGGTGGAAAAATATCTTTTTCGGTCGACGAAAGAGACAACGAGAAACTAATAAGTGCAGGGTTTCCACTCCCTATGTTTTCTACCATGACCTTCTCAGACGATCAATCGGAAGGATATGGAGAATCTTATCTCACGATAAATGTCGATGGACAAAAGTTCAACCTAATAGGAAAGTTTTACTTCTCTGATAGTTGTCCAGGTAATGATAACATGTATGGAGGTAATGGTATTCATCTTATTGAGATTCATACGGATGATCCGAACATCTCTATAACGAAACATTTCAATACACCAAAGATTATAATAAGAATTTAACAGAGTATACCCAGAGTAGGAAATCAATATATAATGTGGCATCATGCTTCTGGATAATAACCCCTGCTACAGTTTTGTAGCGGGGGCCGATTTTTATCAAACATATAGAAAGAATATGGATTTTGAACTAATTTTTCAAAAAAAATGGTGGGGAATATTTGAAATTCTTTAGAAATCATTTAACTTTACATTGTAACAACAATCTTTTTTTTAATTTATTTCTTATCCAGGCATCAAGTTGCCATAGGATTCGACGTATGGGTAAAGCGTCATTTCCAGAAGCCTATCGTTAAAAATGTAAAAAAATAGTAATGCCTATGCAAAGAAAGAAGAATTCTTTTATCATTAATAATTGATAACTAAAAAATCATGGAATTATTAGAACGGTGTAAGAAAGGAGATAAAGAAGCCTTCGGTCAGCTTTATACAACCTATTCAAAGCGGATGATTCGCGTCATCCGTCACTACATTCCTGATTTCGACACTGCTCAAGATATACTGCACGACGGATTTCTTATTGTTTTTAGCAGTATCAACCAACTCCGAAATGCTGAAAAACTTGAGTATTGGATGGGTGCTATAATGAAAAATTTAGCATTGCAATATCTTAAAGAGCATGATATTATCTATCTGCGTGCAGACGATTACGATGCCCCAGATATACCTGAGTTTGAAGAANCAATCACAATGGNGGAATTNGNTATAATGATAAANNAACTTCCTATGGGTTANCGAAAGGTCTTCAAACTNGCAGNGCTGNAGAACAAAAGCCATAAAGAAATAGCAAAACTACTTGGAATTTCAGAACAGACATCCGGCTCTCAATTGTTTCATGCTCGGGATTTGCTCCGAAAAATGATTTTGAATTTTAAAATTAAAAAGGGACTGACTGCATTAGCCATTATCATAGCAATTGGAATCTTCCTATGGAATAATTATAATAATAAAACAGGACGGCATACAATCGCACATCGGACAACGCAAAAAAGAACTGAAAGGATTAATTATAAAAAAAGAAAAAGGAAGAACAAACCGAAGGATTAATAAAGTTGACAGAACTGNAAAANTGTGNAAGNTCCGCACAACTNTCGGGAATTTNTGTANAAGAGGAAANATCGCCTCACCTCTCTACTAAAATGGAAATAATTATTTCTGAAACAGAAACTGAGAATGTCTTGAACACTAATCCAGTTATACATGATATTATACCAACTCCAAATAATAATGAATCTTATGCATTTACACATGACATCAATAATTTTACTCCAATAAAAACAAACAAACACAACTTCAACATATCTATAGGAGGGTCTGTAATGGGCAGATTTATAACCTCTAATTCTCATTTGAGCCCAGGAGATAATCCCATTTGGTCTGGNTCAAATGACAAGGTTATTGAGAAAACAGAANACGATCTGCCAATAACTTTTGGNTTGAATGTATCTAAAAAAATCTATAATTGTTGGAGTGTTGAAAGCGGGTTACAGTATACATTATTGCGCACAAAGCGAATTCAGACCACTATAGGATATGAAGAATCAAAGATAGAAAACCAACAGAATATTGCAGCACACTATTTAGGAGTTCCACTAAAACTTCGTTTTAAGTTTTTGTCTTTCGATAAATTTTCACTTTCTACCAATATTGGTGGTATGGTGGAATTCCCGTTAAGAGGGAATGTGATTGAAAGGTTTGAAAATGGCAAAATACAAGTACACAAATACTCATTGCCCATACAGTGGTCGGTAAATGGAGGAATTGGAATTGAATATCATTTAACACCCAAGATTGGCATTTATACAGAGCCTACCATAAATTATTATTTTGAGACTCCAAGCATCTATCCAACCATCAGGCAGGAGAATCCACTTGAGATTTCAATTCCTATAGGCATACGATTTACGTGGTAAGTTTCACATCCTACTTAACAGACTTATCTCTATATTTATGCATCAAAAAGATACAGAGCAATTGACTTAAAGGGGGCTACAGGACAGCCCCCTTTTCACGTAATTGGGGAATCATTATGCGACTCTGCCAGTCTCTATCTCATTTTTTAGGAATGAGAAAACGTATACAGCACTTTCATAATATAATCCACATTCCGGATCATTCAGTTTTGCAAATGTCTCTGAAGAATAAAGTTCATCAAGAGATTTTTTTATATCCCAGCCAT
>WFLX010313245.1_pt1 | contig 10789 bp, 10 predicted proteins | sample 4967041 | NCBI WGS metagenome assembly WFLX01 (sample SAMN12857096, study PRJNA449069) | gut metagenome | isolation source: stool from male and female vole | host: Microtus ochrogaster | place: USA:Florida | collected 2017
TCAGACAGTGCCAAGCATCCTCGGCTGATATTTCCCGATTACGGAGTGAACAGCGGCCTTGATATGGATGTCGTTGCCAAAATGGGGGTGAAGAGGGTTACACGCCGTTTTAGTTTTGAGTGAAAACCTTATTCTTCGGGGGGAATGTAGGTGTGCTCACGCATTTCGGTGTATTCCTCCCAGTCGGGATCTTCGGATGCTTCTATCACCAGGGGCATGAGGTCGAGCGTCTCGAGGGCACGGTTGAATATCTTCTGAAAGATAAATAAGGAGGTGGTGTAAAACACCCAGTCACGGCGACCGTCGCCGGTATAGATTCCGGTCATGACGGCCGCCTTGTCTTTGGCCAGTTCCTTTTCGAAAGCCNCTTGTGNCGGCAANCATCTGCNCGGCCTCCTCCGGNTCGGGNATGCNGNNAGGANGGGCATTATAATCCCAATATACGTTGATACGATAGCGGTATTTGCCGGAATCCTTTAATTTGTCTATGCCGTCACGTCCGGTGATGATAAGTCGTCGGCCGGACTCTGACTCGGCGGGATATGTCCAGTATTCAGGCTCTTTCATAGCAATATGGGATTAGGAATTGTTGGAAGGGTTGTGTATAGTGACGAGCGTAGCGCCAAATCCGTATTCGCGGAATGAAGCATCCTGAATGGTGAGCGAGGGGAACTCTTTTTTCAGCAATGAGATAACAGCCTTTCGGAGCACTCCCTCACCCTTGCCATGGATAAAGACTATCTTCTGGCCGATGCGCTTGCTATGCTCTTTAACTGTATTGCGCACCGTATCAAGCTGCAGGTTGAGCATATCCGAATTGCTCATGCCGGCTGTAGTGTCGACAAGGCTGTCGATATGCAGGTCTACCTCTATCAGCGGCAGGAGTTTGTGTGGATTGTCAGCCGGCTTTTTGGGCTTACTCTGCGCAGGCTTATCTTTTGTAGAAAATTTACCTTTAAGTCTATCGAGCGACTCGCTATACACCTCAGTCAGATCCTGGCGGTCGGCGAGGTCTTCGGTAGTGCGTCCGGCGCCCTGCGGCAGAGTGTCGTCAGTGATGAGCGGAAATTCCAATACCGGATAGTCGAAATATCTCCCTTCACGGAAGGCGTGTACCTTGTAAAACTTGGTAAGGTCGAGTCTTCTTGACGCATCTATGGGAGATTTGAGCGAAAAGGCCTTCTCAGCCTTGAAGGCTATAGCCTGAATGGCCACACGCTCTATCTCCGAAAGCGTCTCATGTGTATATGAAGCCAGATCGATTATCTCGTTGGGCAACACCTCTCCCTGATAGATTACCTTCCATTCATTTGCCTCCTTACCTTTATCAGCCTCCTTGCTCCGTCCGGCGAAGAGGAAATAGAGAGTATAGTTGGAGTCATTTACCAGAACTGCATTAAACGTGCTATCCGAGAGCCGTTTGAGGTCGGATGGCTCGAATGCCAAAGATATTGAAATCTTATCACCATAAGCAGTCTCCACTATAGGNNCCGGNTTNGGCNGCGGAGTTGCATCCTTTGAAGGAGTTGNCGGGNCTGCAGATTGAGNAGGTGCAGGAGCGCGACCGNTGTCAAACGCCTTTTGGTCGAACATCAGTCGAGCGCCTGACTGTGCAGGCTGATGACCGGCCGGAAGCACTACCACCAGTTCCTTAAGTAAAACCGGTGTCTCAAATCCATCCTCCTCCACATATGCTATCTTACCATCAATCTTGGTGATGACTCCGCCTCCGGTGGTGCTCAGATAGCGGACAGTATCTCCTACTTGTGCCATTATATGTTGCCTGTTAATTATTTAGACCCTTCGTTGATCAGGGTTGCTCCTGTGATTTTCTCTTCAAATTCCTTGTCTACCTGCTCTTCGCGTGCTTCGTAAGCATCGACGATGCGCTGCACGAGCGGATGGCGCACGATATCTTTCTTCTGATATTCGATAATGCCGATGCCCTTCACGCCGCGAAGTATCTTGAGCGCCTGCATGAGTCCGCTCTGGGTGGAGCGGGGGAGGTCGATCTGCGTGGCGTCGCCGGTGATAATCATCTTGGCGTTGACGCCCAGACGCGTCAGAAACATCTTCATCTGATGTTTGGTGGTGTTTTGCGCCTCATCAAGGATAATGATGGCGTCATTGAGCGTGCGTCCGCGCATGAAGGCCAGCGGTGCTATCTGAATGGTGTCATTCTCCATATACTCCTTGAGTTTGACGGCCGGGAGCATATCCTCGAGAGCGTCGTAAAGCGGACGGAGATAGGGGTCGATCTTATCCTTCATGTCACCGGGCAGGAAACCGAGTTTTTCACCCGCTTCGACGGCAGGCCGCGAGAGGATGATGCGCTTGCACTGGCGATTTTTGAGAGCGGCTACGGCTAAAGCAATGGCGATATAAGTCTTACCCGTGCCGGCCGGACCGAGCGCAAACGTGAGGTCGTTTTCCGCAAAAGAGCGTACCATCTTTNCCTGGTTGGGGTTGCGCGGAGCGATAGGGCGCCCCGACTGGCCGAAGATGATTACTCCCTCGCTATTCACCGGCTTGGGCGCGTCGCCCTTGATGATATCGATGATATCCTCGTCGGTGAGTTTGTTGTATTTAGCAGCGTGTTGCTCTATTTTCTTTATTTTCCGCTCAAAGTCGGCAGTTTCAGAATCTTCCCCTATCACCTTGATTACGCTGCCGCGAGCAGCCATTCGCAGTTTGGGGAAGAGATTGCGTATCAGATTGATATTTGAATTGTTGACGCCATAGAAGGTCTGTGGATCAATTCCGTCAACAATGACAGTGCGTTCTATCATTAATTATTTATCCTTTAAAAAATTATGGCAACGGTCTTCCTTCTATCCGATGCTGCCTTCGAGACTTATCTGAAGGAGTTTTTGTGCTTCGACAGCAAATTCCATCGGTAGTTTATTCATCACGTCTTTGGCATATCCGCTTACGATAAGCCCGACGGCTTCTTCGGCCGGAATGCCTCTCTGACGACAATAGAATAGTTGCTCTTCGTTAATTTTTGATGTAGTAGCCTCATGTTCTACGGTCGACTCATTATTGCGCACATCGATGTAAGGGAAAGTATGCGCGCCGCATTTGTCGCCCATAAGCAGTGAGTCACACTGCGTGAAATTGCGGCAGCCGGAGGCCTCTTTGGCTACTCTTACGAGTCCCCGGTAAGAATTTTGTGATTCTCCCGCGCTTATGCCTTTGCTGACAATTGTGGAACGGGAGTTTTTGCCGATATGTATCATCTTGGTGCCCGTGTCGGCCTGCTGATGATTGTTGGTGAGCGCTACGGAGTAAAACTCGCCTNCCGANTCATCTCCTTTGNGGATGCATGAGGGGTATTTCCANGTGATAGCCGAGCCGNTCTCANCCTGTGTCCAGGAGATTTTGGNGCGGTCGCCNCGGCAAAGGCCACGCTTGGNGACGAAATTATAGATACCACCACGACCATCCTTATCGCCGGCATACCAGTTTTGCACGGTAGAGTATTTCACCTCGGCGCGTTCTTCGACTATAATCTCCACGATGGCGGCGTGAAGTTGGTTTTCATCGCGCATGGGCGCCGTGCAGCCCTCGAGATATGATACGTATGCGTCATCGTCGGCCACGATGAGTGTACGCTCAAATTGTCCCGTGCCGGCTGCATTGATACGGAAATATGTAGATAATTCCATAGGGCAGCGCACGCCTTTGGGAATGTAAACGAAGGAGCCGTCGGAGAATACGGCGGAATTAAGGGCGGCATAATAGTTGTCGCGATAGGGCACAACTGTTCCCAAGTATTTGCGCACAAGGTCGGGATAGTTTTTCACCGCTTCTGAGAATGAGCAGAATATGATGCCGAGTTCGGCGAGTTTTTCGCGATGGGTGGTTTTGACGCTGACGGAGTCCATCACGGCGTCGACGGCCACACCGGCGAGTTGCTTCTGCTCCTCGAGGGAGATGCCGAGTTTGTTGAAAGTGTCGATAAGTTCGGGGTCCACCTCGTCAAGGCTCTTTTTGAGTTCCTTTTTCTTAGGGGCGGCGTAATAGGAGATAGCCTGAAAGTCTATCTCCGGTATGCGTAGATGAGCCCAGTGTGGAGGCTGGAGAGTCTCCCAATATCTGAAAGCGTCGAGGCGGAACTGCAGCAGCCATTCCGGCTCCTCTTTGAGTCGAGAAATGAGTCGGACGGTCTCTTCGGTAAGTCCCGGCGGCACGATATCCGTATCAATGTCGGAAGTGAAGCCATATTGATATTCGGAGTTGGTGGCAGCGTCGAGCACCGCCTCGTTGGCCGTTCTCTCCTTTTCAGTATTATTAGTATTGCTCATCATGCATTATTTTTAATTTCGGGAGGCATACTTACATCCCCCGTATTTATTACACAAAAGTAATGAAAAAAGTTGAGTTATGGCTTTGTGGGATAAAAAGCGAAGCATACGGCTGCCACGAGACAGATAAATGCAGCCACGTGATTCCAGTGCAATTTCTCACCATTGAATATAAACATCGCCACGACGGTAAATACCACTAATGTGATGGCTTCCTGTATTATTTTCAACTGGAAGAGCGAGAATGGACCACCGTTGCCGCTAAATCCCATTCTGTTGGCCGGTATCATAAAGGAGTATTCAGCCAGCGCGATAGCCCAGGAGAAGAGGATTACGGCTATTAGCGGCCAACTTTTCGAAACGCCGGTCTGTTGCAGTTTCAGATGTCCGTACCATGCCAATGTCATGAATATATTAGAGACGATCAGCAGGGAGACTGTGCCAAGTATTGATTTCCACATATTCCATATATTATGCAACTGCAAAATTACAAAAAAATGTGGAAAAGGCGTGAGATATCATGCTATATATAGTCTAAATATCATGCTAAATGGGTGAGATACTGTATGCGCTTTACGAGCAGCGAGGTGATGTGGCGGAAACGGCGGCTGGCTATGATTTTTTCGATTACGGTAATCATCTGTGCACCTAAGCCGAGTTGGGCGGCGAGGGTGTCGGCGCGTTCTTCAGCATCATACGCCCAGGGGTGGGTGTGATAGAGTATATGACCGAGTTCGTGAGCGATTGCTGCGAATATTTCCGGCGGGGTAAGACCCAGTTTGCCTATCTCCTTTTCAGAGAGATAGATAGTCTTGTTGAGACGCACGATTATATCGCGATACTCATTGTCGGCATCGTCAAGAGGCTTGAATTTTATTTCGAGGGAGCAGTCGGGGAAAAGACGTTGCAAAGTCTCGGCATAGCATCTCAGGAATGCGTCAACTACCGGTAATTTAAATGGATTGGACAGTATCATATACTACGAAACGCAAATATCGTTCCCAAATTACCAAATCGCCCACCGTTTAACATTTTTTATAAGAAAAAGGCAGATAACAATGATGTTAACTGCCTGAAGGTATTTTTGGGAGCGGTAAACGAGGCTCGAACTCGCGACCCTCAGCTTGGGAAGCTGATGCTCTACCAACTGAGCTATTACCGCATATGTCAATGCAAAGGTAAGATTTTTTCGGGAATATCCCACGTTTTCCGCCATTTTTTTAATTACAGAATTATTTTGGCAGGGGTGTGGCCGGGGATGGTGATTATGTAGACGCCGGGGAAGAGGTGGCTGATGTCTATTGTCATATAGGTGTCGGTAAGAAGGGTCTGCAATACTATCCGGCCATTCATGTCGGTGATGGTAAGCGGCAATGTCCCTTCGCCGAATTGCGAGATACCAACATGCAAGATATCTCCCGATACTCGGATAGCCGGCTTCTCATATCCCACTACCGGCAATGATGTGGCGAGAAAGAGCGACTCTCGAAGTCCCTCCACCGGGCGGAAAAATCCGTGGCCGTTGCGTGGCGATACGNTGNATNCGCGATGTTCGGANGNGTCGTTGCTGTTTCGGATAATACCCTGTATGTCAGCAATCTTTAAGTCGGGGTTGGCTTGCAGCCATGTGGCGATATAGCCGGCAACGTAAGGCGTGGACATCGACGTGCCTCCCTCTGCTCCCCAATAGTAATATTCCGGATGATAAGTCTCGGCCTCTTCCGGGAGTATTATGACATCCGTGGGCTTGTTATCACCGCGCGAGGCCAGGCTCATTCTGCCGAGACGCCAACTGTTGGATGGATTGGCGANATACGGNGAACTGTAAGCCGACACCACCGGAATACCGNGCCCGGNGNTATGCGGCAGGATGCGACCGTCTACAAGCGTGCCATAGCCTGAATAAGATGATATCTCTCCCTGTGGCTCATCCACTTTCCACGACTTGCCGTTGAAGTATTTCACCTCCTTATGATTATTGTAAAGGCCGACACAAATCACGTTATGTCCCGTAGCCAGGTCGCTGATAGAATTGATGCTCGAGGGCTGGAGGTCTGACCGGCTGAATTTCGTAAAACTGCTGTAGACACCGTCAGCATATACGTCAAGGTGCGAACCGTGAGCCGCAGATGCCTTGCCTCCGATGAGGTAGCGCCCCCAGGGCTTGCCGTCGGCAGCGATATCGCTATGCAATTCATATTGCATATAAACGTGGTAGCGGCCGTTAGCGTTGTCAACCTCTCCATAGAGTAAGATTTCGCCGGTAAAATATTGCGCCAAAACGTCACTATAGATATATTCGATGTCATGGCCGTAGATATCCTTCTCTCCCGGCTCGGTGCCTAAGATTACAATCGGAGTGACGGCAAAATCTATATCGTCAATAACAGTCGTAATCTCGTCATAATGAGAGGTATCTATGATATAGGGAGTTAGACGTAGCGGAGTGTTGTCGGCCATCCAGAAGTCGGAAATGCCGGCTATCTCAAAGTTGGCGTTGGTGAGGCTCGTGATCTTGAACATCAGCTCCCGGCGTTCTTCGGTAAAATCGACGGAGAAGGTATGACTGCTGTTGCCTTCATTACCGGATGATATGCAGATTATGGCGTCCTCGCCGCATTTGTCAAGATATCGCGCGAAGAGAGAGGTGCCGTCATGCGGCCCGGTATAATTACCTACGGAGAGATTGACGACACATGGTTTGCCGCTCTCTTTTGCGTATGCAATGATATCTTCCACTCCGGCAAGTATGCCGACATCAGTGAGTTCGGAGACAGTGGCCACGATTTCAGCCCCGGGTGCTGCGCCGGCGAGTCCGTCAGCATCATATGACCCGGCCAGAATGCCTGCTACGTGTGTAGCGTGAGTATGTGTGTCGCGGTCGGTAAGCCATGATGCTATCTCTTCCGGAGTGCTGCATTCGATACGCTTACCCTCCGACTCGAGATATTGCACGGTGCGGGCAATGCGTGTAGTGCCGTCAGCCTTTCGGAAGGCGATATGCGATGCGTCAAAGCCTATATCGCATAGTCCTACTACGACGCCTGAGCCGTCGTAGGCAGTTCCCTCCAGACCTTTATGAATAGTGTAAGCGTCATACCAGTTATGAGCCTGCGAGAGAGTGGGTACGGTGTAATTTTTAGAAAGTGCGTGTTCACCCTTCGCTTTCTTTCCCGGAAGGTTATGGCAACGCTTTATCCGGGCACTCTTCCTTGCGGCGGCAGGCGATGAATGATCCGGGATAAGAGTAAGGACAAGGTTATCACGTCGATACAATACGATGGCACCCTCCTCTTCGAGTGCGTCAATTTCCGCGTCGAGGTCATCAGAGGTCAATTCCAGGATTTCGCCATAATATTGACCCTCAGTGACAGGAGTCTCAGCGAAGATGGATATCGGGAGTAGTAAAAGAAAAATAAGAGTGCGAATCAGGAGTTTTCGGTTTGCCATACTATATTAACTAATTCTTCACCGAATTGTTGTATTTTCTTTTTTCCTAATCCTTTAATCCTCTTCAAATCATCAATATCTCTCGGCATTGCGGCCGAAATATTCATTAAGGTTCGGTTGTGCATAATGACAAAGAGCGGCACATTGCCCATCTGCTCGGCCTTAGCCAGTCGCCATTGCTTAAGGCGCTGATAGACTTCCGGGTTCACGATATCTTCAATAGTGTCAGGTGTCGCTTCCGGAGCAATTGAGGTAACAGGGTCTTCATCATGAATTTCAGGTGAATCAGTTCGCTCAGTAACGATAACTACTTTTTTACTCTTTCGAGCAGGGCGAAGGGGCATTTTGTCATTATCAAGGAGCACTCGTGCTCGTTGCTGCAGGAAATGCTCTACAGTAAATGGTCGGTCGCTGAATTCCCTTATCAGTGAGAGCATCATCTGTGCAGTCTCAGATACTCCCTCAATCGAGGTGACAAGCCTCTTCTTCACCTGCGCATTGTCGATATCCACGGGGATGAGTTTCACCGCTCGGAGCAGTTCGTCGATAAAATCTGCAAAAAATCCGGTAGCCCCCTTTATCTTGCTGTCCAGTTTGGCAGCAGCCTCTTCCGACGTCTTCAGATAAGGGGTGAGATTATCAATAAGCGCGTGAAATTTGTCGGCCACGGCCATTATCTCGTTGTTGAGTTTGTCTGCCAGCGAGTCAATACGCGCTACGAGTTTGGGATAAGTGGCTTGCAGTTCGGTGCCCATCACCCGGTGAAGTCCCTCGAAATTGCGTGCAAGAGAGCGGAGGTCGAAGAGTTCGTGTAGGAGGGTATTGTAATATAAATCACTGTAATATTCGAGCACCGACTTGTCCGGAGCATATTGCGACTGCGAAGATATGAAGGTGCTCACTTTCCCGTCGGTCATGATGGCATGAGCCTGCAGGGGCGCTTCGAGATAAACGCCTTCGAGCGTGCGGCAGCGCGAGAGAGCCACGTATGTCTGTCCCGGAGCGAAAGAGCGCGAGGCGTCAATCACGGCCTTATCGAATGTAAGTCCCTGACTCTTATGGATGGTGATGGCCCAAGCGAGACGGAGCGGTATCTGCGAAAAAGTGCCTTCCACCTTTTCATGTATCTTTCCGTCGGCCTCGTTGAGTGCGTACGATACATTCTCCCACGTCACGTTGCTGACCACCAGTTCGCGTGGTTCCTCCTCGAGAGTAGTGACATAGACCTTATCGGCACTCAGGCTGCTGACGATGCCGAGAAGTCCGTTGTAATAATCCTTCTCCATGCCCGGATCATTCTTGATAAACATCACCTGAGCACCGACTTTAAGAGTGAGCCGTGGGTCGGCGGGATATGACGATTCGGGAAAGTTACCCTGGATGTCAGCGGCATATACATATTCATCACGAAGCAATTTCTGCATGTTCGCTTCGTTGATACGGTCAGCCAGATAATTATGGGTGGTGAGTCGGATGATGCCCTTCTGGCTCTCGATGATGTCGGGTCCGGCCACGCGCTGATTGAGCAGCCACAACGCCTCGCTGTCTATCTTGTTATCGCGCACCTTGTTGAGCAGGTTAAGAAACCGGTCGTCCTGCTGGCGGAAGACTTTGGTGAGTTCGACGGTGACATATCCGGCCTCCTTGAGCGCAATGCTCTCGAAGAAGTAGGGCGAATTGTAGAATTTAGAGAGCATTTCCCATTCACGCGGCTGCACTACGGGCGCCAACTGGCGGAGGTCGCCGATCAGCAGCAGTTGGACGCCGCCGAATGGCTTTCGTGGATTACGGTATCTGCGCAACACTTTATCAACGGCATCGAGCACGTCGGGTCTTACCATCGAGATTTCGTCGATGATAAGAAGGTCGAGCGTGCGGATGATCCGTTTTTTTGTCTTGCTGAATGAATATTTCTTACCTTCCCTCGAATCCATGCTGCCGTCGGGCAGATAGGGCGCGAAGGGGAGTTGGAAGAAAGAATGTATGGTGACGCCGCCGGCATTGATTGCAGCGATGCCGGTGGGGGCGAGCACTACAGCCCGTTTGGTAGTCTCCTCCATGAGTCGGTGAAGGAAGGTGGTCTTTCCCGTGCCCGCTTTACCGGTGAGAAAGATGTTGANACCGGNCTGATTTACCAGACGGTGNGCAAGGTCGAGCGGTTCAAGATAGTCACCCTCCGGTNCGCAAACCTCAAGAGTAAAATACGATTGAGACGGATACTGTAGCATAAATTATCTTTATTTGAATGTTACAAAATTAGCAAAATAAATTGTAATGCTCAACTTTTTCAACTATCTCCATGTTTATTCTAAAAATGAAATAAACAATTAACTTAGTTACGATTATGAAAAAGATTTTAATGGCGCTTGTGATGCTGGTGGCGTTCGGTGGAATGGCCGGTGCCGAAAAGTATTACCGTAATGAGAGTCCGCTTCCCGTGGCAGCGCGAAAAGTTGTGAAGGATAATTTCAAGTCTTCCATCAGTCTTGTAAAAGTAGAAAGGAAAATGGGCAGCATATCCGAATTTGAGGTTATTCTTGATGACGGAGCTGAGATCACCTTCGATAAGAAAGGCAACTGGAAAGAGGTGGAGGTAGGCAATAACAGAAGTGTGCCGGCATATTTCATCCCCGGAGCCATCGCCAAGCATCTTTCAAGTTACTACAAGGATGCCAATGTGGTAGGTATCGAGAAAGATAGGAAGGGTTATGAGGTGAAGCTCAGCAACAATATTGAGTTAAAGTTTCGTGCAGACGGGACATTCCTACGATATGATTAATTAATTTACTATTATAAAACGCAATTACGCCGGGCGCAAACTGATGCGTCCGGCGTAATTGTTATTTCGAGCTTACGTCCCTTCGGGACTTGGAGTGTGAGAGGGTCGCTTGTCCGGGCACTGCGTACCCGGTTAGTCATATTACGTCCCTCCGGGACTTGGTGGGGGGAGAGTGATGCCCGGTTACTTTTTCTTTTTGGTTGTTGTCTTCTTTTTTATCGGTTTTTCTGTAGCCTTAGTGTCTTCCTGTTCT
>WFLX010159185.1_pt1 | contig 10784 bp, 8 predicted proteins | sample 4967041 | NCBI WGS metagenome assembly WFLX01 (sample SAMN12857096, study PRJNA449069) | gut metagenome | isolation source: stool from male and female vole | host: Microtus ochrogaster | place: USA:Florida | collected 2017
TGGCTCTCAAGAACATCAACAGATTCCGCTTCCTCATCCGATGAGGAATCTCCTGAATTTCCTTATAAAATACAGCACATGGTTCGTATTTACGTTCTATGTGCTGATTTCATGCATCCTGTTGGTAAAGTCGAGCGACAACCACTTCTCTCTCTATGTGTCTTCGGCGAATGCAATTGGTGGCGCAATCTATCGTACATCATCAGAAGTGACTGATTATTTCGGATTGCTTTCTGTCAACCAACGCCTCCAAGAAAGCAACGCAAAGCTTGAAAGCGAAGTGCTCAANCTTCGCCAACAGCTCAGCCAATATAAGGTTCTGGCCCAAGACACTCTTGATACTGTCAGGAACAAGCGATTCGGTTTTATCGGAGCTTCGGTCATCAACAATTCCATTCGCCATCCACGCAATCATTTCACTATCGACCGAGGAAGTAAGGATGGCTTAGAACCAGGAATGGGCGTGGTAGACCAAAGTGGAGTGGTAGGTATAGTGGACGTGACTGGGAAAAACACTTCCCGTGTGATATCCTTGCTTAACCAAAACCAGCATTTTAGCGCAAAAGTCAAAGGCACCCCCTACGTTGGAAGCCTAACTTGGAGAGGAGATGATCCTACTATTGCATACTTGGATGAAGTGCCCCGACATGCTAAATACCATATCGGCGACACAATAGTGACGAGTGGCTTCTCCACTACTTTCCCTGAAGGTATAGATATCGGTACTGTAATGGGTAAAGTGAAGACGAGCGATGACACATTCCTCATACTCAAGATNCGNCTCGCTTCCAACTTCAAGACNNTNGGNACNGTNAGAGTNATNAAAGATGCTCTTAAGAATGAACTNGATTCTCTCAACAGCATCGGNAAATATGAATAANTAATCAAAGNGAAAAATGAATAAGAGCTTNATCTCATACATATTNCTGTTTGTGATTCTGGTGCTCGTGCAGGTGCTCCTGCTCAACCATATCGTGCTCTTCCACAGCNCNGTGTGCTTGATTTTCATTTATTTCTTGATTAAACTTCCTATCAATATCTCTCCCAATATCATGCTGACGCTCGGATTCTTTCTCGGACTCTCGGTCGACATGCTCTCCGACACTCCGGGACTGAACGCTCTTTGCTGCACTATTCTTGCCTCGCTTAAAAAGCCTGTGTTTTATGCCTACGAGCAGCATGACGACAAAATGCGCAATATCTCTCCTTCTATCGGAACAATGGGATTCATGAATTTTAGCAAATATATCCTTAGCCTTTCGGCTATCTACTGCCTGCTTGCATTCTTTGTGGAGTTTGTAAACTTCTCCGATATAATGCAAATACNCATCAAGGCCGGAGCAAGCGCTNTCTTCACTTTTTTNGTGATTCTNGCCATAGATTCCCTAATTTACAAAAATTAATCCAAATCCCCGTGGCAAAGGATTATACATTAGAAAAAAGAAAATATGTGATCGGCGGATTCATCACCGTCATCGTGATTATATTCCTCATCAGACTTTTCAACCTTCAAGTCAGCGATGGCACATATAAGGAGAATGCTGAGTCTAATGCTTTCTTCCGCAAGGTGCTATACCCTTCACGAGGTCTGATTTATGACCGCAACGGTCGTCTCGTTGTGCTCAACCAGCCCGAATATGATGTCATGCTTATTCCTAAAGATCTCGGAAATAAGTTTGACACTGTAGGCCTTTGCAATGTGCTCAACATCACTAAGGAGGAATTGATGAGCAAGTGGGCAGATATGAAAAATCCTCGTAAAAATCCAGGATATTCTGCCTATACACCTCAAAAACTTATGTCGCACCTCTCTCAAGAAGATTACGGACGGCTCCAGGAAAAGCTTTATCTTTTCCCTGGCTTCTATGTTCAGAAAAGGACAGTGCGCGAATACGCATCTCATGCAGCCGCTAATGTTCTCGGCAATATACGTGAGGTAAATGCCAAGGATGTAGAAAATGACCGCTACTACCGCAGGGGCGACTATACAGGCGACCTTGGAGTTGAAAAAAGCTATGAGCCATATCTTCGAGGTGTGAAGGGGGAAGAAATCCTCATGAAAGATGCCCTTGGAAGAATAAAAGGGAAATATGAGGATGGAATCCACGATGTAATCCCTGTAGCAGGGCGCGACCTTACACTGGCTATCGATATGGATCTTCAAGAATATGGAGAGCAACTGATGCAAGGAAAAATCGGTGCTATTGTGGCAATCGAACCCCAAACAGGCGAAATCCTCTGCATGGTGTCAGCTCCTACCTACGACCCTTCTCTCCTCGTAGGTTCAGGACGTGGGAAAAACTATGCCGCTCTCGTATCTGATAGGCTCAAGCCTCTCTACGACCGTGCACTCCAAGGTATGTATCCACCAGGATCCACATTCAAACCTACACAAGGACTCATTTTCCTTCAGGAAGGTACAATCACCCCATCCACTGCCTATCCATGCTATCATGGGTATGTAAATGGCATTCGAGTAGGATGCCATGCCCATGGGTCTCCCCTGCCGCTGAAACCTGCAATCGCAACTTCCTGCAATGCATATTTCTGCTGGGGCTTAAAGAATTTCATCGACAAAAAAGGTAGCACTCCTTCTGCTCAATTAGAAAAATGGAAAAACTATATGGTGGAAATGGGTTATGGTTATCGACTAGGCGTCGACCTTCCTTCAGAGAGTCGTGGTTTTATTCCAAATCCAGACTACTATAGCAATTCTTTCAGAGGGAGCAACTGGAGAGCCAACTCTATTATCTCCATTTCAATCGGACAGGGTGAAGTGCTTGCAACTCCCCTTCAGATTGCCAACCTTGCCACCACAATAGCAAACCGAGGATGGTTTATAACTCCTCATATAGTGAAGGAAATCAGTGACACTGTCATAGATCCTAAGTATCACGAAAAAAGAAAACCTTCCATAAAGAAGGAATATTATGAGGAAATAGCAGAAGGAATGAGAATGGCAGTGCTCGGAGGCACATGCCGACTTGCCAACCTGCCAGGGCTCGACGTTTGCGGAAAGACCGGAACAGCCCAAAACCCTCGAGGCAAAGACCACTCTGTATTCATGGGCTTTGCACCTCTCGACAATCCTAAGATAGCGGTTGCTGTCTATGTAGAGAATGCAGGATTCGGAGCCACATACGGTGTGCCAATCGGCAGCCTGATAATTGAAAAGTATCTCAAGGGGAGCATTGCCCCTGAAAGAAAATATCTTGAAGAAAGAATGTTGAACGCTAATACTATCATATCAAGTGGAGTCAAAGAACATTGATGCCAACACCTCGGTGTTCCGATGGCTTGATTGGCCTACTATAATAATATATCTCATCCTTGTAGTGGCTGGCGCCGTAAGCATTTATGCTGCAAGCTACGACTTCGACCGCGCAAGCATGTTTGACTTTAACGAGTTTTCTGGCAAACAATTTCTATGGATTGGTCTTTCGATCATCATTGGATGCGCAATATTACTCTTTGACTACAGGATCTATGAGACATACGCTTATCCTGTATATATAGTAGTGTTGCTGATTATGGTGGTGACCATTTTCGTGGCTCCTGATATAAAAGGATCTCGCTCATGGCTTGTGCTCGGACCTGTCAGCATCCAGCCTGCCGAGTTTGGCAAGTTTGCCACTGCCCTTGCCCTTGCAAAGCTGTTCAATTCCTACAACTTCAATCTGAATCAGAAAATAAGCAATTATTTCAGGGCTTTCATCATTATTTTCATCCCTGTCACTCTGATTCTTTTGCAGCATGAGACGGGATCTGCCCTCGTCTATATCTCACTCTTCTTTGTTTTGTATCGCGAAGGTATGAGCGGACTTGTACTTTTCTCAGCAATCTGTGCCATCACTTACTTCGTAGTAGCTGTGAAATTTGTAGAGCCTCTGCTCCTTGGCATTCCTGTAGGAGAATTCACCGTCTTTTGCATGATTATCGCAGTCTTCTGCTGTATGCTGCTATTCTACTGCAAGGATGCCATCATCTCAAGAAATGTTTTGATAGGATTTACAGGAAGTGGACTAATAGTGACTGCTCTCACTCTCTCAGGAATCAATGTGCCGGGAACATGGTATTTCATTGGAATTATAGTGGCTGCCATCATCTATGTGTCGATAGCTATGTATAAGCATCAGATAGAACGCTATGTGGTCACAATCATTTTTGCTGCTGCATCTGTGATGTTTCTATTCTCGGTCAATTACGTATTTGGGCATGTGCTTGAGCCACACCAGCAGATGCGGATAAAAGTAGCTCTTGGCATTGTAGATGATCCGCGCGGTGTAGGCTATAACGTCAACCAATCAAAGATTGCGATTGGCTCAGGAGGTATGACAGGCAAAGGCTTCCTCAACGGCACTCAGACTAAGCTCAAATACGTGCCCGAACAGCACACCGACTTCATATTCTGCACCATTGGTGAAGAAGAAGGATTTGCCGGAAGCAGTGCAGTCTTGCTGGCATTCCTTGCTCTTATATTGCGCACTATCCACATAGCAGAGCGTCAGCGTACACCTTTCGGAAGAGTTTACGCATACTGCGTAGTGTCATATATGATTTTTCATATATGCATCAATATAGGAATGGTGATCGGATTATGCCCCGTCATAGGCATACCGCTTCCATTCTTCAGTTATGGAGGATCAGCCCTTTGGAGTTTTACGATCTTGCTCTTCATACTGCTGCGCATAGATGCTTCGCGCAAAGAACGTAGGGATTAATCATCTTGTTTTTGGCGGTTATAACGCAATCTTAATGTCGAAATAAGGCAAAGAAAAGCCAACATTGAGACCAGTATCAAAGACAAATCAATCAAGGCTTCCGATCCGCTCATTGTCATGCCAATTGGGAAAGTGACAATATCTACAGATGCATCTTCTTCGTCGTCAAGTCGAAGCGCACTTAGGGCAGATTTCCATTTTATCACTCCATTCTCTAAGCTTACCAGAGCAGGATTTCCTCTGACCAATTCCTTGATTGAAGTGTCATCGGCAGTATAAATCTGATATTGTCCGGATGAAAGGTCGCGCCATTCTTCAATTTCTTCCTTACTTCCAGCCACTACTGCAAAAAACTCAGTGNCGTGAGACCTCGACATATCATAGAGTCGGNTGNTCTTCCAACTCGAGGCCATGGAGAGATNACTGATGTCTGNAACCAATAGAATCAGCTGGCGATGATAGCCATATAGCATATCAGTGACGTCTTCCTNTCCATCCTCACTCCAAATTCTGAAATCAGGCATTGACTCAACTTTTGGAGATTTCTCAGAAGGATTCTTTATAAATTCTTTCTCTTCTCTTCTTACAAATTTCCACCCATCTGCTTCATCAGGCAATTCGTCATCTTCTCCAATTCGCTTGGTAGCTNCATNTTTCTCATAGATAAANTCATATATTNGCTCATATTCAGGATTCTCTTCATCGGCNAGAAGTTGCGTGNCGNTTTTATATGGACGGAAATCAATCATCGGTTGTTGCCAATATCCAATATAGCCTACAATTACTATATATCCTGCTATAACAACGGTTGCAACCCATTGTAGATAAGGAGAAATCAAACATCTTGCTTTGGTATTGAACTTCAATAGCCACACCACAGCAATGGAAATCAAGCAATTTTTGATAAAGGTTGCCCAATTGGAAATCACAAGAAAATCGCCAAAACATCCGCAATCAGCCACTGGATCTGAGATAGCAATCCAAAGAGTCAACGGAAGCATGAAGAGCATGAAAAGAGCAGCCATTATTGGAGCTGCCTTTCGATAACATCCAATTACGAGCGAAACTCCAATGATAAATTCTACGGAGAAGAGCAGAAATGCAAGAGCCAATATTGTATTGCCCCACTCCTCTATAGGAAAATGCATTGCTGCAAGATATTCTGAAGTCTTATAATAGGTGCCCCAAGGATCAATTCCTTTCGTAAGGCCCGACACTATAAAGACGCTTCCTACTGAAATCCTCATTAGCCATGTCAAGACACTGAGAACTTTTGGATATTTATTGATCAAGGGAGCAGCCTTCCGCAAAGCCCATGATTCGTCGAGCCAATCGCCAAATCGGTCAAATTTCTTTTCAATACCTAAAGGCGTCTTCCTCGAATTATCACTTTTCGCCATTAGGGTCAGTTTTTATAAGTGCGAAAAGAGCATAATTGATCATATCCATATAGTTGGCATCAATCCCTTCGCTGACTATAGTCTTTCCGTCATGTCCTTCTATCTCCTTGGTGCGCATAAGTTTCTGAAGGATAATATCAGTGAAACTACTTACTCTCATGTGGCGCCACGCCTCGTCATAATCATGGTTTTTATTCTCCATCAGGCGAGTTGCGGAATTGAGTTTCTCATCATAGAGGCGCATACACTCATCAGGAGCAAGATTCTCTCCCGGACCAAGCTCAAGCTGGATTAGCGCCATCACACAATAATTGACTATGCCGATAAATTCCGGACGTATACCTTCATCAACGAGTGCAACGCCCTTATCTTCGATGCTTCGGATGCGCATGGCTTTGATCATAATCTGATCTGTAAGGCTCATAGGGCGCATGATGCGCCAAGATGTGCCATAATCCATTAGTTTTTTCTCGAATANATCGCGGCATTCACCCTTTGCNCGTGCAAATTCTTCCGCTGTNTTATGNTGTTTCATACGTNTTCATATAGTTTATTCTACAAAATTAGCAAAAAAAGCTAAATATAAGGGNATAGACTCGGATTTTTTTGTAATTTTGCANTATAAAAANATATAATGAAATGTCAGATATAAGATTCATAGCTGAGTGGGAGCCGATAGAATACGTCTTGCTCGCACTTCCAAATAAAGACACCGACTGGGATTATATTCTCCCAGAAGCCATCGACCAATACAAGCGACTTATAGAAGCGATCACTGGAGAAGGGATTAAAGTGGCTCTTCTTTGTAATGATGAGGCTGAGGCTAAGGAAATATTGAAAGATGCCGACCAGAATCTAATCTGGTATATCCCGATGGAATACAACGACACTTGGACCCGCGACTATGGGATGCTGACTGTGATAAGAAACGAGCGTCTTCGTGCTCTCGATTTCGGATTCAATGCNTGGGGACTCAAGTTTGCNGCCGACAAAGACAATCTTGTCAATCTNAATCTCAACAACCAAGGATTGCTNCAAGCTCTCACCTACCGCAATGAGCGAGANTTCATTCTCGAAGGAGGATCAGTGGAATCTGACGGCAANGGAACGATTATGACAACNTCCNGATGCCTTCAGAGTCCTAACAGAAATGNAGGNAAGACTAAAACTGAACTAAACCGAGAACTTCTCGAACGCTTGGGAGCAGATCATGTGCTTTGGCTCGACCATGGAGCGCTCGAAGGAGACGATACGGATTCTCACATCGACACTCTTGCCCGACTCGCTCCTGACGAGACTATCGTCTTCACCGGAACTAAAAATTTCGATGACTCTCAGTTTGAATCTCTCTTAGCTATGCGTGCTCAGTTGACTCTTTTCCGCACAGCTGAAGGAAATCCTTACAATCTCGTGGAGCTGCCGCTTCCNGANCCNATTTATGANGAAGATGGAAGTCGCNTGCCNGCNACATANGCCAACTATCTTGTGGCAAANGGNGTNGTGTTNATGCCNACGTATGCNCAGCCTGATAAGGATGAACTTGCGATGCGCTCCATCATGATTGCTTATCCACAACATAAAGTGGTAGGAGTAGACTGCCGCACTCTACTGCGCCAACATGGATCTTTGCATTGCGCCACAATGCAAATCCCTGCCGGTATCCTCAATCCCAATAACCCCTCAACTCCATAACCCTAAAATCCATGACACATAAAATACTAAAAACAGGAATAGTCCAGCATAATTTCACTGAAGACGTAGCAATCAACCGAGCCCGCAATCTTGCAGCAATCCGATCGCTTGCAGAAGAAGGTGCAAAACTGGTAGTGCTCTCCGAGCTCCACGATTCTCTTTATTTCTGCCAATGTGAAGATGTAGAGAATTTCCATTATGCAGAGCCTCATCCCGGGGAATTCTTCGATGTCTACTCTAAGGCTGCTCGTGAAAATGGAGTTGTACTCGTGGCAAGCAGCTTCGAGCGCAGGGCTCCCGGCCTTTATCACAATACTGCAGTTGTCTTCGAATCTGATGGAAGCGTAGCCGGACGCTATCGTAAGATGCATATTCCCGACGATCCTGGATTCTATGAGAAATTTTATTTCACACCGGGCGATATGGGCTTCCATCCTATCGATACTTCTGTTGGCCGTCTTGGAGTGCTCGTTTGCTGGGACCAATGGTATCCTGAAGCTGCCCGCCTTATGGCTCTTGATGGTGCAGATATGCTGATTTATCCCACAGCCATCGGTTGGAATCCAGATGACCNTGANGATGANAAGATGCGCCAGCGTGAAGCATGGATCACTGTGCAAAGGGCTCATGCAGTTGCCAATGGCATTCCTGTAGTAAGCGTAAACCGTGTAGGATTCGAGGAAGATCTCTCAGGAGTTTCTTCTGGAATCGATTTCTGGGGTTCGAGTTTTGTGGCGGGCCCACAGGGAGAGTTCCTTTACCTTGCGCCCGACGACAAATCAGCCGAAGAAGTGGTCGACATCGATATGCAACGCTCGGAAAATGTTAGGCAATGGTGGCCTTTCCTTCGCGATCGCCGCATTGACGCATACGGCGACCTTACAAAACGATTTCTTAAATAATCTGCATGGACAAGACAATAGATATTGATGGCGTTAGCCTCCACTATAGAGATTCTGGAGAAGAAAATCTTCAGCCTGTCATCATCATGCATGGCTGGGGATGCAATGTCGACACAGTCGCTTCTATTGAGAATATCTTCAAGGGGAAGATGAGAGTGCTTAATGTCGACCTTCCAGGCCATGGAAAGAGCTCCGAGCCCCCATCGGTATGGGGAGTGGAAGACTTCACTTCGATGATGGAGAAATTCATCACACAGCTTGGACTCAAGAAGCCTTCGCTCGTAGGGCACTCTTTTGGCGGACGAATCAGCATCTTGCTGAGTTCAAGAGGAGATGTCGACAAAGTGCTTCTCGTGGATGCAGCAGGCATCAAGCCTAAAAGAAGTCTTTCATATTATTGGAAAGTCTATTCATTCAAGGCAATGAAAAATGCTGCCCTTCTCATCTTTGGCAAGGAAAAAGGCTCTGATATAGTCGATAAGATGCGAGGGAAGAAAGGCTCTGCCGACTATCGCAACTCTTCGCCACGAATGCGTGCCATCATGAGCCGATGCGTCAATGAAGATCTAAAATACGCGATGCCATCAATCAAGTCACCGGTGCTACTCGTATGGGGAGAAAATGACACCGCCACTCCCCTTTCAGATGCCCAGACTATGAAGAATCTTATCCCTGATGCAGGACTCGTCTCCTTCCCGGGATGCGGACATTATTCTTTCCTCGACAATCCCTTCGGCTTCAAAGCCGTAGTCTCCTCATTCTTCAATATCTAAAGTAGTAAGATATCACATGTGACTCATGTGACTCATGTGACTCATATATAAACAAAAATAAATCTTAACCATAAAAAAGTGAACGCCTTCTCAATAATAATCCTCGTGATCTGCGGACTATATATGCTCCTCAATTTCCGCCACGACATACACATGCTTCAGCAAAACAGCTATCGCATTGACCGCTACTGGAAATGGCTCAACCGCTCAGGCGACATTTCCTCTGCATCTCGCCTCGTGAATGTAGGCATACTTTTCCTCTTATTTTCTACACTGCTCACTCCTGCCGCTAACGCTCTGATTGTGGCTGCCACTTGCTGCGTGCAGGCTGCTGTCATGCTCAGAAAGAAATTTAAAAAGCCACTCGTCTATACTCCTCGCGTGAAGAGAATCTACAGTGTGTGCGCAATAATAGCCATAGGAATATCTCTTGCTGTGATTCTGACGGTAGGCAGAGGAGGAAACCATGCTTTCCTCTATTACTCTGGGGGACAGCTGAGCCTGGGCACGATTCTTTTCCTTTGCATCTTTTCTTGGGCAATCGCAATCCTTGCCGTATGGATTCTGAAACCAGTGGAGTCATCAATCAATGCAAAATATCGCAACGAGGCTGTAAGCATACTCAAAAGCATGCCTGATCTGAAGATTGTAGGTATCACCGGAAGCTATGGCAAGACGTCTACAAAGCATTATCTCCAGCGCATTCTCTCCGAACGATACGATGTGCTGATGACTCCAGGCAGCTACAACACTCCGATGGGCGTGATACGCACAGTGCGTGAGATGATGAAGCCTTATAATGAGGTGTTCATCTGCGAGATGGGAGCAAAGCAACTTGGAGATATCAAGGAGATTTGCGATATGGTGCATCCTCAGATAGGCATCGTGACAGCTGTAGGGCCAATGCATCTTGAGTCATTCAAGAGTATGGAAAATGTGCAAAAGACTAAGTTTGAACTTATTGATGCTCTCCCTGCAGATGGACTTGGCATCATCAACAACGATTTCGAATGGTGTGCCAATCGCCCTGTAGAAAATGTCAAGGCTGTCAGATATGGAGTTTCATCACCCGAAGGTTGCGATTATATTGCCACCGAGGTGAAATATTCCCCCGATGGCACAGATTTCACCGTAGAAGGAAAAGATGGCACTCATCTTCAGCTCCACACCCGTCTTGTAGGAGAATGCAACATTTCCAATCTCGTAGCGGCAGTGATTGTAGCCCTTCATTTGGGATTGACTCCAGATGAAATCAAGCGAGCTGTGGATTCCATCGATCAAGTTGAGCACCGGCTC
>WFLX010121020.1_pt1 | contig 10782 bp, 7 predicted proteins | sample 4967041 | NCBI WGS metagenome assembly WFLX01 (sample SAMN12857096, study PRJNA449069) | gut metagenome | isolation source: stool from male and female vole | host: Microtus ochrogaster | place: USA:Florida | collected 2017
GACACCTCAGGTTGCCTATATGCAGACCATTGGTTTGGAAACTATTTCTGTCAGATATGACCGTCAGGCCTCATCCGCCCTTATAGTAGCTAAGGAATTAGAATTAGTTCCTGGTGTAACAAGAATCTACTATCCCGGACTTGAGAGTCATCCTGACCATAAAATATTTACTGAACAATATGGTAAAAAAGGCAGTGCGATGATTGTTATGGAATTGGAAAATGAAGAGAGATGCCTTAGATTCATTGACTCTCTTAAGTTAGTCCATAGAGCCACAAATCTTTTCGACAATCGGTCACTTGCCATCCATCCGGCAAGCACAATCTTCGGACCTTTGACATCGCAACAGCGATTGGAGATGGACATAAAACCGAATGTGGTACGCCTCTCAATAGGTTTAGAGGATCCTGAAGATATTATCAACGATCTTAAACAAGCCATTAAAGCTGCTAATGCATGACCTATGGGCAACAATAAGTATAACTTCGATACTATAATAGAGCGCAGAGGTTCGGGTGCTATAAAAACAGATGTGCTTGAAGAAAGATTCGGGAGGGGAGATCTGATGGCAGCTTGGGTAGCCGACATGGATTTTGCAACTCCATCGTTTATAATAGATGCCCTGAAACAACGCCTTGAACACCCGATCTTAGGATATACCAAAGAACCGGAAGATTATCGCCCGTCAATCATTGATTGGGAAAAGCAAATTCATGGCTGGGAGATTCAGCCGGAATGGATCAGCTACATTCCCGGTATTGTAANAGGGATTGGAATGGTAATCAATGTCTTCACAAAGCCGNGNAATGATGTTGTCATTATGCCGNCNGTATATCATCCTTTTAGGATTACGGCTGAAATGAACGGACGTAAAGTGGTCAACATACCCCTCTTGATGAATGCATCCGGACGTTATCATATGGATTTTGATGCTCTTGACAGACTGAATACCAAAGGAGGGGTTCTGATACTGTCAAATCCTCATAATCCCGGTGGCACAATGTGGAGTCGGGAGGAATTAGCGCGATTAGCCACAATCTGTAAGAGAAAAAATTTGCTTGTAATCTCTGATGAGATTCATGCCGACATGGCATTATGGGGAAAGAACCATGTGCCATTCGCCACAGTGAGTGAAGAGGCGGCTCAGAACAGTATCACTTTCTGTGCCCCTTCAAAGACATTTAATATTCCCGGTATAGTCAGTTCATTTTCTATTGTGCCCGATAAGGAAATAAGAGAAAAGTTTTATCATTGGCTTGAGGCAAACGAATTTGGAGATGCACCTTTGCTCTCGCATATAGCTACTGTTGCGGCCTACTGTAAAGGTAACGAATGGCGACGGGACATGCTGGCCTATATAGAGGACAATATCCGTTTTACAGAAGAATTCTTCAAAGAAAATGTGAAGGGCATCAAGACACTCCGTCCGGACGCTTCTTTCCTTGTATGGCTTGACTGCCGGGAACTGGGCCTGACTCAGGAAGCTCTTGTTGATCTTTTTGTCAATAAGGCGAAAGTAGCCCTTAACGATGGCTCAATGTTTGGGAAAGAGGGAAATGGCTTCATGCGACTTAACGTCGCGACTCCACGCGAAACTCTACATGAGATTCTCAGTCGTATCGCTGAGGCTGTAAACGCATTATGACTTCTTTTATAAGGAAATATGATTAAAATCATTGATATAATCAGAGAAAGGAAGAATCCGCTTTTTTCATTTGAGATTCTTCCTCCCTTAAAGGGGAACAGCATATATAAGGTGTTTGACATTATTGAGAAGCTTAAGAAATTTGAGCCAAAATTTGTAAACATCACTTCACATCATAGTGAATGCATATATAAGCCTCTTCCTGACGGTACCCATAAAAGAGTCAGTATTGTGAAACGTCCTGGGACAGTGGCGATCTCAGCCGCTATCCAGAATAGATATGGACTGATTCCGGTGCCACATATCATTTGTAAAGGATTCACTAAGGAAGAAACGGAGTATGCATTGCTTGATCTCAACTTTTTGGGAATTAACAATTTGCTTGTTCTTAGAGGAGATGAAAAAGGAATCGGAGGATGTGACACATCTCTTGGGTCGTATCATGAGCATGCCACTGATCTTCAGCACCAGATTAATCTGTTTAACCGAGGTATCGGAATTGACGACACAGTGATTCAAGGAATTGAGACCCCATTCTCTTACGGAATGGCGTGTTATCCCGAAAAGCATGAGGAAGCACCCAATATGCAATCAGACATTTTCTACCTCAAGCAAAAAGTGAAACAAGGAGCCGATTATCTGATCACACAGATGTTTTTCGACAACAATAAGTTTTTTGAATTTGAGAAAAAATGTCATGAAGCCGGGATTGAAGTGCCGATTCTTCCCGGCTTAAAGCCAATCACAAAGAAGGCTCATCTCTCCATGCTTCCCAAGACATTCAGGTCTGATATTCCTGAAGAACTTGCTTCAAGAATTAGGGAAAGCAAGAATGACAATGAAGTAAAAGAGATTGGTATAGAATGGGCTATCCGACAAGGTAGGGAACTGCTTGAGCACGGATGTCCGGGACTACATTTCTATACGATGAGTGCTTCAGACAGCGTTGAAAAGATTGCTAAAGATTTATTCTGATATCTAAAGAAATTGAATACACAAGAATTTAAGGAAAAGCTGACGGAGAGAGTCCTGTTGCTCGATGGAGCTATGGGCACAATGATTCAGCACCTTCATCTAAAGGAAAATGACTATAGGGGAGACCTGTTTAAGTCACATGGCACACGCCTGTTCGGGTGTAATGATTTGTTATGCCTTACGCAAGGTGATAAAATTTATAGTATCCATAAAGCTTATATAGATGCAGGAGCAGACATAATCACAACTAATTCATTCAATAGCAACTCCATCTCAATGAGTGATTATGGCTTGACTTCGTATCCAGGCCTCATATATAAATTAAATCATAAAGCTGCCGCCATAGCTAAATCCGCTGCTGATAGTTGCGAAAGGGAAATATTGGTGGCTGGCTCCATCGGCCCTACAAATAGAGCTGCCTCCATAAGCCCAGATATTGAAAATCCGGCATTCCGGAATGTAACCTATGATGCTCTCTTTAATGCATATTCAGAGCAAGTAGAAGGTCTTATTGACGGAGGGGTGGACATACTTTTGTTTGAAACAGTTTTCGACACGCTTAATCTCAAGGCTGGTCTGGAAGCTGCCAATGGAGTGATGGAGAAAAAGGGGATCAAAATACCCATTATGGTTTCTGCCACTCTTTCAGATAAAGCCGGTCGCACACTCTCTGGCCAAACACTTAGGGCATTTATCACATCTATAGGAGACTATGACAATGTTGTCACTATTGGGCTCAATTGCGGANTTGGAGGCAAAGATATGTTACCCCATATTTTGGAATTGGGTAAAATANCAAAACATTATGTCAGTGCCCATCCCAATGCCGGATTNCCGAATGTGNTAGGTGAATNTGAAGAGNCGCCAGAAATATTTGCCCAACTTTTGGCGACAGCAGTTGAAAGCGGACTCCTCAACATTGTCGGTGGCTGCTGTGGCACCACGCCCGACCATATCGCTGCCCTATCATCCAAAATAAAAAATGCCAAGCCACATAAACCGGCGGTTATAGCAGACGAACTAAGAGTGTCTGGACTGGAAGTTGTTGAGGTTATTCCTGAAAATAATTTTATCAATGTCGGCGAAAGATGTAATGTGGCAGGTTCCAGAAAATTCCTCCGACTTATCAAAGAGCAAAAATATGATGAGGCCCTTCAGATTGCTCGCAAGCAGGTGGAAGATGGCGCCATGCTAATAGACATAAATATGGATGACCCACTTGTGGATGCAGAAAAAGAGATGGTTACCTTTTTGCGTCTGATTGCGTCNGAANCTGANGTNGCAAANGCANCGATAATNNTTGATTCTTCTAATTGGAATGTAATTGAGGCCTCTTTGAAAAATATTCAAGGCAAAAGCATAGTCAATTCTATTTCACTGAAAGAAGGAGAGGAAGAGTTTATCAGACGAGGTAAACGCATACGTCAACTTGGGGCAGCCGTGATAGTCATGGCTTTTGACGAGGAAGGTCAGGCAGATACGTATGAGCGTAAGATAGCCATATGTCGGAGAGCTTATGATTTGTTGACTGAAAAATGTGGACTTAAGCCGGAAGACATCATATTTGATGTGAATATTATGGCTGTCGCAACCGGAATTGAGGCCCATGATCGCTATGGCATTGACTACATAAGGGCAGTGGAATGGGTAAAGAAAAATTTACCCGGTACACACACAAGTGGTGGAGTCAGCAATCTATCATTCGCTTTCAGGGGGAAAAACTATCTCAGGGAGTGTATGCATGCTGTTTTTCTTTATCATGCAATTGCAGCAGGATTGGATATGGGAATTGTAAACCCGGCGGCCAACATAGTTTATGATGATATAGAAAACGATTTAAGAACTGTCATAGAAGATGTGATTCTGTTCCGGCGTTCTGAGGCTGGAGAAGAGTTATCTGCATATGCCATGAGTGATCAGGCGGTGACGGCATCACAGGATAAATCAAAAGAAAGAGATCTATCAGTATCTGTTAATACACGACTTAAAGAAGCGATAATTAAGGGTAAGGCTGATTTTCTTTATGAGGATCTTGATGAAGCAGCAGCCACGTATAAGTCTGCAGTCAAGATAATTGACGGGCCTCTGATGGAAGGAATGAACCGTGTCGGCGAACTGTTTGCCGCAGGAAAGATGTTTTTGCCTCAAGTCGTCAAGACAGCACGTACAATGAAAATGGCAGTTGATCATCTTAAGCCTCTAATGGAAGCTGATTCAACTGCGCGTGCAGATAAAAAAGCGGGGAAAATTGTTTTTGCTACAGTAAAAGGTGATGTCCATGATATAGGAAAGAATATCGTTTCCATTGTGCTTGCATGCAATAATTATGAGGTTATTGATTTGGGCGTTATGGTTCCTGTTGAAACGATTATTGAGACAACCATCCGTGAGAAACCGGACCTTATATGTCTTTCGGGCTTGATAACCCCTTCGTTAGCCGAGATGGTGAATGTTGCCCGTGCTATGGAAGAACAAGGGCTAAATATACCTCTTCTGGTGGGTGGAGCGACAACTTCAAAGATTCATACGGCCCTAAAGATCTCTCCGGTCTATCATGGTCCGGTGGTACATGTGACTGATGCTGCCCAAAATCCGATAGTTGCATCAAAACTTCTGAATCCCATAAGCCGAATTGAGTTTCTGAATGAACTCGAAGATGATTATCAAAGAATTAGAGATAATTATAACGCACGCTCTTCTGACACGATTTCTTTGGCCGAAGCAAGGTCCCGATGTGAAAAAATAGACTGGAGAAGTTATGAGCCTCCCTATCCTGCTTTATCACTTGGAGAGGCTATTGTGATAGATTTGAAATTAACGGAATTAGTCAGGTTTATAAACTGGAAAATGTTTTTTCACGCGTGGCGTATTCCTGGAAATATGGTAAAAAAATTTCCTTATGATGGATGTGTGGCATGCGTCAATAAGTGGAAGAACGGACTTCCTCCCGGATTTATCAATCGCAGCGAGGAAGTGTTGCAGCTATATAAGGATGCACAGAATCTACTGTCAGAATTGCTTTCTGAAAATCATTTTGACGGGAAAGGTGCCATTGCCTTCTATAAAGCAAATGCATCGGGAGATAATGTAAGGCTGGGGAATGTAACCATTCCACTACTACGTCAGCAGACGATTGATTCAAAATTTCTTTCTCTTGCCGATTTTATAGCACCTGAAGGCGTTAATGAGGATATCGCAGGAGTGTTCATTGTTACTGCTGGTAAATATCTGGCGGAGATGGCACAAAAATTCAAACAGGATGGAGATTCCTACAGAAGTCTTCTCTATCAGTCACTTTCTGATAGAATTGCGGAGGCAGGAAGCGAGTGGCTTCACCTGAATGTAAGACGCAAATATTGGGGATATGCACCCGATGAGAACATAGGAGCCGAATCTATTTTGAGAGGNGAATANNANNGCATTNGTCNTGCTNTGGGCTATCCTATGCTTNCAGATCAACTTCTCAATCACCTTATGGGTGACTTGCTTCCTCTAAAGGAAATTNGGGTAAGTCTGANAGAAAATGGTGCGATGTCGCCCTCTTCAACTGTCAGTGGGTTGTATATTTCTCATCCTGCATCACATTATTTTATGATCGGGGCTATTGGCGATGATCAGGTAGAAGATTATGCGTTGCGTAGAGGTGAAAGCAAGGAAAAAGTCAAGAACATTTTAAGGATGTAATAAATAATAATGGGTGACATGCAAATTGATAACTCACAGTTGAAGAAAGTAGCGATTCAGGGAGTAGCGGGATGTTTTCATGATGCTGCTGCCCGTCAGTTTTTTGCCGGAGAAGATATAGAAACTGTACCCTGTGATTCATTTCATGATCTCTTTGAGAAATTGGATTCTGATGCTTCCATGCTGGCTATAGTGGCAATTGAAAACACAATTGCCGGGAGTTTGCTGGCCAATCATGAATTGTTAAGGAAGAGCAACCATACTATTATTGGCGAGCATTCAGTCAGAATAAGTCATGTATTATGTGCGCTGCCCGGTGAGTCATTAGATACAATCAAGGAAGTCAATTCTCACCCGATGGCACTTATGCAATGTGAACAGTATTTGAGACGCCATCCAAATATGAGGATGGTAGAAAAGTTTGACACTGCCGGTAGTGCAGAAGAGATAGCCACACACCGGCTTTCAGGCCATGCCGCTATATGTGGTGAACTGGCAGCGACTCTTTATGGATTGCACATTCTTGAGAAAGGGATAGAGACCAATAAGAAAAATTTTACACGTTTCCTCATTCTTGCTGATCCACTTCTTGCCGGAGAACTAAAGCCACGTGAAAGTGAATTGAATAAGTCAAGTGTGGTCTTCACTCTCCCTCATCAACAGGGGGCTTTGTCAAAGGTGCTGACGATTCTTTCATTTTATGATCTTAATCTCACTAAGATTCAGTCGTTACCTGTGATAGGCAGAGAATGGGAATATCGGTTTTATGTTGACTTGACTTTTTCATCATATTATCGCTATCGCCAAGCATTGCAAGCTGTGAGACCTCTTACTAATGAATTCAGGATTCTTGGAGAATATGTGGAGAGGGTAGGTATAAATTAATAAACTCATAGGACATGGAAAAAACGATAAGACCGGCTCATAGGGTAGAGGATATAAAAGAATATTGGTTTGCAGGTAAAATGCGTGAGGTGGCGCGACTGAATGCCGAGGGTTATGATGTAGTATCACTTGGGGTGGGAGGTCCTGACAGGATGCCTGCTATTGACGTAGTAGAGACGCTATGCCAATCCGCTCATAAAGAAGGGCACCATACCTATCAGATCGCATCCGGAATCCCTCAACTCAGGGAAGCTATGTCTAGATGGTATAAAACCCATTATGGAGTAGAACTTAATCCTGAGACAGAGGTGCTACCATTAATCGGATCCAAGGAAGGAGTGTTGCACGTTAGTCTAGCTTTTGTAAATCCGGGTGATAAGGTGCTTGTGCCTGATCCCGGTTACATCACTTACACATCTGTCAGTAAAATGCTCGGTGCGGAAGTCATTAATTATGATTTAAAAGCCGGTAATAAATGGATGCCTGATTTTAAACAGCTTGAAAGGATTGCTGCCCGGGGAGGCATAAAACTTATGTGGGTTAATTATCCAAATATGCCTACTGGTGCATGTGCCTCTATGGAATTATTTGAAAAGTTGGTTGATTTTGGAAAGAGGCACAATATTGTGATTGTGCATGATAATCCATACAGCTTCATATTGAACGAACATCCTGAAAGCATTCTTTCAGTTGCCGGAGCCAAAGACATCGCCATTGAGTTAAATTCACTAAGCAAGAGCCATAACATGTCTGGCTGGCGTATGGGTATGTTGGTGGCAAATCCGGAATTTACAAGTTGGGTGAGAAAGATCAAATCAAACATTGATTCCGGACAGTTTAAACCGATTATGGAAGCTGCGGTGAAGGCTTTGGAACTTTCTGGAAATTGGTATACTACCCTTAATGAAGTTTATTCCAACCGCCGGAAAGTTGCAGAGAGGATAATGTCAGCATTAGGGTGTGAATTTGATAAGTCGCAGCGCGGCCTGTTTCTTTGGGGCAAATTGCCTGAAGGTATTGATAATAGTGCAGAATTCGCGGATAAGATTTTATATGAAGCCAAGGTGTTTATTGTGCCCGGTTTCATTTTCGGAGACAATGGGGAAGGATACATTCGCATATCCTTGTGTGCACCTGTGGAAAGAATGGAAATTGCACTGAAAAGAATAGAAGCTATGAAACATTAAAATAAAATTTGATTATGAAGTTTGAAGACTTAAAACTTATTACGGATAATATTGAAGAATCAGGGAAACCTATTGTGATAGCAGGGCCATGTAGTGCTGAAACTGAAGAGCAGACACTTTCTACTGCCCGACAGCTTGCAATGGGTGGAGTAAAAGTTTTTCGTGCGGGAATATGGAAGCCACGTACTAAACCAGGCGGATTTGACGGAGTAGGTAAAATAGGATTGTCATGGCTTAAAAGGGTAAAAGAAGAAACGGGAATGCTTATTGCAACCGAAGTGGCAATGCGAAGCCATGTGTTAGAGGCATTGGACGCAGGGGTCGACATATTATGGATAGGAGCCCGTACAGCAGCAAATCCTTTTGCTGTTCAGGAAATTGCAGATACGCTTCATGAACAGGGTGCCACCGATATAGCCGTCATGGTCAAGAATCCGGTTAATCCTGACATTGAGCTTTGGATAGGGGCCTTGGAAAGAATATATAATGCAGGTATAAGAAGATTGGCTACTATTCATCGTGGTTTCAGTTTTTACGGGGAAAGTATTTATCGGAATCTTCCCCAATGGCATATTCCGATAGAACTTCATCGTCGCCTTCCACAGCTTCCCATTATAATTGATCCAAGTCATATGGGTGGTAAGAGGGAACTAATAGCTCCCTTATGCCAGCAGGCGCTTGATATGAAGTTTTCGGGACTGATGATTGAATGTCACTGTTCTCCTGATGAAGCCTGGAGTGATAAAAATCAGCAGATCACTCCGGAAGTGCTTCGCTTTATTCTTTCTACTCTTGTAGTGCGTAATGAGAATCGTGATGGGGAGAGCCTACAGAATTTACGCCGTCAGATTGACAATATAGATAGCGAACTTCTTGAGCTTTATGCCAGACGGATGTCGGTGTCGCGCGAAATAGGAAAATATAAAAAGGAACACTCAATGCCTGTGGTGCAAGAATCACGCTATGATGATCTTATAAGAAGCCGTGTAGCTGCGGCAATCCAGATGGGGATGTCAGCTGAATTTATGAAGACTGTGCTTCAGGCTATTCATGAAGAATCGGTGCGCCAACAGATCGAGATCCTGAATCCCAAAACTCTATAGTCATGAAATAAGGCGGATTTTTGACGAGGTTTACCGTCTTCAGGATTATTGTTAAAGATGGGAAATACAATCTCCCGAAAGGCTTATATTTTGACATAATAGTTTTTCGGGAGATTATTTTTCATAAATAAGAATTTTTAAAAGGTGCATCAATTTTTATGATACACCTTTTTAAATTTGATTATAGAAGATTAATTTACAACACATTTGAAGGTTAAAACTCCGGCTCGAACCAGATACATTCCTGATGCTAAGTTACGTGTACCAGTCTGAACTCCAGTTGCATTACATACTATTGAACCCTCAGGAGCAATAATGTTTCTACCCTTAACCCTTACTCTGTTATCAGAAGAAACAATTTCGGTGCCTGTCATTGAATCAATAAAGAAAGCCGGNGAAACGCTTTGAATNTGTGTATTACCTTGTGAATNCTTTATTGAAATACGCACATCATACCAACCGGTTTCACTTTTCCTGTCCACTTGTTTCAAACTTCCGAAATAATATGCTCCATAACCCGGTAAGCATAACTTTTCAGGATCTTCTTCAATATTAAAATAACTGAAATTATCACTTCCATAAGGAGCATATTCTAATANAACCTCATCAAGAGGCTCATAGCATAGAAATNCCATCTCCTAAATTCATCATGATATTTAAATGCACCTGCATAGAAAGTCAGCAATCCTTCTTCAGGATCGGAGAATAGTTGTGTAACTCTACCCACAATTATTGTGCCCTTGCAATCCTTCCACAATTATATTTTCATTATTCAGAGCTATTTGCCAAGGACCGGGGTTAGAAGCAATTTCGCTTATACAGATACTCCCAAGATCGCCATAGCTCGAATATACTTCTTCTCCATCAAGTTTAACGCTTAAGTCACTATTATATACATCCTTAAGAATCTGTATAAAGTCAGTTCTATTTATTGCCTCCTTACCGCCCCGAATTCGGCATTATAAAAAAGAGAAGCGTGGGCGATTGTTTGTCTATTCCTATCCAGGCATCGCCAAAGGCCCTCTCGTAAATAAACAATAAATCCCATCGCCCACACTATATCGTATGATAAGTCTCGGCCGGAGATTTACATACGACCAATGTGAGCAAGTTATGACTGCGAAACCACCAAATTTCATCAGTATGTTTTAAAACATAAATGAATAAATCACACAAAGGGATGGCGAAAAAACAATCTTTATATTATATCCTCCTGACATCACTTTAAGGCCTCAAGGTTGCGCATTAATGCCTGCCCACAATAAGAAACCAATGGAGAAGAATCTTGGAGAAGCTGACACAC
>WFLX010000897.1_pt1 | contig 10781 bp, 5 predicted proteins | sample 4967041 | NCBI WGS metagenome assembly WFLX01 (sample SAMN12857096, study PRJNA449069) | gut metagenome | isolation source: stool from male and female vole | host: Microtus ochrogaster | place: USA:Florida | collected 2017
ACTGAGGCAAGTGTGATAAGGGCAAGGAGTACAGCCACTATCGTGGCACTCACTGCAAGAATCACGCCCCGCCCGTTCTGAAGGCCAAACCGACTGACGACTGGATAGGAAATCAGAGTATGCGATGAATACATACTTGCCAGAAGGAGGCATGTGGTCAATCCAGCTCCAAATGCATAGTGAGCTGCCACCATGCCTAAGACAGCAGGGATAATAAATGTCAGCAATCCGAATATCAAGCCTTGCCTGATATTCTTCTTAAAGTGATACATATCAATCTCTACCGCAGCGAGAAACATTAGGTAGAGAATGCCGACCTGACCAAAGATTTGAAACGATGCATCCCGCTCCAGAAGATGGAATCCGTAGGGACCAACTGCGACACCTGCCAAAATCAGACCCACCACGTCGGGAATCTTGAGACGCCGGAACACAACCGGAGCCGCAAGAATCAGCAGCAGCACGAGGGCAAAAATCACCGTCGGCTGATTGAATGGCAGGCTGAATAGATTATTCAAATCTTGAAAAAGTTTTTGGCATTGCGGGTCGTAACACGGTCTATCTCTTCAGGAGACAGACCAAGTATTTCCGCAAGCTTTGAGTTGATAAATTGGAGATAAGAGCTTTCGTTGCGGCGTCCTCGTTTGGGGACGGGGGCAAGATATGGCGAGTCGGTCTCAAGCAGAAGGCGGTCGATCCCTATTTCCTTCACAGCTTCAGGCAACGAACCGGAATTCTTGAATGTCACCACTCCATTGATTCCGAAATAAGGGTCGCAAATCTCGCGTATCCGCTTCACATCTTCAGGAGATCCCGTAAAGCTGTGAAACACAAGAGGAGGAATCGAGCCAGAAGGAGATAGCGCCGTTGCCTTCTCTATGCATTCGCAGCACACCTCTAACCCATCGCGACAATGGATGATGACAGGGAGACCCAACTTTTCGGCAAGAAGAATCTGAGCAATAAAAGCATCCTTTTGGAGCGAAAGATTGGAATCGTCCCAATAAAGGTCGATCCCCACCTCGCCGATAGCCACTGGAGAAGAGGGAGAAAGGATAGCGATGATATCGTCGAGTTCCTCACGCCAGTCTTCCCCCACTTCAGTAGGATGCAGCCCCATAGCTGTGCGTGTCGTCGCTGGGCGCTGGGCATGAAGAGAAGCCACCTCTGTAGCCGACTCGCGGTCGACTGCAGGAAGCACCATTAGCTCTACCCCGGATTCGACTGCACGGTCTACGGCTGCCTGGCAACCGTCGGGATCCTCCTTGGAGAAGGAATCCATGTATAGGTGGGTGTGGGTGTCTATCATTATTTGGTGCGGACTATTAGCTTTTCGATCAGGTGGCGGAAGGCTTCGCGGCGGTCGTCGGGAAGAGATGTCTTCTTGATTGCAGCGAGAGCCTTGCTGCTGTAGGCTGCCACTTCAGCCTTGCTGACAGCGGGCATCCCCATTGTCTCGTAGATACGGGTGACGGTCTTCACTTTCGTTGCGCCGGGAGCCATCGAAAGAGCAGCCTTCAGAGCCTGCGCATTCGGACCTCCTGAAGCAAGAGCTTTCACCATCAGGAATGTCTTCTTGTTGTTGTTGATGTCGCCGCCAATGGGTTTGCCAAAAGTGTCTGCATTGCCAAAGGTATCCAGATAATCATCTTCAATCTGGAAGGCAACGCCAAGCATCATGCCAAACTCATACATTTTCTCAGCATCTTCTGCTGAAGCGCCTCCAACGAGAGCACCAATCTTGGCAGAGGCACCGAGCAGAGCACCGGTCTTGAGCTTTATCATCTCGATGTATTCGTCGAGAGCCACTTCAGCCATCTGCTCAAAATCCATATCAAGACGCTGCCCTTCGTAGACGCGGAGAGCCTGATCATTGAAAGTGTCGAGCACATGACGCAAGATTGAGTCATCCACCTCAGAAATCTTCTTGGTTGCGAGCGTGAGCATTGTGTCACCGGAAAGGATTGCCGTATTATCATCCCATTTGGCGTGCACAGAGGGGCGTCCGCGGCGAGTGTCAGACTTATCCATCACANCGNNGTGGAGGANTGTNAAATTATGANACATTTCGNTGCCTACGGCTGGAGCGATGGCTTTCTGAGGGTCATTGCCAAAAGCTTCGGCAGCCATCAGAAGAAGTGTCGGACGGAGGCGTTTGCCNCCGGCCTGCATGCCATAGGTGATTGGAGAGTAAAGTGCATCAAGATTGCCGGAGGGGAGAGATATTTCGCGGATGGCAGCTTCTGCCATTGCAGAGTATTCAGAAATGCGGAGCATATTGTAATGTTGAAGTTTGAATGTTGAATTTTGAATTAGATAGTATCGGTGGGAGCTGAGGAGTGAGTTTCCGGGTGCTCTTCGATAAGAATGCTGTCCGGAAGTGTTACGGGGACTCCTGCGGAGGAGGAAGATTTGTTGCGGGAGTAGTATTCCTGCACTGCATCTTCATCATAGTTGAGAAAGCGTGTGTAGATTTCTTTCGGCATGTCGGAATNCTTATCGTAGCGAAGCACGGTGCGGAATCCGATAAGGAATCGGGCATAAAGGTCAGGATCATCTTTTGATGCTTTCTTCAGTTCCTTCAGTTCGGCGAGCACCTCATCGGCTGTCATTCCTTTCACTCTGATCTGATTCATGTATTCCAGCCCAAGAGTCAAGCCAAGCCCTTGAGGATCTTCCGCCCCAATGAGAGCACGAAGACGCATCTTGTCATGAAGTGGAAGTTCTTCAGCGACGCGATCGAATTCCCAGCTGAATGTCTGCAGGGCTGTGTCGGTATAAGTCTCATACGCCTTAAGGGTGGCATTATTGAGTGTGTCAATTTTCACACCTTCCACCTTTCCAAGCGCAGCATAAATGATAAAGCGAGCCACAGAATCGGCCGGGGCATGCTCCATCATATAGACCACCTTTTGCTCATCGGAAAGCGTGGCAAATTTTTCCGGGAATGCACCGGCATTCTTGTCTTTACCGCCGCAGGCAGCTAAGGAAAGCAGAAGTGCCATCATCGCCAGGGGGATAGAGCGTCTAATTAATGCATCATTCATAAAATCCTGTTATTTTTTTACAAAATTAGCAAAAAAATCCGAGTTTGGGGGCATCTCAAGAGGAAAATATGAGGAAAAAAGGTGACAAAATAAAGATAAAATTGTTTATAAATTTGGCAGGTAGGAAAAAATTGCTTAAATTTGCAGTGAAAAAGCACGGAAGTGCGATTTTTATGCGATAATAGCTCAGTTGGTAGAGCATCGGCTTCCCAAGCCGAGGGTCGCGGGTTCGAGTCCCGTTTATCGCTCTTGTTGATTTTGATGTGTCCTGCCTAATCCAGCTTTTTGGAATAGGTAGGACTTTTTTTTCTAATAGTTAAGTATGGAAGAGAAGAAAAAGGATGTGCCCGTGCTCTTGATCACGGGCTATTTGGGAAGCGGGAAGACGACGCTTCTGAATAAGATACTNAATAATAGAAAAGGGATTCGATTTGCTGTGATAGTAAATGATATCGGCGAAGTTAACATCGATGCCGATCTTGTGGCTCGCGATGGGCTCGTAGGGCAGGGCGACGATTCGCTCGTGGCTCTTCAGAACGGTTGCATCTGCTGCACTCTTTCGATGGACCTCGTCAATCAGCTTGTAGACTTAATGGAAGGTGACCGTTTTGACTATATCGTGATTGAAGCNAGCGGCATTTGCGAGCCGGAACCTATTGCACAGACCATTTGCTCTATGGCCACTATGGGACCAATAGTGACACGCAATGGAGTGCCAAGACTCGACTGCATCGTGACTGTAGTCGACGCCTTGCGTCTGCAAAGCGAATTTGGCAGCGGCAAATCTCTTACTGTGAAGGAATATGGAGAAGAGGATTTGGAAAACCTGGTGGTGCAGCAGATTGAATTCTGCAATATTGTGCTTCTGAATAAGATTTCAGAAGTGACTAAAGAGGATGCAGCCATGATCAGGGAGACCATCCATGCCTTGAATCCTGCCGCCAAGATCATCGAATGCGACTATTGCGACGTAGACTTCAGCGAGCTNCTTGACACTCATATGTTTAACTTCGGAAAAGTNGCAACATCAGCCACTTGGATTCAGGAAATTGAAAAGCCACTCGAAGAGATAGAAGCAGAAGACCACCANGACCACCANGAGGACCACGGCCACCATGATCACCACGAGGACCACGGCCACCATGATCACCATGAGGACCATGACCACCACGAGGACCACGACCACCATGACCACCACGACCATCATGACCATCATGAGGACCATGACCACCACGAGGATCACGATCACCACGAGGGCCACGACCACCATCACCATCACCACCATCACGGAGAGGGTGAGGCCGAGGAATATGGAATCTCAACCTTTGTCTACTACAGGAGAAAGCCATTTGACCTCAACAAATTCGACTATTTCTGCCATAAGCAATGGCCAAAGAGCGTGATCCGCTGCAAAGGAATTTGCTATTTCAGCTATGATCCTGATATGAGCTATCTATTTGAGCAGGCTGGAGTGCAAAAGAAACTTACGGAATGCGGACAATGGTATGCCACAGCTCCGGCAGATGAACTTGAGAAATTCTTCGAAACCGAACCGGGTCTGAAACGCGACTGGGATGAAAAATATGGCGACCGAATGGATAAGCTTGTTTTCATCGGCAGAGGTATGGACAAGAAAGCTATCGTGTCGCTCTTAGATAGCTGCTTGGCAGAAGATTAAAGATTAAAGATTAAAGATTAAAGATTAAAGATTAAAGATTAAAGATTAAAGATTAATAGAAAAGCACCGCATAGCGGTGCTTTCTTATTTTAGATATATTTGCGAATTGTCGATAATAGATCTTCCTCATCGATTGGCTTGGAGAGATAGTCGTTAAATCCGCTTGTCATCACTTTATGTCGGTCTGATCTCTGGGCATAAGCAGTCACTGCAATGATGGGCACAGTCTTGGAAAGCATTCGGATATCGGCGGTAGCCTGATAGCCATCTTTAATCGGAAGGTTCAAGTCCATAAGTACCAAATCCGGAGTTTCCTTGGCATANAGAGTGATCGCCTCAGCTCCGTCGTACGCTCTCACAATATCAAAACGATCTGAGAGAATTTCCTCAAGCAATTCAGAGTTGCTGTCGTTGTCTTCCACCACCAAGATCTTCTTGCGTTCGTGCTTGTAAGAAGGCAATGATGTGTCGACATAAGAGTTCTGGGCAGCTATTTTTCCTGCTTGGGAATCAGCCGAAGAGGCTTTCTTCTGCTTCAGAGCTTCAAATCGGGACTCATCAGACAACGTATTATCTTGTTTGTAACTATCCTTCGACTCGTCAAGCACATAGGGGATAGTGAAATAGAACGTAGCGCCCTTTCCTCTTCCCTGCGACTCGGCACGCATCGTGCCTCCCAACTTCTCTACAATTGCTTTGCTGATAGAGAGTCCGAGACCTGTGCCCTGGATGAATGAGTTGAGCTTAGTGAATCTGGTGAAGAGTTTCGACATATCAGCCTGCGAGATTCCCATTCCGGTATCCTTTACATAGAAACGCAACATATTGTTGGCAATCAGCTCATAGCCGACTGTGATAGTGCCACGCTCCGTAAACTTGATTGCGTTCGTAAGCAGATTGTTGAGCACCTGAGTGATTCGATAAGGGTCAGACGTGATCAGACACTTATCCATACCCAACTTAATATCAATCCTGACGTCAGGCTTCTTCGAAATATCAACACCCGTGCAGACAGTGGTGAGCAATTTATTGACATCAATGGTAGACATGTTGAATACCATACGGTCGGAATCTGCCTTCGAGATATCGAGAATGTCGCCGATAAGCTTGAGAAGGAGCTGATTGTTGGTCTCAATGATTTCAACAAATTTCTTCTTCTTATCAGCGTCAGTAGTCTTGCAGAGGAGATTNGAAAANCCTACTATGGCATTAAGAGGAGTGCGGATCTCATGGCTCATATTAGCGAGGAAAGCCGACTTCATATTGTCTGCCTCTACAGCCTTATTAGCAGCATCGCGGAGCACCTGCTCCACATTCATCTTATCAGTGACATCTATAGCAAAGACATCAAGAATCTTGCGGTTTTCTTTCGACTTCTTGGTAGGATTGAGGATAAACTCAATAAACACCTCTCCATCCGGAGCTTTGATAATCGAGCCTGAAGGAGCATCCTCATTCTCAAGAGCATCAAGTGATTCCTGCCAATAGTTGGCATATTCTTCCGACTTGAGTGCCTTCAGATTATGATCATTGACCATATTCTTAAGTGTCTTGTTCTGTCCGCCATAGTGTACGCCCTTCACCATGCCGTCCTTATCAAGATCTACACTCACCTGCATATATCCTATTGGCATNGAGTTGACGAGNCTATTATAGTCCTGGCTTACTCTTGACCGTCGACTGATGAAATACCAGAATATCGACAGCAACCCAATGCAGACCACTACCCCAGCCCCATAGAGAATATAGTCGCGATATTCTTCCCAAAATGTGAGTGGCTTATCTATAAAAACAGTATTTTTAGGACATACCGACTCCGGAATCTCGAGATTAGTCAGTTTGGGATAGTTGATATAAGGATATGCATCCTTGGGAATCCTGAATGGCACTTCGCGCATGTTCTTGCCGCTGATGAGATCCATCAGCCCTTCATGCACATTATTATAGATTTGGTCTGGCGACGCAAAATATCCTCCGAGTATTCCATACGTCATATAGGCATAGCGCAATCCAAACACCGGNCGATGAGCACTATTGATAAGGAATGAGTCGGTGGCACTCATCAATGGGAGTCCATTGAAGCCGGGTGCTGTATAATACCATGTGGAAAGCAGCAATCCTACGTTAGGATCGTTATTGTTGAGATATGGGAGCATCACTCCCTCTTCGCCGGCAAGCAGCCACTCATAGTCGACGTTTGGATATTTCAGATTGATATATTCGCGCAGAGTATAGCTGATATGGTGGTTGATGTAAAGGCCATCAGCCATAAAGACTATCTTCTCCATATCAGGATACATCTGAAGCATCATATCTACCGTCTCCTTATGCTTATTGGGAGTCAACACCAACGAGAAATTATAATCGTTGTGTAGATTCTCAATAGGATACATCTTTGGCGGCATGATGGTGTCGCACGTATTCTCTACCGTGAAGTAATAATCCAACGGGGCATACTTGGCATTCTGGCATATCAGCAGCATCGGGACGTCGCCCCAATTCTCTTTGATGCTGTCGCGGAGATTGAAGGAGAAATTGCCTACCAACACTATATAGTCTGGTTGCCGGTCATTGTAGTTTTCAAACAGCATGCTGACCATCTCATTATAATCATCACGATTAAAGATGAGATTATTGTTGAGGTGGACCACCCTGACGGCATCAAAGTCAGGCCTTGTAGACACATCTTGGATCACACTGTTGATGTATTTTCTTGGCCAAGGGGCCACCTCATTATAAGAGTTTATAATGAGAAGTTGCTTCTTGGGTTCTTGCGCGGAAGCCATTGTCTGGCTTCCGATCAAGAATACAAGAAACAAAATCAAAAGATTTAAAAATTTGTTTTTGGGCATAAATTGAGAAGTTGAAATGAGTGCTTACTTGCGCTTCAACACGTAGGACATCTCTTCCTTCAAGCGGTTGCTATTGATAGGCTTTGACACATATCCATTGAAACCGCTTTCGAGCATACGCTCTTTGTCAGTAGCAAAAGCATAGGCAGTGACAGCGATGATAGGCACGAGAGAATCCTTCCTTTTGATTTCAGTAGTGGCTTCATATCCGTCCATCTTCGGCATACTGATGTCCATCAGAATAATGTCGGGCTTGGTCTGATCGAATAGCTCTACTGCTTCTTCGCCATTCCATGCGTGGATAAGTTCGTAGTTACCGGCGAGCATACTTTCATAAAGAATGTAGTTGCTCTCGTTGTCTTCAGCAATCAGCACCTTCAGCTTTTTCGTGTCAGAGTCGGCCTTATCAGCCGACGGTGCCGGGGTTCCGGCATTATGGTTGACATTAGCCATTGGATGCTGCCCTTGAGGCTGACTCATGCCCTCCTTTGGCTGCTGAGGCTGATGCATCGGCTGCGCCTGGAATCCTTGCTGGGGATGATGGCTCTGCTGGGGATACTGCTGGCCATAAGGATTCTGTTGTGGATATTGCTGGCCATAGGGGTGTTGTTGCTGTTGAGCCTGCTGCCCATTTGCCTGCCCGTAAGGGTTTTGCTGAGAAGGATACTGCTGGCCGTAAGGATTCTGCTGAGGATATTGCTGGCCATATGGATTTTGCTGAGGATACTGCTGGCCGTAGGGATTCTGCGGCGGATACTGCTGGCCGTAGGGATTCTGCGGCGGATACTGCTGGCCATAGGGATTCTGCGGTGGATACTGTTGGCCGTAGGGATTCTGTGGCGGATACTGTTGGCCATAAGGATTCTGCGGCGGATACTGCTGGCCGTAGGGATTCTGTGGCGGATACTGTTGGCCATAGGGATTCTGAGGAGGATACTGTTGGCCGTAAGGGTTCTGAGGAGGATACTGCTGGCCATATGGGTTTTGAGAATGCTGTCCGTATGGATTCTGACCATAAGGATTCTGAGCATTCGGATACTGTTGGTTGCGGGGATCAGCCGGTTGGCCATTTTGTGGATATCCCTGCATGTTGGGATTGTTTGGATGATTAGGATTCGCCTGTTGTGACATATCTTCTGTTTCTTGAGAGTTATTATCGGTTTTAGATTCTATTAATACTTCTTCCTCTTCAGTTTCATCACTTCCTGAATCGAAGATTATTTCATCGTCTTCCTCTTCCGCCACCACTTTCACATCANCNTCTTCTTGGATGTGGGAAACTTCAGAATGGTCAGAAGATTCGGAATGTTCTGCTTCAAAGCCGGCATTTTCGGCGTCGGCAGAATCGGCCTCTTTGGAGCCATCAGCTGGGGCGGCAGCCACTTCCTCTTCTGAAGCCACTGCTGCTACCTCTTCTGTCGCCACTTCTCCTTCCGGAGCCGCCATTTCCTCTCCCTGAGCATAAATAGGCTGAGGATAGATCGGCATGCCATCTGGTCCTATCTGAGGAGGATAGATGGGCATTCCGTCTGGGCCGAGCTGCTGCGGCGGATATAGAGGCATTCCGTCGGGGCCATACTGTGGATAGATGGGCTGAGGTGGGAATCCTGGCGCATTTTCAGTTTCAGGTTGCTGCTCATAATGATGGTAATCCTGATTTGGCTCTGAGTGTGCGGCGTTATGATCTACTGGCATCGACATGGCATGCTGCATTGTGAGGTCGACGGTCGGTTCGGTCCAAAGAGGAGCAACCACGTCGTCAGGAATATCCGCCATGCGATAAGGAATCTCAAACCAGAATGTCGATCCGTAGCCCTCTCCTTCTGAAGAGACACCAATCTGACCGCCAAGGAATTCTACGATTGCCTTGCATATTGGCAAGCCCAGACCTGTGCCATTGACGAAACTATTGAGCTTTATGAAGCGTTCGAATACTTTCTTCTGATTTTCTTCAGAAATGCCCGAGCCCGTATCGTGGCAATAGAAATAGAGATTGTCGCCTCTCACTTCATATCCATATGAGATGCTGCCCGTCTCAGTAAACTTGCTTGCATTCGTAAGGAAATTGATCACTACCTGCGAGAGTCGATTCGGGTCGGTGTCGAGCCAACAAGATTGCGCGCCGAAATTGCAGAGCAGGTCTACTCCTGGCTTCACGCGGTCTACTACCGACTCTCCAATGTTAATAAGGAGAGCATTGATGTCGGTGGCTCTCATATTGAATTCCATAGTGCCCGCCTCTGTCTTTGATAGGTCGAGGATATCGCTGATGATCTGGAGAAGCATCTCATTGTTGCTCTCAATGATATTGATAAACTTCGACTTCTGCACAGGATCATCAGTCTCAGCAAGCATATTTGAGAATCCGACGATAGCATTAAGCGGCGTACGTATCTCATGGCTCATATTGGCGAGGAATGCCGACTTGAGTCGGTCGGCCTCCTTAGCTGTCTCACGCGCTTCGATGAGGCGGCGCATCTGCTCCTTGCGCTCTGTGATGCAAGTAAACGATCCAATGAGCACTTCACCCTTTCCTTCATCGTCGTAACGCTCCACGCTCTCGTTGACCTCAAGCCACTCCTCTACCTGCTTACCATTGTCGGGAATAAGGATTCGGAATTCCATCTGGGCATATTTCCTCTTCCCTTCGATCACGTCTTCTGTAAGTTCGGTCACCTTTCCAAGGTCTTCCGGATGAATCAGACGCATGAGGAGTTCGTCAGGAATCTCGATATCCTTTCCATTTGTGGAAATCAGATTCTTGTTGATTTTCCGAAGCGCTTCATTATACTTAAGCTCAATCTTCTTTTCTGCAAGATTCCAATGCCATGGCACCACTTGAGCAAGGTCAAGAGTCATCTCAAGCACGGCAGANGTATATTTCAAGTTCTGCTCCGAGCGTATGCGCTGAGTGATGTTGAAGCAGAAAATCTCAAGAGTNTCTGCATCAAANCCTCTATGGATATTNACTTCATAATATGAATCAGTCTTTAGGAAGTGCTCTGTGTAGACCACTCCTTTTCCATCATCCGAAAGGCGCGCCACAGCCTTAAGCATTTCCGACTCATTAAAGAGAGGCTCACAACGGCATTCGCCGGCATGGCGCTCCCAAAGCTCGATGGCCTTCTGGTTGCCGGGGGTGGTCTCTACTTCAATAGGAACCCCATCCTCGTTATATTGCACCTTGCCGATGAAATAGTTGAC
>WFLX010031354.1_pt1 | contig 10780 bp, 10 predicted proteins | sample 4967041 | NCBI WGS metagenome assembly WFLX01 (sample SAMN12857096, study PRJNA449069) | gut metagenome | isolation source: stool from male and female vole | host: Microtus ochrogaster | place: USA:Florida | collected 2017
ACCGAAAGGCGGGCGAAACGGGTGTATTTGATGCGGTGAAAGCAGAACATCACCCCCCAGCTCACCAACAGAAGCCCGCCGTGACGCAACGCATAATAGGTTACGTGTCCGCTGTGGTAACGATATGCCAAAAGCCCCGTGGCGCTGTATATAGCCGCCAGCGAGACAAGGGAAAGCAAGACCATCACGGTCCAGATACCGCTGTCGCCTTTAAAGTACTTTCCCACAAATTTGGCAATCTCTCTCATCGCTCCGCGCTAAAAAAAATTACAATTCGCAAACGGCACGCTTAAACTGCATACCCTTGTCCTGATAGCTTTCGAACAAATCGAAGCTGGGGCAAGACGGCGAAAGCAGCACCACATCGCCCTCCTCGGCCAGCAGATAGGCCGCCTGCACGGCATGGTGCATGGTGTCGGTCTGAATGATATTCGACACCACATCGCCGAAAGTCGCCGTGATAGCGCTGTTGTCCTTGCCCAAGCAAACGATATGCTTCACCTTCTTTCCCACTAAACTCCGCATGGACGAGAAATCGATGTCGTCGGTCTTTCCACCGGCAATCCACACCACGGGACGGGTCATGTTCTCCAAAGCGAACCATGTGGAATTGACGTTGCTGGCCTTGGCGTCGTCGATGTATTCCACCCCCCGCACCTTGGCCACGAATTCCAGACGATGATCCACCTGACGGAAATCCTGAAAACTTTCCTGTATCACTTTCTTACGCAAGTCGCGGATATGTGCGGCCACCGATTCGGCCATCGAACGGGAAACGGTGCCTTGTTTGGCCAATGTCTCAATACTGAATTTTGCGTTCATATCGTGTTTTCTTTTTATCGTTTATATATGTCTATCGGAGCTTCAAGGTCACCAACGTGATGACGGCCAAAAGAATGCTCACAATAAAGAANCGCATCACGATCTTGGGNTCCGGAATGCCTTTCTTNTGNTAGTGATGATGCAGCGGCGACATCANGAAGATGCGCTTGCCCTCGCCGAAACGTTTTTTGGTATACTTGAAATAGCTGGTCTGCATGATTACCGACAGGCTTTCCATCAAGAAGATTCCGCAAAGCACGGGCAAAAGCAGTTCCTTGCGGATAAGCAGGGCATAGACGGCGATGATGCCGCCGAGGGTAAGGCTTCCCGTATCGCCCATAAAGATGCGGGCGGGATAGGTGTTGTACCAGAGGAAACCTATGGTGGCGCCCACGAAAGCGGCGATGAAAATGGTGAGTTCGCCTACATTCGGAATGTACATGATGTTGAGATAGTCGGAAAAGATGATGTTTCCCGAAATCCACGAGAGCACGGCCAAGGTGGCGCCGATAATGGCCGACGTGCCGGTGGCCAGGCCGTCGATNCCGTCGGTGAGGTTGCAGCCGTTCGACACCGCCGTCACGACNAAAATCACCACCANCACAAACAGAATCCAGGTGTATTTTCCCCAACCCGTATGGAGGGCTTCCATAATGGCGGTATAGTCGAGTTCGTTGTTCTTGACGAAAGGAATGGTGGTCTTCATCGATTTCTCGGTGGCGGCCGTCAGCGTTTCTTCGGCTTCCTCATACTGGTCGGCGTCGAGCACATTGTAGTTCTCCACACACACTTCGGCCACGTTTCTCTGCGAAACCGTGATGTCGGGGTGAAAGCACATCACCAGACCGACCAAAAGCCCCAGCCCTACCTGGCCTATTACCTTGAACTTGCCTTTGAGCCCGTGTTTATCGTGTTTGAACACCTTTATATAGTCGTCCATAAAACCCATGATGCCGAGCCATACGGTGGTGATCATCATAAGCCACACATACACGTTGTCGAGTTTGCAGAGCAACAGCACGGGAATGAGGATAGAGACGATGATGATAAGTCCTCCCATAGTGGGGGTTCCCTCCTTCTCTTTCTGCCCTTGCAGACCGAGGTCGCGGACGGTTTCGCCTATCTGCTTGCGACGCAAAAAGGCTATCATGCGTTTGCCCCACACCATCGAGATGAAAAGCGAGAGCACAATGGCCGCGGCAGCACGGAAAGAGATGTATTGGAATACGCCCGCTCCCGGCAGATTGAAATTTTCGTGTAGGTAAGTGAATAAATAATACAACATATTTACTTACTGTTTATGGTTTCCTAAATACTTGGCAAGCACTTCCCTGTCGTCGAAGTGATGCTTCACGCCCTTGATTTCCTGATAAGGCTCGTGTCCTTTCCCCGCCACCAGAATCACATCCTTGTCTTGCGCCAGCATACAGGCGGTCTTGATAGCCTGCTCGCGGTCGGGCAGCACCAAAACCTGCTCTTTCTGCGCGGGAGAAAGACCGGCGAGCATCTGGTCGAGAATGTCCTGCGGGTCTTCGAAACGGGGATTGTCGGAGGTGAAAATCACNTTCCCCGCATAGTGACAGGCGATACGTGCCATTTGGGGACGTTTGCCGGCATCGCGGTTTCCGCCGCAACCCACCACGCAAATCAGATTCTGCTCGGGCAGGATAAGGGAGGAAAGCGTGTCGAGCACATTTTCCAAAGCGTCGGGCGTNTGGGCGTAGTCCACCACGCCTGTTTTTTTGGACGAAGTGGAGGTGATGGTCTGGAAGCGNCCCGGGGCTTCTTCGAGCGAGCTCATCGCGGCCAACACCTCGTCCGAACCGAATCCGAGACATACGGCGGTGGCGTAAATGGCCGTGAGGTTATAGGCATTGAACCGACCCACCAAGCGCATATACACCTCCTTGCGGTCTATCTCCAAATGCAGTCCCTGCAAGGAATCCTCGATAATCCTGCACGAAAAATCGGCGGGCATCCGCAAAGAGTAGGTAAGTTTGCGCGCGGCGGTGTTCTGCAACATCACCATACCGTTTTTGTCGTCGGCGTTGGTAAGCGCGAAAGCCTCGGCGGGGAGGGCATCGAAAAAGGCTTTCTTGGCCTTGATATAGGCGTCGAAAGTTTTGTGATAGTCCAAGTGGTCGCGGGTGATATTGCTGAAAATGGCACCCGTGAATTCCAGTCCGGCGATGCGGTTCTGCACAATGGCGTGCGAACTCACTTCCATAAAGGCATACTGACAGCCCGCGTCCACCATTTGCCGCAGAAGGGCGTTGATTTCGAGAGGGTCGCCGGTGGTGTGCGTGGCGGGAACCACACGGTCGCCGATACGGTTCTCGATAGTGGAGAGCAAGCCGGCTTCGTAGCCGAGGGCNCGCATCAGACGATAGAGAAGCGTCACGGTGGTGGTTTTTCCGTTGGTGCCGGTGATGCCCACCAATTTGAGGGAACGGGAGGGATGACCGTAGAACGCGCAGGCCATGAAACCGAGGGCGCGGCTGCTGTCGGCCACCTCGATATAGCAGACCTCGGGCGAAAGCTGTTGGGGAAGTTCCTCGCACACGACAGCAGCCGCGCCCTTCTGCACCGCCGTGTCGATATAGGCGTGTCCGTCGACACTGGTGCCGCGCACGGCAAAGAACACGCCGCCTTTCTCCACTTTGCGGGAGTCCTGCGTAAGCGCGCCTATCTCGGTCCGTAACGACCCTACGGTCTGCTTCACGCCGCATTCCTTACTCAACAAATCCGCTACTTGCATCATCTGTNTGTTGTTTTCTATTTATCCTAATTCTATCACCACCGTCTGACCCGCCACACAGGGGCTTCCGGCGGCAGGCTCCTGCCGCTTCACCCTACCCTTTCCATATACCCGCGTCTTCAACCCGCAACGTTCCAACAGAAACGAAGCGTCGCGCAAGCCCATTCCCCGCAGATCGGGCACCACATCCTTGGCCATGATCACTTCGTTGAACCCGTCCGACGCATGTGCGGTGGCCGTGTTCTTGCGCACGAAAGCCGTAGGCTCGAGCTCGGGAACGCCCTCGCCCATGTACTTGTGCACCGCCTGTATATCGGCCGCATAGCCTGCCGCCGGATAAGGCATGTACGCGCCGGTCCCGGCAATCTCTCTACCGCCCTGCATCAGCGTGGCATAAATCTTCTGTGCGATGTCATTGAACACCGGTCCCGCCACCGAACCGCCGTAATAACGCCCCCCTTGCGGAGAGGTAATCATCACGATGCACGAATAGCGGGGACTTTCGGCAGGGAAATAACCCACAATCGAAGCGCGGTAGGTTATCTTCTGCCCCTTGCCGTAGTTCATCTGCGCCGTGCCCGTCTTGGCGGCCACCTTATAGAGCGGGTTCTGCAACACCGTACCCGTGCCGCTCTCCACCACGCCCTGCAAAAGCCTCTGCACGATAGACAGCGTGGATTTGGAACAGATGCTCTCCACCAACACCTGCGGTTCCAACGCCCGCACCGTCTCGCTCCCCTTGCGGATAGCGCTCACGAACATCGGCTTCATCATCTTGCCGTTGTTGGCCACGGCATTGTAGAGGTTGAGCATCTGCAAAGGCGTCACCTTCACCTCGTAGCCGATAGACATCCACGGCAAGGAAACGCCCGACCAGGTCTTATCCTTCGTGTTCTTGATATAAGGCTCGCCCTCGCCCGGAATCTCCACACCGAGCGGTTTGTTGAGCCGCATCTTGTAGAGATAGTCCACGAACTTCTGTTGGTTGGCGTGAAAAATCTCGTTGGCCAGATACGAAATACCCACATTCGACGACTTCTCGAAAGCCTCCGAAAACGGNATNTCGCCCCACCCGCCCCTATGCGAGTCTTTCATCCAACGGTTGTAAAACTTCATCTCGCCCGTAGGCACGATGCGTTTCGTCACATCCTCCTTGCTTTCTTCCAAAATGGCTATCGTGGAAGCCAACTTGAAGATAGAGCCCGGCTCCACCGCCTCGCCCACCGCATAGTTCTGACTTTCGGCATAGGTGCCGTCGGCCTGNTTGGTGAGGTTGGCCATCGCCACCACCTTTCCCGTCTTCACCTCCATCACCACCGCACAGCCGTGTTCCGCCTCGTTCCCCTCCATGCACCGCTGCAAAGCCGCNTCGGTAACGTCCTGAATACGGATGTCGAGCGTGGTGATCAAATCCTGTCCGTTCTCGGGCTTCACCTCATCGGCGCTATACACGGGACGCCAGACACCCTGCGCCACCCGCTGGGTGACCCTGTGTCCGCTGATGCCCTGCAATTCCTTATTGTAGGCGCGTTCCAAACCTACGCCCGTCTTGCTTTCGGCATTGTAGTAGCCTATGGTGCGCGCCGCCAGAATACCGTTGGGACGGCTGCGTCTTTCCTTTTCCTCCACCACAAAACCACCCCGGTACTGACCTTTGTTAAAAATGGGGAAGTGACGCATCCTGTCCAATTCGGAATACGTAACTTTATTTTTAATCAATAAATTGCGTTTCTTCTTTTTGCGGGCCTCCAACAAGGTGTTGCGGAACGACTGCGAAGAAACGGCGGGATACATCTTGTGCAACGAATCGCACAAAGGCCGCAGGTATTTGTAGAAAGTGTCGTTGCACACCACACTCGGATGCACATCCATGCGGANGGTGAAAATGGGCACCGAAACCGCCAGCAGCGCATTGTCCGACGAATAGATATTGCCCCGCACCGCCGACACCTCTTCGGAACGGAGCGTTTGGTTCTGCGCCAATCTGCGCCAATGTTCGCCCTCCACAAACGACACCTTCACCGTCGTGGCCACTATACAGGCGGCAAGCAGCAAGAAGAAGAGATAGACCCACCAGGCCCTCTTCCAAAAATTAGAATTCATATTTTGCTGTCTGTCGCTCATCTGCGGTTCGTTTCTTCTTATTTCTCCGGCATTTGCGAAGCCTTGTAACGGATGATATAGGGCGGCACCACCGACTCCTTCACCCCCGTGCTGTCCAACATCCTCGCCACCGACGACTGCCGGCTCAAACGCATCAATTCCGCCTTGCTCGAAATCTGCCTGTATTGCAAATCCTGCAAGTCCTTGCGGATAGAAACCGTTTCGCGCACCACCGACTCGGTATGGTAGTTGCTCGTTATCATCAGCATGGCCAGGAACAGCGCAAAAAATATCTGTCCCCAATAGCCCCGCATCCGCTCCTCCAAAAAGCCCGAACCGTCCAATACGGAAAGGAACTTCGCGCGCCGTCTTTGCCGACGTTCCCGCCTCCGGCTCTCGTCTTTTCCGGGCTTCCTTTCTTCGGGCCCCTTGATGCGCTCCTCCGGCAGCGGCGTNTTGCCGAAAAACGACAGCACCTCCGGCTCGGGCTGCGGCTCCAAATTCTCCACCTTGGGAGTGGTGCGAATCTTATTCTTGGCCACGGCCCACCTCCTTTTCCACAGGTTTTATCCGCGCCACCCGCAGTTTGGCACTGCGCGAGCGGGGATTGCGCTCAATCTCCTCCGGCGAGGGCACCATTACCTTGCGCACCACCGGCTCGATGGGCGAAAGGTTGTTGCCGTAAAAATCCTTCTCTTCCTTGCCGTCGAGCCTGCCGGTACGCATAAAGTTCTTCACCAGNCGGTCTTCGAGCGANTGGTAGGAAATCACCACCAGCCGCCCGCCGGGTTTAAGCACTTCCAGACTCTGCGTAAGCAAGGCCTCCAAACTCTCCAACTCCTTGTTCACCTCGATGCGCAGGGCCTGGAAGACCATAGCCAGAAACTTGTTCTCCTTTCCCTTCTGCGCAAAACGTTCAAAAAACGCGGCGGCCTCGTCGGTATAGACAAAAGGCGCCTGCTCGCGCCGCGCCACCACTTCGCGCGCCAACCTCCCGCCGAAAGCGATTTCGCCGTAGACACAGAAAATCCGCTTCAAGTCTTCTTCGGCATAGGTGTTGAGCACAAGCGCGGCGGTAAGCTCACCGCTCTGATCCATCCGCATATCCAACGGCCCGTGCAGACGAATGGAAAAACCCCTCTCGGCCACATCGAACTGGTGCGACGAAACCCCCAGATCGGCCAAAATGCCGTCTACGGGAAGAAGCCTGCGGAAACGAAGATGATTTTTGAGCAGGGAGAAGTTTTCTCCTATCAACACAAAGCGCTCTGCCGCCTGCGAGAAATCGGGGTCGTCGACGGCGCGGCGCAAGGCATCGGGGTCGCGGTCGAACGCCACAAGTCTGCCGTTTTCGCCTAAGCAAGAAAGTATGCGACGGGAATGTCCACCGCCTCCGAAAGTAGCGTCTACATATACGCCATTAGGCTGAATGTCAAGGCTCTGCAAAGCCTCCGAAAGCATAACAGGTTCATGATAGCCGCTTGTCATGACGCACCCTCCTAAAACTTTTCCGTTGCGTCAATCTGTCCCAATCGCTCGGCGGCCATCCTTGCAAAATCAACCTCGGCCTCGTTTACCTTGTTGTAGGTTTCCACATCCCAAATCTCAATGATGTTGATTTTGGAAATGAGTACGATTTCCTTGTCGATTTTCTTGGCTTTTTTGAGTTCGGAAGGAATGAGAAGACGATCGTTGTTGTCCAGCTCAACGGGATTACCCTCCGAAAGTTTGCGGATAAGAAGACGATCCTGAGGGTTATAGGGATTGAGTCTGGACACCTTGTTCTCGATTTCTTTCTCGAACTCTCCGCGCGGGTAAAGCTCGAGGCAGGCATCAAAGATGCTTTCCCGAATCACAAAGCCCGCCTCCACAACTCCCGAAAGCGCCTTTTTGAGCGCCACCGGAAATTTGAAACGGCCGGCCGGATCCACTTTGCAAAATTCTTTACCTACTAAAATCGCCATAGTTCTTTTGTTCTGCGTGTTNCGAACCCTACCGTTTTCTTTCACCGCAAGGTTCCCGCTTAGAACAGGCCAAAATTAAAGAGAATTATCCGAAAAATCCCATTTTGTTAATAATTTTTCCATTCAGTCCCAAAAAATCCCATTTTTAAGGCTTATCTTGGCGATTGATTAACTGAATCAACACATTACAAATAAAACCAAGCCCGCCGAATCNGCCCNCNCCCGTAAGTTTTCCACAATTTGTTAATAACTTTTCGCTTCCGACCCCTCCTCTTTTCGTTTTCCACCCCCTCACCCGTCCCCTCTCACCCCCTCCCGCCGACCATTTTTCCGAAAAGCCGTACTTTTACACCTTTCGCAACCCTAAAACGTATGCTGAGTTTCACCATTTCCGAACGGACCATCGATGTGGCAGGCCTGCTGGCCGAGAAAGCCCCCGCCGTCTACAAGAAGATAAAGTGGCTTATCCCGTGGCTCCGCAAGATTCTCCACGAAGACGAAGTGAACGCCTTTTTATATAAGGAGCGCGACAAAACGGGCGTGGATTTCGCCACGGCTATCTTGCAGGACTTTGAATGCGAGGTGACGATGCAGGGTCAAGAACATCTCGACCCCAACGGCCGCTACCTCTTCTGCGCCAATCACCCTTTGGGCGGCTTGGACGGCATGGCCTTCCTGAGCCGTATCGGACAGNTNCGTCCCGACGTGGTCTTTCCNGTCAACGATATGCTTTTGGCGCTTCCTCCTTTTGAATCTGTCTTTCTGCCTNTCAGCAAGTTGCAGAAGAACACCGGAAACCGCCGCAACTTGGACGAGGCTTTCAAGGGCGACCGCACCTTGCTGTACTTTCCCGCCGGCCTGTGCTCGCGCAAGCAGAANCACGGCCTCATCGCCGACCCCGAATGGAAAAAGACCTTCATCACACAGGCGCGCAATACCTCGCGGGATATTGTTCCCGTGCATATTTCGGGCAAGAACTCCAACTTCTTCTACAACCTCGCAAAACTACGNACCCGCTTGGGTATCAAAGTAAATATCGAACAGATTTTCTTGGTGAACGAGATGTTCAAACTCCGAAATCAGAAGATTTGTTTAACTTTGGGCAAACCTATTTCTTGNTCGGTGTTCGACAAAAGCCGCAGCGACAAGGAATGGGCGGCTTTGGTTCGCGAGCACGTCTACAAATTGGCGAAAGACCCGCAGGCCGTGTTCGCGCCCTTTAATATTTAGCGTTATGGAACCTATTATACCTCCCGTTGCAAGGGAGAAACTCAAAGACGAGTTCACGCCCGGCAAATTCCTCCGCTATACCAATTACGGCAACCGGATGGTGTTTGTCACCACCGCGCACGACTCGCCCGCCGTGATGCAGGAACTGGGACGTCTGCGCGAGGAAACGTTCCGCGTTGCGGGCGGGGGCACGGGGAAAAGCACCGATATCGACGAGTTCGACACCATGCCCGCCCCCTACAAGCAATTGGTGGTATGGGACCCTGTGGACGAAGAGATTGTGGGCGGCTACCGGTTTATAGAAGGCAACCGCGTCTCGTTCGACGCAACAGGCGCACCCTTGCTCTCCACCACCGAGATTTTCAAGATTTCGCCCCGCTTCATCCAAGACTACCTGCCGCATACCATCGAACTGGGACGCAGTTTCGTGCANCCCAAATACCAATCCGCCCGCAACGGCATCTTCTCGTTGGATAACCTTTGGGACGGCCTGGGTGGTCTGGTGGTCCTCAACGAAAGCTGGATGAAGTATTTTTTCGGCAAGGTGACCATGTACCCCTCCTTCCAGACCGAGGCGCGCGACACCCTATTATATTATGTGTCGAAATACTATAAAGACCCCGACCATTTAGTGGTGCCGATCAACCCGATCGTTCCCGTCACACAGGCCGAGAAATTGGAAGCGCTCTACAAGGGTATGGATTTGGAGGAAGCCTATAAGACCGCCCAGAAACGCATCCGCGAGTTGGGCGAGAATATCCCGCCCCTGTTCAATTCGTATCTCAAACTCTCGCCCCGGATGCGCAGTTTCGGCACCTGTGTCAACCCGCATTTCGGCGGCGTGGAGGAAACGGGCATCCTGATTCGCGTGGACGAGGTGTACGAAACCAAAAAGGAAAGGCATNTNCCNCTCCGTTTGAGCGACGTGCNGAAACCCAAAGCCCTGAACGACTAAAACCGCTTCCCATGCAGATCAAGAGCGCCGAATTCATCGCCTGTTGCACCGACTACCGCAAATGCCCCGAGGGAGTGTTGCCCGAATACGCCTTTGTGGGTAGGTCGAATGTGGGCAAATCGTCGCTCATCAACCGGCTGTGCCGTCAGAACGCGCTTGCCAAAACCTCTTCCACGCCGGGAAAGACGCAGTGCATCGTGCATTTTGCGATAAACAAAGAATGGTATATCGCCGACCTGCCCGGCTACGGCTACGCGCAGGTGGGCAAGCAACAGCGCGAACAATGGAAGACCATGACGCGCGACTATCTGCTCAAGCGCGAAAATCTTTTCTGCGTGTTCGTGCTGGTGGATTTGCGCATACCGCCGCAGAAGTCGGACTTCGAGTTCCTGCGTTTCCTCGGCGAGAACGGCGTGCCGTTGTGCGTGGTGGGAACCAAGGCCGACAAACTTAAAAAACTTCAACTCGAAAATTCGGTGCAGACCCTCAAAGACGCATTGAGCGAAGAATGGGAGCCCCTGCCGCCGTTTATCGTTTCCTCCGCGCAGACGGGTTTGGGAACGGACGAAATTTTAGATTTTATCGAACAGGCCAACCGCCGGCAAGCATAGCCGGATTTAGCCTGGACAAAAACATATGCTGATGAAGAGAGAAAGACTTTTTTCGGAATTCGCCCCTGTCTCCACACAGGAATGGATGGAGGCCATCACCAAAGACCTCAAAGGCGCCGACTTCAACAAGAAGTTGGTTTGGCGCACCGCCGAAGGCTTTTCGGTAGAACCGTTCTACCGCGCCGACAATCTGGAAGGCTTGGAGTTTTTAAACGGGAATCCGGGTGAATTTCCTTTTGTACGGGGAGGCAAGACCGAAGACAACAACTGGGAGGTGCGGCAGGATTTCCGCATCGGCGACATAGACCGCTGCAACGCTTTGGCCCGCGAAGCCGCC
>WFLX010376446.1_pt1 | contig 10780 bp, 10 predicted proteins | sample 4967041 | NCBI WGS metagenome assembly WFLX01 (sample SAMN12857096, study PRJNA449069) | gut metagenome | isolation source: stool from male and female vole | host: Microtus ochrogaster | place: USA:Florida | collected 2017
CCAACAAATATATCGACGATGCCCGCTACTCCAGGGCATACGCAGTCGACAAGGTCCGTTTCTCAGGGTGGGGGAGGATGAAGGTGCGAATTGGTCTTCGTGCCAAAGGTATGTCAGATTCTGTCATCACTCAAGCACTCGGTTACATTCCGGAAATTGAATATTCAGAGGCTCTTCAAAAAGTGCTCCTTGCCAAAGCGAAATCGCTCGACCTCATGGACGTCAAAGATCGCCAGAAACTATATCGCCATCTTGCATCGCGCGGTTTTGAATCCCAACTTATCATTACTGCAATGCGCTCCTACATGAAAACCCTCTCAGATAAGTGACCACGATGCGTCAAATCCTTGCCGACATAGCCGATTTCTTCCTCCCACGCACCTGTCACCTGTGCGGTTGCCATTTGAGAGATACGGAAGAAGTGTTTTGTGTGCGATGCATAGAGACGCTTCCTCGCTCCCTCTATCATCTGATGCCCCTCAATCCCATGGAGCGTCGTTTTGCCGGCATTGTCCCCTTCGTTCGCGCTACAGGCCACTTCATCTATTCCCGAAATTCAGAATTGGCATCAGCTATCCACGATATGAAATACCGTCATTTCCCTTCCGTCGGACGCCGATTGGGTGAGATAGTAGGGGAGGAGCTCAATATGTCAGGATTTTTCCATGGTGCCGACTGCATTGCTGCAGTCCCGATGCATTGGTGGAAAGAAGCACGCCGAGGTTATAATCAGGTCGACCACATAGCACGCGGATTAAGCATAGCGACTGGATTGCCGGTGGCAGAAGTGCTTGAAGCCATCCGCTCCCACAAGACTCAGACTGCCATGACCCTCGAGCAGCGCCAGGCAAACCTCGCAGGCTCCTTCCGTATCAAAGATACCGCAGCTATAGAAGGCAAAGGCCTGGTAATTGTCGACGACGTCTGCACCACAGGAGCCACCCTCCGCACATTGGCGGCCGAAATCGCCCGCACCGTCCCCACCACCCGCCTCTACCTCCTATCCCTCGCCGTCACAGTCTGAGCCTCACGCAGAGACCTCAGAGGAGCAGAGCACATCAAAGTAAAATTAAAGATCCCCTCTGCGTGAGACTACGTGAGAATTAAAAAAAATATTAAAAAATACTTGCAAATTTCTATAGAATGTCGTAATTTTGCGTTATTATTGGGAGAATATGTTGATTTGGTATATTTCTTTCTCCTCTAAAATGTGATATTATGAATACTCCAGACAAAATGCTTGCAGAAAAACTTCTGCATATCAGCGCTATAAAACTCCAGCCCTCCATGCCGTTTATATGGAGTTCAGGCTGGAATTCGCCGATTTATAACGATAACCGTAAGGCTTTATCATATCCCGACGTGCGCAATTTCATCAAAATTGAAATGGCACGTCTCATTATGGAAAAATTCCCCGAGGTAGATGCCATTGCTTCTGTGGCCAATGGTGCGATAGCNCTCGGTCTTTTGGCTGCAGACGTCATGGGTCTGCCATTTGCATACGTTCGTGACACACCCAAGGATCATGGTCTTGAAAACACTATCGAAGGCAACCTTAAGCCAGGATGGAAAGTAGTAGTGGTAGAAGACCTTATTTCTACCGGTGGCACATCACTCNGCGNCGTCCAGGCAGTCACTAATGCCGGATGCGNGGTGNTCGGNATGGNCTCACNCTTCNACTNTGAATTCNCCATCGCCCTCANGCGTTTCCGCGAGGCAAACCTCAACGCGGTGGCACTATGCAATTACACCACAATGCTTGAAGTNGCTGAGAAAATCCAGTTTATCAGCCCTGCTGAAGCTGAGACTCTCCGCGAATGGCGCAAGAACCCCGGCTCTTGGGTCCCCAACACCCCCAACAATTTCTAAATAAAAATTAAAATGGCTACATATAAAAGCGAAGAAGTCACTTTGAAGGCTTCAGCAGATAATGTCTTTGATCGTCTCAGCAATTTTGAGTCGCTTAAAAATCTTCTCTCTCAAGTCCCTGCCGACCAGATACCGGCAGACAAGAAAGAAATGTTCGACAGCATACGTCTGACAAATGACACCATCGAACTCCCCGGCGGTCCGGTAGGCGCAATCAAATTGCGTGTGACGGAGCGCACCGCCCCTTCCCGCATCACTCTCAAAGGGGAAGGCACTCCAGTGCCTCTACAGCTCCAGCTCGACATCCATCCTGTCGACGACGCTGCTTGTCGTGCTCAGGCTAAGGTAGACATCGAGATTCCGGCAATGCTCCGCCCGATGATTTCAGGTCCGATGCAGAAGATGACAGAGCAGTTCGCGAGCGTACTGCGCTCAATCCCCTTCTCATAATATTCTTAAAACATAATGCATATTTCTAAGTGCATATTATGGCTGATGGGGCTGCTGTCGGTGATGGCGTCTTGCAATCAAGTCGACGACGACCGCATCCCATCCCTCCCCGTCTACATCAACCTTTCTGGAGCAGGGCTCTGGAACACGTATGGTGTTTCCGGAGTGGGCATCTCGCGTAGGTTTATCAATTATCAGGGAGAGCAGAGTCCTGCAGGATTCCCCTTCAATGCCAACACATACGTAGGATTTGGCGGAGTTTTGCTGATTGGTGGTATCGATCCTTTCACCTCTGAGCCTAATGTGCCGCTTGCCTACGACCTCTCATGCCCTGTGGAGCGAAGTCAAACAGTGCGTGTGGCAGTGAATGCCGATAATCTTGAGGCTGTCTGCCCGGTATGTGGCTCTCACTACAATGTCGTGACGGCCGGGGGCAGTCCCGTGTCGGGCCCCGCTCTCACCGGAGAATACAAATATGGATTGCGTCGATACTACTGCGATCCTGGCCAAGGGGGCGGCTATATAATTCATAACTGAGTCTAAAATTCCGAAGATATGCTTGAATCTCTGATATTAATGATCCTTCGCGGACTGATTATCGGTGTGGTGGTTTCCGCTCCGATGGGTCCTGTAGGCATTTTCTGTATTCAGCGTACTCTCGACAAGGGACGCCTCTCGGGTTTCTACACCGGTGTGGGCGCAGCGATATCCGACCTCATATATTGCCTTCTTACGGGCTTCGGACTCTCGTTTATCGAAGAGTTTATCAATCGTCACCGCGACCCGATTCAGATGTTGGGTTCCGTGGTGTTGATTTTTTTCGGTATATGGCTCATCCGCAAGAAGCCGGATGGAGGCACCCTTTCAGCCGACCCCGACCACGACAGCCCTTCGCGCGAAGGCGATATTCTGAAAGGTTTTGCCCTCACTTTCTCCAACCCGCTCATACTCTTCCTCATCATCGGACTCTTCGCCCAGTTTAATTTTGTGATAGAGGGAATCAAGTTCTATCATTACATGCTTGGTTTCCTTGGCATAATTGCCGGAGCTTTAGGGTGGTGGTGGATAGTGACATATTTTGTCGATAAACTGCGTGGCCACTTCACTCAGCGCACGATGAAAAGGATCAACACCGTGATTGGCATAATCATCCTGATATTTGCTGCAGTAGGTATCTTCTCCTCAGCATCTTCGATGATTACGGCGCAGACCCTTCCTCCCCGACCCGCGGCAGCCTCTTACACTGCATCTTTCCGCGTGGCCGACACGTCGATGCGAGGCTGGAAAGCTGAGGTGCCCTGTGAAAATGGAGACAACTTTACTATTGAAGTCGCCCCTGTCTCTGCAGCAGATCCATTTGGCGATTCAAGCATAGATGCATTGCAAGTGAAAGTAGATTCTGTTGTGTTCATCGTCAAGGAAGGAATCGATCCATATCGTGGTCCTAATGCCTGGCGCGTTGTGCGGGTGGGGGAGCAGTGGAATATCTTTGCCGGCAACCGTGAATATAACCATATCCTAAGCATTGCGTCGTCTGCCATGCCGACTGGAGCCCCTGAGATGATAGCCTCCTCTCCTGGGGGAATCTCTGTGACTGAAATGAGTGTTGATATTCCTGTCGCATATATGTCCGACTCTTCTGAGACGGATATTTTTTTATCTCTTGATCAATGCAAAGGAAAGCTGACACAGCTCCATGGGGTATATTCTCTCCTCGACTATGATATCGACGAAAGCTATGCCCGCCTTGGAGGCACTTATCGGCTGGCGATAGTTCAGGAAGATGAGATCGGCAGTTTCAGCGTATATTATTTAGGCGGTGCGAAGGCTAACCCATCAATGTGGGGAGCTGGAAAGAAAAAGGGGCGGCTAAAGCCAACCCCTTTCGCAAATATCTTTGATGTAGAATGGTGCGACGCTGAAGGAGACGTTATGCTCCATGACATCCAAGCCGAGTTCGACCCCCTCGCCAATACCCTGACCATTAAATTCCCCTACCAAAATTCCACGCTCAGACTGCGTAGGGAGTTGTGAGGTTGTTGCCAACACAATTTATTTCCTAAATACAGATATCGACATTACGATTCCTTCCAAATCTGAAGGCGTAGTAACAAGCGTCTCAGAGAATGCCACATTCACATCCCCAATATCATAGAGCCAGATAAACTCTTCCTCGTTGGCAGGATTAATGTATGCAGTCACAAGGTCGGCGCTATTGAGATTGAGCGCTCCGATGATATAGTTGCGGAGATCCTCTGTCATAAGGTCGCCAAGGTGGACATTACTGATGGCGGCTTCGTCGTCGCTGACGACACGCACTTTCCATTCTCCAGGATTACCCTGCAGGTCGGTGTATAGGGGAGTGCCTTGACCATCGGTCAGGATTCCGTCGAAGTTATAGTCGGCAGTATCGAGGCGTTCGCCTACACGGACGGCATCGACAATCGAACATACCGTCATAGCGATGTCATTGTCGGCATGGAATTGATTTTCCTCCGGCATCGCAGAATCAAGGCTGGTTCCTGGCGTCTTGTTGCCGCAGGAAATCAGCACTATAAGCATCACGGAGATCATCAGCATCCAGGCTTTTTCTCCGTTGCAGAAATACATTTGACCAATGCGATTCATAGTTTGTCACAAAAAACTGCGCAAAATTACAAAAAAAATCAATACATAAAGATTTTTTAACAAATAAAATGATTAATTTTGTGGTATGGATTGGAATCGATTGATATCTGACAAACGTCTTGGGCTGGAGCAATACCACGACCCGCAGCCGCATACCCGCTCCGATTTCCAGCGGGACTATGACCGGCTTATCTTCTCATCCCCGTTTCGAAGACTGCAAAATAAGACCCAAGTGTTTCCATTGCCAGGGTCAATCTTTGTTCACAACCGTCTGACTCACAGTTTGGAAGTCTCATCTGTAGGCCGATCTATGGCAAATGAGGTGACAAATATCCTTATCGACCGCTATGGCTACGACCTTCGCACCGCTAAGCTGCGCGATATGGCCGACATCGTCGCCACAGCCTGTCTTGCCCACGACCTCGGCAATCCTCCTTTCGGACACAACGGGGAAAAAACCATCTCAAGTTTTTTTACTGAAGGTGCAGGAATGTCACTTCGCCCCAAGCTGACAGAGCGCCAATGGAGCGATTTCTCGCATTTCGAAGGAAACGCCAATTCCTTCCGCTTGCTCACTCATCAGTTTGAGGGACGCCGCAAAGGAGGCTATGCCATGACTTATAGTGCACTGGCATCCGTAGTGAAATATCCCTACCCTTCCACTCGAGCAGGGGAAAAGGGGAAATTTGGTTATTTTGAAACGGAAGAAGAGATATATCTCAAAGTAGCCGAAGAGTTGGGAATTCCGGAGATAGAGCATGGTAAGCATGCACGCCATCCTTTCGTGTTTCTCATGGAGGCGGCCGATGATATATGCTATCAGATAATGGACATCGAGGATGCACATAAACTGAAGATACTCTCTACGCAAGAAGTGAAAGATTTGTTTNTGAATTTCTTTGGAGAGAAAGNGCAAGCTCACATGATAGCATCCATGCGTCGTCTCGACGATCCCAACGAGCAAGNGGGCTACATGCGGTCGAAGGTGATAGGGGCTCTCGTAAGCGGATGCTCAAAAGAATTCACCGACCATGAGAAGGAGATTCTTGCCGGCGACTATCACGGTGCATTGACTGCCAACATCCCGGGCCGACTGAGTGAGGCATACGCCAATTGCAGCGAGACGGCTTGGAAGAAGATATATAATGCGCCAGAGGTTGTCGACATAGAAATCGCCGGCAACAGGATCATCACATATCTTATGGAAAATCTTGTGGGAGCGGTAGTGGCGCCCGAGAAAGCATTTTCGCGGTTGCTGCTTGAGAAGGTGCCTCGGCAATATGATGTAAGGTCAGAGAGCCTTAATTCGCGTCTTCAAGGTGTAGTAGATCATGTCTCAGCCATGACCGACGTCTATGCATTGGATTTGTTTAGGACGCTTAATGGTCACTCCCTTCCAGCCGTATAATATCAATGATAAATGATGAATTATAAATGATAAATTATAAAATGCTTCACGCATTGCGTAGCCTACTAATTATCTTATTATTAGTGGTATCTTTCCCCGCATTTGCGAAAGACTATCGACCCGACGAGATCGTAAACCCNAATATCGCCAACCGATATGANTANNTNGCNGACCCGGAAGGTCGGCTGAGCGCATCGACGCGGAGCAGCNTNAANGCCCGCNTGCANCANNTNCGCGATGCCACTACNGCTGAAGTGGCAGTNGCAGTNGTNCCNTCAATNGGCGACTATTCNANNGANGATTTCTCNGAGAAGGTCTTCACCAATTGGGGCCTCGGCAAAAAGGATAACGACAATGGAGTGCTGCTGCTTATTTCCCCTGACAGTCGGCAAGTGAGAATCCAGACCGGCTACGGCACGGAGGGTGTGCTCCCCGACATAGTCTGCGGCCGTATCATTCGCGATGCTGTTATCCCCAACATGCGCAACGATTGCCTCGATTGCGCTGTAGATGAAGCAACTGCCATGATCTCAAAGATCATGACCGACCCCGAATATGCCGATGAACTGCGTTCCGGCCTTTCCGACCGCCATACAGGTATTGACGAAGCACCGGTTGACAAAGACACTCTCTACACTTTCCTTGGAATCGTAGCCATTCTGTTATGGCTATTGGCCGCAGGAGCATTTATTAGCTATAGGCTTAAGACCCGCAAGATGAAGAGTTCGTCAGAAAAGGCGCAGGAATGGAGGTCGAGTCTTACGTTGCTTGGTTTTCTGTCGGCAGGCACACTTCTCACAGCCCTTCCATTCTATCTCTTGGCACTCTACCACTATCGCAAGGCCCGCTACGGTAGTCATAAATGCGATGTATGCGGCAGCAAGATGNAGCNTTTGAANGGCAAGGANGCNTTGGNAAAGCTNACNCCAAGCCAGCAGTTTGAGCAAAAGATTGGNTCNGTCAANTATGACGTGCATCATTGCGATAAATGTGGCAATACGGAAGTCTCCGACTACCCTGTGCAAGGCTCAAAATATATGAAATGTCCACATTGTGGCACAAAGGCCTACCACTATATCGGCAACCAGATAGTGCGTCAGCCTTCCTACGTGCAAGAAGGAGAGGGTATGTCGCAATACAAGTGTGAATATTGCGGACACCAAGACAACAAGGGATTCCGCATCCCAAAGAAGAGCATGGCTGCCGCAATGGCAGCCGGGGCCGCTTTGGGGGCAGCCTCACGTCGTCGCGGTGGGGGCGGCTTCGGAGGCTTCGGAGGAGGTTTTGGAGGAGGCTTTGGCGGAGGACGCACCGGTGGCGGGGGAGCCTCCGGAAGTTGGTGAGTACTTCCTGAGATTCTATCGTCTGCCGTTTATGGTTGCCCTAAGCACATGCTGCCCGAAGCGGCAACGCAGGCATTCATTACGCTCGCAATATTCCTTTCGCAGATGTATAAGTGCTTGCGACATCCCGGCATCCTTGGCTTTAAATCCTAACTCATTCCATCCTCTCAAGATGGCATTCTTCTCCGGTGGCAGTCCAAGCAGCAGAGCAAGGGCTGCCTCTTTCATTTCGTGGTCGGAATGAAGCAGGGCATAGGCATATAAAATAGGGACTGCCACATTTATAAGCAATATATTGATGCTTGCTTCCGATAGGGTTGGCGGATTTGCATCGGTCTGTGCGTCGCTCCCAAAAGTCAGTCTCCGGCTCCAATAGCCATCTACCTGCCATCTGAAAATTGGACGCAACAATTCTTCATCACCTTCAGTCTGCAGTATTCTGTTGAGCAAGTCAGGGGTGTCAGCCATGGCTTTGGCTAAAAGGGCTATTCTTCGGTAGGGGAGATTTTGTGGCCGAGTCCGCGAGAATTTCCATGATGCTCTCGGTATGGGATGAAGGGAATATTTTCGAGCTAAAAACTGGTATTCCCTACACATCAGTTGGTATCGTTGGTCGGCCATGTTCATCATTGGGTCGAGAAGTCCTGCCTGTCCAAAAAAGATAGCTTCCATCTGCAGCAGATTGTCGGAATGGCGGCGCAGATAGTTGAGGTTGATGCTTTCTGCAAGCATCTCAAAAGGAACTCCATTCAGTCCAAATCCCAGTGCGCGTGCAAGTGTTATGAAGCAAGCAGCATTCCAATCTCCATTCGATTTGCGAAGAGTTTCCTCTATCCTCGTAGCCTTATGTTGCAGGCGTTCTATAGTGAGCGTCTCAATCCAGTCAGCACGACGCAGCTGGTCGATGTGATTCAAGCCGTTGGAGCATCTGATAGCGGTGTTTGCCGTATTGAGATAAGCGAAAGTCTTATAGAAATCTTGGGGGAGGGCCACATGCATCTGAGGAATTTCGCTGCCATCCTGGCGCCGGATCCGTGTGTCGCTGACTGCTACCACGTGCAGTATCACATTGTCGTATGCCGGGTCGCTGCTGTGTCCATGGCGGTGCCAGTCAGATGCCTTCATGTGTATCTCTACATTCCCTGCCCAAGTCTTTCCGTCGATCTTCACCTTGGCATTGAAGAAATCAGGGCCCGAATCCCTGTTAAGGGTGCCGGGGTCGATGACGCGCACCTTCTCGCCGCTTTCCAACGCAAAAGGAAGTCCCAGCATCCGGCTGCCCCATAACAGCTGAAATATCTCTTCCATTAAAAACGATAAGAAATGCGGAAATCAATTGTGGGATAGACGGGGATGGCTTTCATCAAGTCCATGTAGGTGCCTACCTTGCCGCGAAGATTGATCAAATCATTCAGCACGGTTCCATCATGCGTAGTCACTTTCGGCGCTCCGCCCCAAAACTGAACGCCGGCATCAAACGAAGCCTCCCATTTTCCATCATTGCTCAAGGCACCTCCATATCCAAACCCAAGGTAGGGACGGAATTTATTCACTTTCGCCTTTGCGCTTACAGTCCCATCCTTATCCGGCATCATCATGTATGGGATCGGTTTCCCTTCTTCATCATAGCCTTTGTCGCCTACATGCACTCCCAATTGTCCCATGCTGAGAAACTTTTCTTGTAGTTGCATCGCTACCTCTGGATCCAAGTACACTCCTTCCAGAGCAGGCAATCCAAGAAGGGTGGATAAATAGTTGGGATCCTCAATCACATTTTCTATAAAGTCGTCGGCTGTGATTTTCTTATACATTCTGTCATACATGTTGAGAGCCAACAGAGATGGCATCTCTGTTATCTTGTTAAGGCTCTTCCCTACAGTGTTTCCGCCTACGAAGAAACCTGCAGTAAAATGCCAATGGCGGTTGTTCTTGAAAGGATATACATCTACGAGCAGACGAAACGTAGTCATAGTGGGCTTTGACTCCATCTCTACTTTTTGGTCGATTGTCATTCCGCTCATATTATACATCATCTCCTGTATCTTGTCAAACTTGTCGTTGATTTTTCCATCCACATAGCTGCTCATTGGAAAGCTCATGGGCACCGTAAACCTGGGCATCCAGTCAAATCCAACGCGAAGTTTCGTCCATTGGGTCATAGGGGAAGCCACTTCCAGGCCTAAGCCTGTAGTGCCGATATTGGCTGCCAGTTCGATGCTGTTGAATACTCCGTGTTCGTCCATTTTCTCAAAAAGACTTTTCTTTTCGCTTGGATGAGCATCATCATATCTTTGCGCTAAGCTCACCTGTGGAATCAAAAAGCAAGCTGCGGCTAAAATAAAAATCAATCTTTTCATATCCTATATAGTTTATATTTTTTTGCAAATTTAAAAAAATATTTTCAAATAGCCCCCTTCTCTACATAAAAATCGCTTAGCCAACCGATATTTTCCTTCATTAATGTGTTTTAATAACTAAGGACTGACAACTGTCATCTTCCAACAAATAGCTCATAACGAATAACTGATAACTTATAACTGATAACTGACAACTCAAATATGAGACAAAATAAACCCACTTGGCAACCCGACCGCATTCTACGCCGCGAAAACAAATCCGACGCAGAGCAGCCGCTTATGTCATTCATCACCTCAGCTCTCTCAGATGCAAAACGTGCTGACATAAAGAAATGGCTTAAATTCGGCCATTTCGCAGTCGATGGCACAGTCACTACGGCATTCGATGCCCCTGTCGCCCCTGGCAGCGTAGTTGAGCTCAACCTCACCCGTCCTTTCGTGGTCTTTAAGCATCCACGCCTCAAGATAGTATACGAAGACGACGATATAATAGTGGTCGACAAAGGCTACGGCCTATTATCTGTCGGCACCGACTCTTCCAAGAAAAGCAAGGTGGAGACGGCATATAGTATCCTGCGCGACTATGTGAAAGCAGTACATCCATCCAACAAGATATTCATCGTACATCGTCTGGACCGCGACACCTCCGGCCTGATGGTTTTTGCCAAAAATGTCAAGGCCAAGGAGACGCTTCAGCACAACTGGAATCAGATGGTGCTCGACCG
>WFLX010102393.1_pt1 | contig 10779 bp, 8 predicted proteins | sample 4967041 | NCBI WGS metagenome assembly WFLX01 (sample SAMN12857096, study PRJNA449069) | gut metagenome | isolation source: stool from male and female vole | host: Microtus ochrogaster | place: USA:Florida | collected 2017
AGGTAGGTGAGGGTGCCGTTGTCGATGAGGGGGCGGGCGGCGTTGATGATTGTTTCGACGGGGAGGCCGAGGTGGCGGGAGATGTAGGCGGGGGTGTGGCCACCGGGTTGAGAGGCGAGGCGGAGGATGTTGTCAGCCAGGGTGTCGGGCGCTGCGGAGGAGTTGCGGGCGGCACGGCGACGGGCGCGGCAAACGTCACAGGTGCCGCAGTCACTTTGGGGGTGTTCGCCGAAATATTCGAGGAGGGTGCGCACACGGCAGGTGTCGGCGCCGAAGGCAAACCGCTTGACCGCCTCGATGCGATGGGACATGAGGTCGCGCCGCTTGTCGTAGACCTCCGGGCCGATGAGGATATGTTTGGGGAGTTCGCGCGAGGTGGCGTAGATGAGGTTGGGGGAGGTGCGTCGCGGAACGTAGTGAAGCACCTTTTCGCGCGACAGCAGCAGGAGCGCCTCGTAGATCTGCCTGTCGGTGAGCTGAAGCGCCGAGGCGAGCAATCCTTCGGAGATGGTGATATAGTCGGAAAAGAGGCCGGTGTAGTTGCGCAACAGGGCGGTGAGCACCCTGTCGGCCGCGTCGGGCAGCCGGAGGGAATAGAGCGCCTGTTTATCCATGAGAATCATGACCCTCGAGCGTGTGGTCACCTCGTCGTTATAGTCAATGTAGCCGGCACGCGAGAGTATCATCAGCGAGTTGCGGGCTATGTTGGGGTTGAGGCCGAAGGTGTCGCAGAATTTTCCGAAGTTAAATTCAAAGAGGGTGTTGTAGCCGCTCCCTACGGGCACTTCGAGAAAGTTACCGGCGAGTTCGTAGACGCGCCTGATGGTCTCCTTGTCGGGGAAGCTCTCGGTGAGACGGCGCGAGAGCACCGCTTTGTCGCGGTTGCACACCAGGGCCACGGCAATGGAATGTTGGCCGTCGCGCCCTCCGCGTCCCGCTTCCTGATAATATTCCTCAAGCGACGAGGGNAGNTCGTAGTGGCACACGATTCTCACGTCGGGCTTGTCGATGCCCATGCCGAANGCGTTGGTTGCCACCATTATGCGGGTGGTATTGTCTTTCCAGCGGTTTTGCTTGAGGTCTTTTTCGGCAGGATCGAGGCCGGCGTGATAGAAGTCGGCCGAGATGCCTTGGTCGCAGAGCATCCGGGCTATCTCGCGGGTGCGCTTGCGGGANCGCACATACACTATGCCGCAACCCNCCACCGAGGTGAGTATCCTNACGAGCTGAAGGTCCTTGCTGTCGGTCTGCCTCACCACATAGCTGAGGTTGGGGCGGTCGAAGCTGAGGGCAAACCTGTTGGCGCCGGGGCGGAATTCGAGCCGCTCCATAATGTCGTCGGCAACGCGTGGCGTGGCCGAGGCGGTGAGGGCGAGCACCGGCACATCGGGAAACAGCTTTCTCAGCGACGCTATCCTGAGATAGGAGGGGCGGAAGTCATAGCCCCACTGAGAGATGCAGTGAGCCTCGTCGACCACTATGAGGCTGAGGTCAAAGCGCGCTATCTCCATCATGAAGGTCTCGCCGATGAGCTTTTCGGGCGAGAGATAGAGAATCTTCACCTTGCCGAGGCGGCAGCGCTCAAGGGCGAGGTTGTTTTCTGAGCGTGTGAGCCCCGAGTGGAGGTAGACAGCCCTGATGCCTCGCGAGCGCAGGTTGTCGACCTGGTCTTTCATCAGCGAGATGAGGGGCGTGACCACCACCGTGAGGCCCGGCAGAGCCATTGCGGGCACCTGAAAGGTGATCGACTTGCCGCCGCCGGTGGGCATGAGTCCGAGCGTGTCGTNCCCCTCCAGCANCGAATTGNTAATGTCGGGCTNGNTTNACCGGAAGCTGTCATAGCCCCNGTAGNGCTTGAGTATCCCGAGNGTGTCGAAGCATGAGGCCATCAGGATTGCCGGGAATCGGTGTCGGCGCCGGTGTGGATCTCCTTGACGAAAAGCTGAATGCGGCTTGAGCCCTGATTAAACTTGTTGGCCTCGATGGTGAAGCAGATGTCGAAGGGCTTGCCCGCATGGATATGCTCGAAGTGCCGGGCGGCATTGAACGCTATGCCATAAAACACCTTGCCGCTTGTGTCGTCGACCATCTCAAGTTTGATATGCTCAAGGTTGCGCCCCACGAGCTTAGAGGTGCCGAAGTCAACCACGTTTCTGGCACAGAACACCGGCTTGCGGTTGCCCGGCCCGAAAGGATTAAACTTCTTGAGCTGAGACACAAACTCATGGGTGATGTTGCTGAACGTGAGATAGGCGTCGATGTCGAGCAGGGGGGTGAGCTGTGACGCCAGGATGTTGGCGGCTACATATTCCTCAAACCGGCGTGTAAACTCGGGGATGTTTTCCTCCTTGAGCGAGAGGCCCACGGCATAGGTGTGTCCGCCGAAGTTTTCGAGCAGGTCGCGGGTGGCGTCGATAGCCTTATAGATGTCAAAGCCCTGCACCGAGCGCGACGAGCCGGTGGCCAGACCGTTGTTGAGCGTCAGCACCACCGAGGGCTTGTAGTAGAGCTCGGTGAGGCGTGAGGCCACGATGCCGATAATGCCGCGATGCCAGTCTTTGTTGTAGATCACGATCGACTTCTTGTCGCTGTTTAGCTCGCCGCGTGCTTCGAGAATGGCGTTGGCCTCTTCGGTGATGCGCTTGTCGAGCTCCTTGCGGTCCTGATTATAGCGGTCGATGATCTTGCCTTTTTCGTTGGCCTCGGTCATGTCGCGGGCCACGAGGATATCCACGCTCTGGCGACCGTTCTGCATTCGGCCGCTGGCGTTGAGGCGCGGGCCGATCTTAAACACTATGTCGCTGATGGTGATTTCCTTGCCTGTGAGGCCGCAGATGCGTATGATTGACCTCAATCCGAGATTGGGATTGGTGTTGAGGCGTCTCAGGCCGTGATAGGCCATGATGCGGTTTTCGTCAACCATCGGCACAATGTCGGCAGCGATGCTCACGGCCACGAGGTCGAGCATAGTCTCGAGCTCGGTGGCGGGAATACCGTTGCTTATGGCAAAGGCCTGCATGAACTTGAAGCCCACACCACACCCCGACAGATGGGAGCAGGGATAGGTGCTCCCATCGAGCTTGGGGTTGAGTATGGCTACGGCGTCGGGCAGCTCATCATCGGGCACATGATGGTCGCAGATAATGAAGTCTATGCCGAGGGTACGGGCATAGGCAATTTCCTCGATGGCCTTGATGCCGCAATCGAGAATGATAATGAGCTTCACACCCTGGGCCGCGGCATAGTCGATGCTGCGGCGTGAGATGCCATATCCCTCATCATAGCGTGTGGGGATATAATATTCTATGTTGGAGTAGTAGTTTCTCAGGTATTTGTAGACCAGCGCCACGGCAGTCGTGCCATCAACATCATAGTCGCCATAAACCATGATTCTCTCCTTTTTACCCATTGCTTTGTTGAGACGCTCGACAGCTTTGTGCATGTCGGGCATCAGAAACGGGTCGTGCATATCGCGAAGCGAGGGGTGGAAGAATTTTTCCGCCTCCTCGACCGATTTTATGCCACGCTGCACGAGCAATTCGCTCACAGGTGGCCTGTCAGCATATCGTTCAGCTAATGCCGTCTCTAATTTTTGTTCTTCTGAAGTAAGGGGTAAGTAATTCCATTTACTTGTCATTTATGTTTTTTCTTTATTTTTTGCGAACACGGGGCGCTGTGTGGCTTAGAGGCGGCACGGCGCAGAGGAGCAGAGACGGGAGGAGAGAATATGGGAGTAGAATATGTAGGAGGAGAGTGATGAAAGGATGGTGGCCCGGGAGCCGTCGCGGAGCAAAGGAGAACGGGCTGTCATTAAGGGCGGCATTTGCCGCCACGCCCTACTCCACGGAGTAATCGCAAAGTTAATCAAAAAAACTCGATTTTCCCCTATACTTTAAGATAATTTAAACCTTTCCCCCTAACCTTTCCCCCTCAGAGCCGGCCGGAGCTGGAAATGAAAACATCTGAATCTTAGCCACCGATAAGCCAATTAACCCCATAGCCTATCACAATGGCAATGGTGAAGCTGACAAAGGTGCCTATCAATACATACTCCGTTACTTTGATGTCGCGTGTGCGGTTAAGCTCTCCAAATCTGAAAACAGATTTAGCTGCCAGAAGAAATCCCACACCTTCGATATTACCGGTGTAGATAAATGTGAGTATAAGAATGCGCTCAAGGTATCCTATCCATTTTCCGGCGTTTGGAAGTCCTTTTAATAGTTCTTCCTGTTGCATCGTTTCGGCAGGTGTTAAAACCCGGCTTGCTTTCGGAATCCAACCCTCATATTCAATAAAGGATTTTATCAAGATTGATGATGGAGCCAACACTGCTATATAAGATGTGAGTATCGGCCAGAAAGACAGAGGTAGATAGGATGTGGAAACATTGCCATAACCCTTTAAGCACAGAAATCCCCATAAGCCTGTGATTACCATATAATGAGCAAGCTGATCGGCTACCAGTGCCGGCAATCTCCTGCCATGACAGACTACCTTTACATAATCAATTATAAAATGGCTGATGAAAATAACAAGCGGTATTTTCCAAAGTGTCCATTCCGCTATGAACAGATATGAGAGAATGGCCTGAATGCCGCTGTGAATGCCGAGCCCAATTAATCTCCGTGAGGTATTATCGCTATACTTCATTCCGCATAGCCGATCTGTCTGGAGCAGGAAATCTCCTATAAGATGGGCCGCTATCAGTTTTATGAGAATGTTGATCATGTGCTCAATGTATATGTTTGGTTATTAAATATTCATACCTTTTTATATATGCCTCGATGAGTTCCTCCTTAGATGCTTTTAAGGACTTATCCACCATCTGACGTGATATTCCGNGCTCGTGGGATAATTCTACNTNATNTTTCAGAGTGATAAGNCGCTGCAGAATAATCTTACTCTGACTCTGAGACCATGAGCTCACTATATCGTCGGCAANGGCCGTGGATAGTTTTAACTCCTCATTCACCTCATGCCACGGCGTTTTAATTTCAAGCCTTGACTTATTCATGTCGTCAAGTAATCTTCCGGACAGCCTGTATGCCTCACCATCACTTGTGGATAAAGCGTCTGACTCATAGTCAAGAGTACCTATGCCAATGGCAATTCGGGCATCCAACACCTTTAATTCATTGATTTTCTGACTCCGAAGCCACGCTCTGATAGCAAGCGCACACCTTAGAGCTGAGGCTGCATCTGATATTCCAAGTTGAAAGCTGTCTCCCCTGAAAATATCTATAGAGACCTCTTGCACAGGAGACAAAACCTCGGGAATAAGTTGCAGATTATTGAGCATAATCTCCCTACCTTCCACTGTTAATAGAGTGGAATTAACAATATCTCCGGTTATAATTGCGCCTGACTTCATGAATGAATCTTATTTTCTGCAAATATAATAATAATCTCCGGAATATGCAACCTTTTTTGGTTGCATATTAAAAATGCAACCAAAATTGGTTGCATTTGTGCTGGTTCCCAATGTTGAAGANGGGGGATTATTTGTGGGGGGGGGTGGGGTCGGGGAAGTGGACGTCGAGCTGGGGGAAGGGGAAGGAGAAGCCGCGGCGGGGAAGCTCGGTGTAGAGCTGTTTCTGCATGTCGTAGAACAATCCCCAGTAGTCGGAGGTGAGTGCCCATGCTCTCACCGACACGACGATGGCGCTGTCGCCCAGCGAGTCGAGCACCACCTTGGGGGCCACTTCGGGGATCTGCGAATGGTCGGGGATATTTGACAGCGCTTTTTTGATATCATCCTTCGAGGTGATGGTGCGGGGGTCCTGCTCCACTATCTCGAGAATGGTTTTCTCAACGTCGTTGAAGTCGGTGCCATAGGCNAGGGAGATATTCCAGGATATGCGNCGGTAGCCCTGGCGCGACCAGTTGTTGATGCTGCCGGTCGAGAGGCCGCCGTTGGGAATGATTATCGACTTNTTGTCGGGGGTGCAGATAATNGTGTGGAAAATCTGAATCTCGGTCACTGTGCCGGCATATCCCTGCGCTTCGATATAATCGCCTATGCGGTAGGGTTTGAGCAGCAGAATCAACACGCCGCCGGCAAAGTTCTGGAGGGTGCCGCTCAGCGCCATACCCACCGCCACGCCGGCCGAGGCAAAGATGGCCAGGAAGGAGGTGGTGTTGATGCCGAGAATACCTATTACGGTGACTATGAGAATGAAATAAAGCACAATCCTCACCATGCTCAGCACAAAGGTGGTGAGCGATTGGTCGACATTGCGCTTCAACAGCAGGCGCGACACCAACTTGTAGAGCTTGTTGATGACAAACTTGCCCGCATAGAACACCGCTATGGCGATGGCAACGTGTATCACAAAATCGACAGAGATCTGGGCGAGCTTGTTGAGCAGCTCCACAAAGGTGAGTCCTTTAAACTGCTCAAGGTCGCCGGAGAGTTTCGCGGGGTCGATCTGTTCGGGGTTTACAAGAGGGAAATCGGTCTGTAGGAGTAGCATGTAACGGGCTTAATATCAGGGCTGAAGTGACGGATTGAGGCTCACGACATCCTTATACCATGAGGTTTTGTTATAGCCCTTGTAGAAGGTGTCGGTATAGTAGCGGAGAATATAGCAACCCAGGCCGCCGTATTTCGAGGTGTCGAGCGAACCGTAGTAGGGGGTNGAGGCGTGGTAGGTCACGGTTTTGGCATAGGCCTCGTTCCACTTAGCTATGAGCGCGGGGTCGACGTCGAGGTTGCGGATATAGTCGGGCATATCATAGGTCTCGTCATAATAGAGACGATAAGTGATAGGCCTGTAGTCGGCGGCGGGAAGCGCTCCGGTGAGCATGATGTTGCGGGTGGCCTCGGCGAGCTCGGTAAGGGGAGCGGTGTTGATCACCGAGATGGTGCAGGCCTTATAGGGGGCATTGCCGCTCTGATAGTAGTTATAGGTGTTTTGGGCAGCCTTGACCATATCGAGCTGCGGAGCGAAAAACACCGGCAGGTTGTAGTCATATCTCATGCCGTAGACGGTGGTCTCGGTGCCTGAGGCTACAATTACGGGGGTCACGTCGCGAAGCTCGTAGGCGGTCTCGACATTGCCCATCAGGCAGGCGTCNAAATAGATAAACGACGGGCTGAAAGGCTTGAGGGCGACGGCGAGGTCGGTGATGTCCATCTTCACGCGGCCATCCTCGCCAAACGACAGCGGCATCACCTCTTCACCCATCCTCGATATAGGNTGNGAGGATGAGCGCGANTTGCCCGCTTCGATCCAGCCGGTGCCGTGGCTCCAGAGCACCAGGCCGTAATCCTTGGCGGGAGCATAGGTCACCACATCGGCAAACACCTCATGAAATCTCTCTACCGTGAGGGTTGAGATGTCGGTTGAATAGGTCTTGTGGAGTATCTCGCCGTTTTTGGTAAGCTCGATGAGGGTGGGGGCGCCGCCGCCATAGGGAGCGTGATATACCAGCAGACGGCCACCCTGCAGGGCGTCGGCGGCCACTGCGGCCTTCATCTCGTCGAGGTCGGCCTCGTCATAGTCAAACTGGCCGAGCGAGTTGTTGGCGGCCATATAGATCAGCACGGTGCGGTGGGGAGTCAGCTCGGGCTCGGGCTTGGAGTCCTTATGACAGGCGGCCATTATGAGCAGCGCCGGCAATATAAATAAAAGTCTGAGGAGTAAACGTTTCATAGTTTTCTTGATGGAGGATAAACAAAATGGGGAAAGTCAAAAACATGGCTTTCTCCATAAGATATAAATGAGATACAGGGCCGAATATTGCATTGACCCTAAAGTTTTTTTCAGTTTTCGGCCTTGCGCGAGTTGCTCACGATATAATCCTTGACCTCCTGGAAAAGCTTGGTGGCGAAAACAAATTCGTCGAGGGCCTTGGTGGCTGTGTGGAAGATGGTTTGCTTGTCGCCCACCCATTCGCGATAACCCTTGTTGATGAAGATGATGTTTTCACCTATGCCGAGCACCGAGTTCATGTCGTGGGTGTTGATGATGGTTGTGATGCCATATTNATGGGTGATGTCGCTCAGCAGCTCGTCGATCACTATCGAAGTGCGGGGGTCGAGGCCCGAGTTGGGCTCGTCGCAGAAGAGATATTTGGGGTTGAGGGCAATGGCGCGGGCAATGGCCACACGCTTCTGCATACCGCCCGAAATCTCGGAGGGATATTTGTGGTCGGCGCCGGTGAGATTGACGCGCTCCAGACAGAACTGTGCCCTCTCTTTCTGCTGGGCGGGGGTCATGTCGGTANACATCNTCNNGGGAAACATCACGTTTTCGAGCACCGTCTCGGAGTCGAACAGCGCCGAGCCCTGAAACAGCATGCCTATCTCCTTGCGCAGCTCCTTGACCTGGTCGACCGTCATGGTGAGGAGGTCGCGTCCGTCATAGAGTATCTCGCCGGTGTCGGGNCGCATGAGGCCGACTATCGACTTCATGAGCACAGTTTTGCCCGAACCGCTCTGACCTATTATGAGGTTGGTCTTGCCGGTATAGAAAGTGGCGTTTACGTCGTGGAGAACCGTGCGGCCGTCGTCAAACGACTTGGTGATATTCTTAACCTCGATCATTGCAGCAGTAATTTGGTCAGTATCACATCGGCGAGGAGTATCAGAATCGAGCTGGCAACCACCGCGTTGGTAGAAGCCTTGCCCACTTCGAGCGCTCCGCCCTTAACATAATAGCCGTAGAACGACGCTACCGACGCTATGATATAGGCAAACACAAAACTCTTGATGAAGCCATACCACACATACCACTCGTTGAAGTAGGCCTGGAGGCCGTAGATGTAGCGGCTCACCGAGATGATGTCGGTAAACAGCGCCACGAAATATCCGCCCACCATCGAGGTGAAGATACAGAGCGCCACAAGCACCGGCATAAACAGCAGGAAGCCCACCACTTTGGGCAACACGAGGAAGTTGGCCGAGTTGACGCCCATGATGTCGAGGGCGTCGATCTGCTCGGTGGCCCTCATGGTGCCTATTTCAGAGGCGATGTTCGAGCCTACCTTGCCGGCGAGAATCAGACACAGAATCGAGTTGGAGAACTCAAGCAATACGATGTCGCGGGTGGCGAGACCCACCGAATAGGAGGGGATGAGGGGGTTGGAGGTGTTGAGTTTCATCTGAATGGTGATAACCGCACCGATAAACAGCGAAATGACTATCACCAGCGGAATCGAGTCAACGCCGAGCTTGGAAATCTCAAGCACCGTGCGTCGGAAAAACACACGCCAGCGGTCGGGAGCGGTAAACACCCTTTTCATAAACAGCCAGTAGCGGCCGAAAGTAACGAGCGAGCCTGTTATCAACATAATCTTAGTCGGAGGAAAGAGGCGCAAATAGAGTGAAAACAGCCTGAAAGAGCTGAAATTGCTGCAAAGTTAGCAGTTTTTTTTCAACCGCGATTGCCCTGTTTGGCCATAATAGAAGCCAAAATGTCAACTCGGGTCAATCTTCGAGGCGGAAAGGGGCGAGGGCGTTGCGCATTTTCATCGCTATTTCGTTGAGCGAGAGATTGCCTATGCTGCCCGCGTGGGTGTGGTGGAGGGTGCGGTCGGGTTTGAAGGAGCCGTTCTGCACCTCCATGCCCACCTGACGGTAGGCCTCTCGGAAGGGCACTCCGGCAAGCACGCGGCGGTTGACCTCCTCGACGGTGAAGAGATAGTCATATCTCGGGTCGTCGAGAATATTCTGTTTCACGCTCATTTTGCCGAGCATGAATATCGCCATCGACACGCATTGGCTGATTTCCTTGAAGGCGGGGAAGAGTATATCCTTCATCAGCTGGAGGTCGCGGTTGTAGCCGAGGGGAAGGTTGGCGGTGAGGATGGTCAGCTCGTTGGGAATGTTCTGGAGGCGGTTGCACTTGCCGCGCATAATCTCAAACACGTCGGGGTTTTTCTTGTGGGGCATTATGCTCGAACCGGTGGTGAGATTGTCGGGAAACGACACGAAGGCGAAGTTCTGACACATCCACATACACACATCCATAGCGAGGTGGGAGAGGGTCGAGGCGATGGCGGCGATAGCCACTGCAGCGGCGCGCTCGGTTTTGCCTCGGCTCATCTGGGCGGCCACAACGTTATAGTGCATGGTGTGGAAGCCGAGCAGGCGGGTGGTCATCTCGCGGTCGAGGGGAAACGACGAGCCATAGCCGGCAGCCGAGCCGAGAGGATTCTGGTCGGCGATGTTATAGGCGGCGGCAAGGAGGGTCACGTCGTCGACAAGCGACTCGGCATAGGCGCCAAACCAGAGGCCGAACGATGAGGGCATCGCAACCTGCAGGTGGGTGTAGCCCGGCATGAGGTGGTCTTTGAACTCGTTGCTGCGCTCAATGAGCAGGTTGAAAAGCTTAGAGGTGTCGCGGGCGAGGTCGAGCAGCTTTTGGCGGGTGAAGAGCTTGAGGTCGACAAGCACCTGATCGTTGCGCGAGCGGCCCGAGTGGATTTTCTTGCCGAGGTCACCGAGACGGCGGGTGAGCAGCAGCTCAACCTGAGAGTGAACATCCTCCACTCCCGGCTCGATTTCAAACTCGCCGCGCTCTATGCCGGCGGCTATGTCGGAGAGCGCTTCGAGAAGCACCGGGAGCTCCTCAGACGAGATGAGGCCAATGGATTCGAGCATGGTGACATGGGCCATCGAGCCTTCGACATCATACCTGGCCAGCTCGAGGTCGAGCTGACGGTCGTTGCCCACGGTAAATTCTTCAATCATTTGGTCAGGCTCGAAGCCTTTGTCCCATAGTTTGTTATGTTGCTGAGTCATAGATGGGTGGAGATGTTACGGATTAGGAGGGG
>WFLX010251409.1_pt1 | contig 10779 bp, 8 predicted proteins | sample 4967041 | NCBI WGS metagenome assembly WFLX01 (sample SAMN12857096, study PRJNA449069) | gut metagenome | isolation source: stool from male and female vole | host: Microtus ochrogaster | place: USA:Florida | collected 2017
ATTACCTCCGGAAAAACCGTTTTCAATACTTGCAATTGTTTCATCCAACAAAGTTAACCATCTTTCCTCATATTTTAACAACCATGTTTTTACATTGACCCCAAAAACTTAGGAGTCACTCTTAGGGCGCGGTATATATTTCCGGTTTGCAAGCCTGAAAGGCTTACCCTTATGGATAAACCGGCACTACGAGCGAAGCGAGGTGTGCCGGGATCACCGCAACCAGATGCCGCACTCTGTAAAGAGTGCCCCCTAAATCCACAAGTAAGAAAACCGAACCCGTAAGGGTTCATCCCTCAATAGCCGTGGGTGAAGCCCGCAGGGCGGAACCCACGGAAACAAGCATTCCCACAAAATCCGATTCTGAAAGAATCTTCTATCCGTGTCGTTCCTACAGAACTCCGAATTGCGGCGGCATTCACTGCCCCGGGGTTACGCTTCGCTCCACCCCGGGCTATTCTTTGACGGTCCTACAGACCTGCTTTGCTATTGCAATCGTTTTGTACATCTCGTGCGATGTCACCAAATGAGACCCTCATCCTCCCCATCCCGGGGCTGCGGCAAACGTGCAGCCAAGCCTTGAACTGCCCACGCCAAAACGGCAGCAAAAGAACCTTGACTTACTTATTTCAATATCTCCTGACCCCTTTATTTAGCTTTAAAACTCAAAAAATAGTATCTTTGCGATATGGTAACCGGATTGAGTTCATTTCTAAAGATGATACGGAAGATGGCGGAGCTTCTTCTGTTGGTTATTCTTGTGGCGTGTAGCTCTAAATCCGATTTGCAAAGTGTGCTCGACAAGGTCAATGCTGATTTTTTGAATAAGGACTATGACGCAGCGCAGTCCAATTTGTTGAAAGCCGAGGCTCTTGTTCATATCGACACCCCTGTTTCGGAAAAGGAGTATCTTGAACGGCTGAAAGGGTTGAACTATTATGGGCTGAGGGTGCTGGACAAGGCGAAGGTTTCATTGCAGAATGCCTTGGAGTATTCAAAACAGATGGGCGACACGTCCCTTATCATTCAGAATTCTTTTAATCTCGGCTTGTGCGAGAACACGGTCGCTGAGGCTATAACCCTTTACGAAGATGTGATTGAACTCGCAGAAAAATCCAATCCTGCATTGGTGCCTGACGCTCTTGAAAAGCTGGCTCAATGCTATATTGCCCACCATGATTTTGAAAAAGCGCAATCGTCGCTCGACAGGGCATACGAGCTTGCCGGAAATGACAACCTGCAAATCACTTTTACGCAATGCGAGTTGTGGCTTGCGGAAGACAGTCTTGAAACCGCATTGACAGGCTTCCGAGCGATTTCGCCCGATTCTTGCTCAATGACAGGGAAGCTGCTTCGCTCTCAGCATATCTACACTATCCTATGCGACCTTGGAGATTATAAAAGCGCGTTGGCATATAAAGATTCAGTCCGGCAATTCACTGACTCGATTACAAATATTGACGGAGCAAATCGACTCCGACGCATAGAGGAAGCCTATACTCAGGAGGTGGAGAAGGAGCGCGGGCGATTCAACCAGCTTCTTTATTCTTCGTTGGCTCTCGTGATTGTCGTTGCCGTCATCGGATGTTTCGTCATGAAAAATTTGAGATTGAAGCGCCGGCAGGTCTCCTTGACCGATAAAATAGCTGAGCTGAATGTGAAATTGTCGGAACTGCAACCCGGGGAAGAGGGCGTTCAGGAATCAACCGGCGATGCCGATAGAGTGCAGTTGCTGATTATGGAGAAATTCAGGTTGTCGATGGAGATGTTCAAGATTCAGCCTCAATCCGAGCTGCTAAAAAAACTGAATCTCATTCGAGATTTTGATTCTGAGAATAAGAAGGAAATAAAGACTGTCTATTCTGAAATTGTAGGTCGATTCTCGGATGCCTGTTCCAGTCTTCGCCAGGCGGTTCCCTCGCTGACAACCGACGACTGTCTGCTATGTTCAATGTCCTGTTGCGGATGTTCCAAAGAGGTTATTTCGGCAATTATGGGTTCGTCGGAAGAAGCGGTTCGCCGTAGAAAAAGCCGGGTGAAACAGAAATTGTCGCCATCTCTTTTCTCCTTTTTCTTTAACTAACTGACTCCTTTTTGGGACAAAAGCGTGACAGCACGGAGGTGTCACGGCATTGTCCCGCTTGATATTCGGGCGCTTATCTTTTGAGGGCTAATTTTGCCGCATCAAAAAATTTAGCAACTCAAAAAGAACTCGAAAATGAAAATTTTAAGATTTACCTTAGCCATGATGTTGCTCTCGGCGGCATCGATCATGAGGGCGCAATCGACGGCGGTCTATGCCGATTCTATTTTGGAAGCTGACTCTATCAGATATGGAAAAGAGCTGTTAGAGATTGTTGTCAAAGCGAATCGCAGGTATGTGAAGCCTACCGGTCGCGGCGTCACGGTGTCAATGGCGGGCAATCCGGTGGCAAAACTCGGTTCGGCTGTCGACGCACTCAAGCAGCTCCCTATGATTGACGCTTCGACCGGAAGCATAAAGGTGATGGGACATGGNGNNCCGCTCATATACATCAACAATAANCTTGTGCGNAATTNCAATGAACTGGAGATGCTTTCAGCCGGNGATATAAAGGATGTGGAGATTATAACGAATCCGTCGGCGAAATATGGCGCTGATGTGTCGTCAGTGATATTGATCCGCACCAAGAAGCTCAATGAGGGTTTCCATGCTGTTGTCAGTGGAAACGGCACGATGTCGGAAGCGTTCTCCGCGTCGGGAGATGTGAATATGAATTATCACACTGAGAGCGGGTTCACTTTCTTCGGCGATTTTTCTTGCGGCACATCGGCATACAAACAGAAGCGATACTATGGTGAAGAATTCTACGTGCCCGGGGCGCCAAATGAGCTATTCCACACGCAGACACATTCCACTGCGAGAAGCAGGAGCCGGTCGCTTTCCGCCGATGGAGGCGTGAACTATGATTTCGGCAAGCATTCCGCAGGAGTCAAATACTCTTTCTACCGCACACCGAAAAGCCGTTACACCGACTTAGCCCATACAGAAACCGATGCTCGAAATGATGTAGCGGCAATAACTTCATGCACTGATCTTAACACCCAAAGTTCAATGCGCCATGTGAACGTGTTTGGAGATTTTGCGCTGCCTCTTGCTATTGGTCTGAGAATTGACGGGGATTATGTGAATTCGTCCAAAAGGTCGGCCTCTTCGGTCGATGAGAATGAATCGTCGGAATGGGTGATCAACAGAAACCGTATATCAAGCGACTTGGGGGCGGCTAAACTCGTGCTGACAAGAAAATTCCAAAACATGGATATTGAAATCGGCGGCGATATTTCCCGCACATCGAATCGTCAGGACTTCACAAGTGAGGCATCTGACAATTCATCGTTTCTCAAGCCCGGGGAGGATGACGTGAAGCAAAATCTTTATGCGCTGTTTGGCAGTTTTGACTGGACACCTGATAAAAAATGGAATGTCTATGGCGGCATCCGTTGGGAATCAACCGATAGTANATATCNTNATAATNATATACTAAATCCGGAANTATCACGNGCTTACGATAATATCCTGCCCAATCTCGGCATCTCTTTCAATTCCCGGATAAGGGCGACATTGTTTTATCGTGCATCAGTCTATCGACCCTCTTACCAATCGCTGGACAATAACTACATCTATGTGAGTCCCACTCTTTGGGAAACCGGCAATCCCGAGTTGAGGACCGCGCTTGTCCATCGCATNGGGCTCAATNTTTCCTATANNAAATTCACCTTCCAANGCTCATTCAAAATGAACGAGAGAAATTCCTNNGCNGTGTATTACTATGACTCTGACAAAGGGGTCAACGTGACCAAGCCGGTCAATCTGCCTCGTTATAATTCATTTCAGGCGGTAGTGGTCCAGCAGCTCGACTTCGGCTTCTGGCATCCTACCTTGCAAGGAGTATTTTATGTGCAAGACCTGAAGTATGGGACCCCGCGCAGAAAATACGGCAAGCCGCTTTACACCCTCTCGATCAACAACCGGTTTGACTTGCCGGGAGGAATCTATGCCTACCTCAATGTGTATGGATTGGGCACGGGAAATCAAGATGTCCTTTACTCCCATGGGTCTTGGCTTGCGTCGCTGACAGTCAACAAGTCGTGGAAAAATTGGACATTCACATTGTCGGCAAATGATTTGTTTGGAACATGGAGTCAACCGTTTGACACGTTCACAAATACTGTTCAATACTCCTCGAATCGTAAAGGCGGCTCGCAGTCAATATCCGTCAGCGTAAGGTACACGCTTAATTCCGCTAAAGGCAAATATAAAGGGAAAACCGCCAGACAGGATGAAATTGACAGGCTCTGACCCATCCCTTTTTATAATCTCAAATTGTCTTTTGAGATAATCTTCCGTCAGCCTGTGCTATTGCGATTATACCACCGCAACGGTGGTATAATCGCAATATGGTGGTACGTTTTGCCCGGGAATGATATTAATATATTTTCTAAAAAGCTAATGATAAAGTTTCTAAAAAGTATGTGGAGCGTGGAGAGAAAGAGGGAAGTTGGAGAGTGTTCCTTACTCAATGAGGATTTTGTTTCGGTCGCTACATTTTCGTCACACAATCGTAGCTAAAGTCAATTGTATGCTGCATTTAGCTGATCAATTGTTTCTTTTAAGGGCGGTGGCGGAAACGACTGCTACGACAAGAACGAAAACGGCGATGCCGGCAAATGATGTATGCAGCCCGTAGTGCTTGGCGACGAAACCGATCAACACGGGACCAAGCAATATGCCCGAATAGCCAAGCGCGTTCACGATGCTGATTATGTTCTGCACAGCCATGCCCTTTACCCCCGATGCGAATGAGATTAGCTGCGGAACAATATTTGCCGCTCCCATCCCCACGANAGCAAATCCAAGCGCGGTNGTGACGATGCTCGGCACCAGTATTATCAGCAGAAATCCAATAGAGACGCANACAGCGCNGAGCACCACCACGCNCCGCTGTCCCATTCGGTCTACAATCTTGTCGCCGAGAAAGCGCATTGCGGTCATCATTATGGCAAATGCCGTGTAGAAGAATCCCGCTGCTGAAATGTCGACTCCCCGTTCCTCGCTTACAAAAATTGCCGACCAGCCCATCACCGCGCCCTCGGCGGCATACATGATGAAGCAAAGGAGCCCGACGACGATTACCATGGGCGGCACGTAGAGCCTCTTTTTTTCAGCCGGTTTTGAGGTGGTGGAAGCGTTGGCGGTCTTGAGGTCGTCTTTCTGCAGCAGTCCGCGGCAGCCTATAACCATTGCGGCGATGGTCAGCGCCATGCTGATGGTCACTGCCCAGGCGGGAACAATGCCGAAAGTGAACAGCGCGCTCATGATACCGGCGCCAATCAACGTGCCCAGAGAGTAACCGCCATGAAATCCCGACATGAGGTGGCGCCCGGTTTGATGTTCTATTGCCACGCCATTGATGTTGGCGGCAACATCGATGGAAATCGTGCAACCGCCAAACACTATCAGCATCGCAGCCGTGAGCCACACATTGACCATCAGGCTGATTGTCATCAGCGCCAATGCCATCAGGAATCCGGAGAAATAAACCACCCGCTTTGCACCGAATTTCATGCACAGCCATCCCGAGACAGGCAGCGACAGGATAGAGCCGAGCCCCGAGCAAAGCATGAGCAGACCGAGGGTCCCCTCGTCGAGCGAGAACGAGCTTTTTACGTAGGGCACCAACGGCGCCCACGCCGCCTCCAGGCATCCNATGACCATGAANGCCGTGCGGTTGGCTACNANNGGATGNTGCNTCGAGTTATTCTTCTGATAANTTGTCATTGCGGAAAATCTGCTGCCCGATGATTTTGCGTGGGATGAAAAACTCTCGGTCGGGGCTTACAGCCTCGTGAGGTAGTAACCTAAATAGACCATGAGGAAGCCTGCGATGAGGCTTGCGATAGCGTAAAGAATCACGGTGAAGTGTTCCGGAGNGTTGAAAAGCAGGTAATTCTCATGCATGAAAGTGGAGAATGTGGTGAATCCTCCGCAGAAGCCCACCGTGAGAAACAATCGCATTCCGTCGCTCATGGAGCCCCCTTTGTCGAGGAACCCGTAGACCAATCCGATGATGAGACACCCCAATATATTGACGAGGAAAGTGCCCCATGGGAAAACGCTGTTAAAAACGGCTTGTGCCGCCCTGCCTGCGAGATATCGTGAAACTCCTCCGAGGCAACTCCCGCACCCCACTAAGAGTATGTTTGTTATTGTGGCGTTCATATTTCCGGGTTTGACTTAAACCGGGAGCAAAATTAGTGAAAAAATCGGAATAGGCTGTTGGATTTTTTGTCGTTTATCCTGAAAGCTGAAATGCAGTCGTGGAGAGTTTCGGGTGGAGCGGTGAAAATAACTTTCGCCCGCTGTTAAACCTCCTGTCGGTTAATCTCGTTTAATAAATAAAAGCATACTTTCACAATGGATTCAAAAAATACACCCTCCTCGACCTCCGCGCGCCCTCACGATAGCAAGGAAATATTAGAAAAAATATTGAAGATAGCGCTGCCTGTCGGCGTGTCAGCCGCCATGGTGATATGGATGGCTCATAAGCTCGATTTTAACCGTATATGGGGCATCATCTCCCATGACTGCGACTATTGGTGGCTGTTGCTTGTGATGTTGCTCACGATGCTTTCCTACTCAATTCGAGGAATAAGGTGGGGATATCAGCTCAGGGCGGCAGGGATTCCGAGGATGACGGTCACGTCGGAAAGCGTGTCGATCTTTTCAGCCTACGCCATCAATCTTCTGGTCCCTTATCTCGGGGAGGCATGGCGATGTGTCTACGTGGCNCGTCGTGAGAACGCCAAGCTCTCCACTGTCGTAGGCACTGACATCGCCGACCGCAGTTCCGACTTTGTCATGATATGCCTTCTGTCGGCGCTGGCNCTGATAGTTGCCAATCCAGCCTTGACACGTTTCTTCGACCAATATCAATTCGGGCGCGACNTTGAGAATATTTTCTCTAAATGGGAGTTGTGGACGGGAATCGCCGTAGCCATCGGGCTCTTCATTCTGTGCGACTTGCGGTTNCGCAACATGAAGTTCTTCCGGGGAATCAACGCAAGCATGTCGCGCATGTGGCAAGGNTTCAAGGTGATCTTCACCATGAAAGGGCGCTGGATGTATCTGTTTCTCACCGTCGCCATNTGGGTATGCTATTTCTTGAAAATCTATCTTGTTTTCTTCGCATTCCCCTTCACAAGGGAGCTCGTCAGCCATCCCGGCTATGCTTTCGGGCTTCTTCCGGGGCTTGTGGCGTTTGTGTTCGGGTCATTCAGCATGGCGATTCCGAGCAACGGAGGTCTTGGACCCTGGAACATCGCTGTCATGTATGCCCTCATGCTCTACGGCATAGGTCATACCGATGCCGCCGCATTCTCAATCGTGGCATGGGGCACGCAAACCTTCATGACTATCCTGCTGGGCATATTCTCGATGTTCTATACCGCAATCACCAAAAAACGGGCACATCCCGCCTCATAAACCTTGCGGTCGAGATGCCGCTCTCTCAGTTGTCTTTTATCTGGCGCAGGTACTCCGACGGGGTCACTCCCGTCTGTTTCTTGAACATTCGGCTCAGGTGCTGCGGATATTCCAGCCCTATGTCGTAAGCCGCTTCCGCGATTGTTTTGCCCTCCGCAAGCCTGTTCTTGGCTTGGATGACGAGGAAATTCCTGATGTGGTTCCCTGCGGTCTCCCCCGTGGAGCGTTTAATCAAGTCACCGAGATAATTGGGCGACATGCAAAGCCTTTCGGCGAGATATTGGATTGTGGGGATGCCGTGCTTGAATTGCATCCCCTCGGCATAGTATTTCGACAACGTGTCCTGAAACCGTGCCAGCACGTCGGTGTTTTCATGCTTTCGGGTGACGAACTGGCGGTTGTAGAATCTCTTGCAATATTTCAGCAACACGTTTATATACCCCACTATGATATCATCCTGCTCATTGTCGTGCTCCTCGGCGATTTCACGCTGAATAGCCTTCAGCAGCGACACGATGATGTCATGCTCCTCCTTGCTCATGTGGAGCCCCTCGTTGATGTGATAGTCGAAGAACGAGTATTCGCTGATAAGTTTTTCAAGCCTCGTTCCATGCAGGAGGTCGGGATGAAACAGCACAGCCCAGCCCGAAATCGAAATCCCTTCTCCGTCACCCTCCTTACCTCCAGTCTGCACCGGCGACACGCACAGCAAAGTCGACTCCTTGTAGTCGTATTTGCCGCAGCCGTATTGAAGATTCACCGAAGCGTCGTCCCTGAGAAAGATGCCATAAACGCCATAATGATTAAGGCTGGAACGGATAGGGGAGATGTCATTATAGTCGATGACGCTCACCAGCCTGTGACGGTCAGTTTGACCGAGATAGGAACTATAATCGCCCGGAGAGTTGACTTTGAGTATCTTTTTCATATCGCAAATTTAGCAATATAATTCTGATTTTTAGCGCCGAAAGGTCCTTATCAGTGCAAGTGATACATTGTGCCATGCAATTGATACGTCCGGCTATGGCGGTGTCGCTAAATTTGCGCTATCATAAATTCAGAATGGCAATGACAAGCAAAATATTGATCTCCTCCGAGGTGTGCAACGATGAAGTGATCCTTTACTTGGCGGCAAGATACAAATGCAACCCCGCCGACATCATCACTCGCTTCATGCGGCAGGAAAAGATTGTGAAAAACGCTTCCCTTGAAGACGGCGCCGAGCGGATTGAAACGCCGCTGGAGGAAAACGAAATCGAAATATTGAGGGACATGCGCCTCAACCCCACTGAAATAGAATTTGTATAGCTGTTGACGCATTATTTATGCGGTCATCAGTCTTCCAATAGGTTAATAAACGATAGAATGATGGCGTCCGCCCTTATAAACAAAGGGTTGACGCCATCATAAATACATTGTCAAGCAGTGATTATTTTAGAAATTCACCCTGAATGGTCCGGCGACCGAATTGAAGAGGAGGCTTCCCCCCTGAAGATACTGGATTACGGCGTAGGCGCCGTTGCCTCTATTGTTTTTGCCGAAAGCTACGCGATGACGCGTGGCGCCCGTTTTCCAATCCATTCCGGTGACAACCCAACCGTCGTTTTCATATCCATTTACAAAAACCATTTCTGAAGGAACGCTGACCGAAGGAATCATGCTGATTGAGCTTACGTCAGGTCGGCACCACTTGCTGATCCATTTATTTTCCTTGACATCCCATCGTACGCACTCCGCTCCTTTTGGTCCGGGAGTCAACGGACCGATTGCCAACACTGCGATCACTTTATCATCTATCACAGCCGTGGCGGGATCAATGTTATTCACCACAAAAGCGTCATATCCTCCTGCAACCACCGACTGCTCGGATTGCACCCATTCCGTGCCCGCAGGTAAACCGCAAGACACCTCATATTGATTCGCAAGCCGAGGGTTTGACGGGTCGATAGGATTGGCATCTGAAGGGATATCATCTCTCCAGAAAGCTACAAGCTTCATCCTTTTAGCGCCATCTGTAATTACCACCAATTTATCTTCCTCATCTCCAAATCCCATCAAAGTAGGCGTTGAGCCAGTGCCATATCCATGTTTTATTGCCGGAGCTTCCGGTCCTCCGTCATATCTGGCTTGCCAGGCGCCATCCGATTCTTTGTTGGAAAAATGCCCGTTCTTGCAGATAACTTTCTGCATCAGCCCGTCTCCACCCGCTACAGTGCTATTGCTTGCTACATACACACCGCCATTTTCGTCATTGGAGATTGAATTTGTCAGAATCTGGTCATCTCCCAATGGATAGGAATCCACTACTGAGGACAACCCTCTGTCCACGGTTACCAATCCTTTTTGAGATGCCACTATCAGATATCCGTCATAGCTCATTGAAACGCCGACAATGGTGAAAGATCCGAAGATATGGGGAGTCATATCGATTTGCCCGTTAAGTTGAATCCCCTTGCCGGGATCATTTTTATCCATAAGGCTGTAGCTTGCCAGAATCCTGCCGGCATTCACATAAATATTATTGTCGCGATCACAAAGCACATAGTTGCCGTTGGCTATAGCAAACTGAGGATAAGCGCCCAAAACATTCTTGACTGCAGTCTCAAGTTCTGGGATGGAGCCATAGTTGGCAACTAATTTTTCAAGACCCTCTTTCGTGCGCATATTGCATCCGGGCATTGCTGCCTCAGCCACTTTCTTAAAATCTCCATCAGCCACTTTAATGTATGAAACCCTGTCGCTTCCCACACCCCACATATAGGCGGAAGAAGTTGATGCAATGGTCATCAGATTGACCGGTCCGCTCCAACTCGCTTGGCAATCATCGGGATTCACATTATAGAACCCATCCTTGACTGTATATGGGAATGCGTCGGTCTGAGCCGAATTGAAATGTGTTATACTGTAAATATCACTCGCCAGCCAAGGATTGGTCGCCGGGGAGTTATATTGCGATAATGGTTTATCTTCATTGCCGGTTCGGTCGTCATTGCTATCCGAATTACAGCCGTAAGATAGCATTGCGCATGAAACAACGCAAAATGTGATTCCTAAAGGTGTTCTGAATTTTTTCATCTATTATCTTCTATTTTAAGTAGGGGGTTACGTTAAGGATGATGGAAATGAGTCTGCAAAGTAAATAAATTTTGTAGAAATACGGGCTATTTTGATTATGGTAATTTCGCTCTTGATGGCGGGGAAGGAAAACCGTAAAATTGATACATTAATTCGAGTTTTCGATACACATAAATCAACAT
>WFLX010201962.1_pt1 | contig 10777 bp, 10 predicted proteins | sample 4967041 | NCBI WGS metagenome assembly WFLX01 (sample SAMN12857096, study PRJNA449069) | gut metagenome | isolation source: stool from male and female vole | host: Microtus ochrogaster | place: USA:Florida | collected 2017
TCGGAAATTTTTGTCGAAATTTGCTGTCGCATAATTTATAGTAAAAATTTGTGGTGGATTTCAAATTTACGACTTTTTCTCGTCGATTTGAAATCCACCACAAACATACTATCTACAATTTTTGTGGTTTTAACCTCCTGTTATCATCTTCGTTAACCCCTGCGTTGCGCTTGGCCCCAACGCAGGGGAATGGCGCTGGTGGGGGAGGGATAAACGACGTTAACCCGCTTCGGGGTGGAGCGGGTTAACGTGATATTTTAGGAAGGGGAAGTCAGCGACTTATTTTGTGGCTTTCTTGCGGTTGCCGTAGCGGCTCATGAACTTATCAACGCGACCTGCGGTGTCGACGAGTTTCTGCTTACCGGTGAAGAAGGGGTGAGAAGAGCTGGTGATTTCAAGCTTTACGAGAGGATAGGTAACGCCGTCAACTTCGATGGTTTCTTTAGCAGCGATGGTTGAGCGGGTGATGAATATCTCGTCATTCGACATGTCCTTGAATACCACTTCGCGGTAGTTGGACGGATGGATGTCTTTTTTCATTGTTGGTTAAGGAATAAGAGTTTAAAATCCTGAAGGGTTTTGATGAAAATGAGGCGCTGGTAGGGCGCGATTTTCGTAATGGCGGTGCAAAGTTAATGATTTTTTTTTGACCGACCCTTATTCAGCCTTCTTTTTTAGCCCCGCCCCGCAATTTTTTCCACGCATGTGCCTCCACAAATCTCGGGTTTAATCACTTCCATTTATCAGGGATAGTGTAAGATTTACCATCTTTTGTAACAACATCAGGCATCACGGCTGCCTGAAAACGACGGATATTCTTAATCATTAAAACAGGTTTGCTACGATGATGAATAAGATTATCCTTAAGGTCATTGCTGAAATTTGATGGTGGAAAATAAACCTTGATGCCAATTCCCGGGAAACGACGCTGAATAAGTTCAATCGGAGGAACAAGATCACTATCGGCACTTATCAACGCAACTGTATCGGTTAGTCCTAACATACAGTCCTCTATCATGCGTATAGATATATTCACATCCGTTTTCTTTTCCTCAGGCCTCGAAATATCGCCATTACAGTAAGGGCAGGGGAAATGTTTGTCAAGATATTTACCTCTAACTATTTCAAATTTATCGCCGTTGATTAGTTTGTTGGCATTTAGAAAGGCACTCTGACGACTATTTTTCTGAGGACTGAGTGGAGAGGCTGTAAAATATATCACTTTTTCGAGTGTTTGATCAGCTCCTAAGAAACTCTCACAGAGTTTCACGATATCAATCCAATAGAAATTACGCCAAGTCGGATCAACTTTTTTTGTGCGTTTAAGCCCAAAGTAGAAGTTGAAGCCGTCAATATAGAATGTAATTCTTTTTTTAGATTCCATAACAAATAAAAAAAGCCGCTCGTAAGCGGCCTATTCCCTGCAAGAAAGCAGGGCGTTGCTTTTCTAAAGCAAAGGTAGTTATTTTTTCTCACCTATGCAATTATTATACAAAAAAATGAGAAAAAAGTTTGACATTCGGAATATTCTTAGTCAGAATATTTCAGGAGAGGAGGCGGGCGCGGAGGCGGGTGCTTTTGTCGAGGTAGCGGGTGAGGAACATGGCGGCGAGGAAGTAGATGGCGGCGAGGAGCCACATCATGGCGTAGCAGTGGCTTTCGCCGGCGAGGGAGGCGCCGTTGGAGTTGAGGCGCACGAAGCCTTCAAGGGCCCAGACGCAGGGGATGGCATCGCCACACAGTTTCCAGAAGCCGCTCATGGCATAGCGCGGCCATGTGAGTCCCGACAGGAAGAGGAATATCACCGAGGTAAACACCACGACCATAAAGCTGCTCTCACGCTCCTTGACAAACGCTCCGAGCGCCATGCCGAGGAAGGCGGAGCCGAAGAGCAGGGGAAGGATGAAGATGAGGTTGTGGATGGCGTTGCCATAGTGGGGCAGGCTGAATATCGCCGGCACTATGTCGAGAATGTAGATGGTCAGTGGGATGTAGAGCATCACATAGCAGAGAGCCTTGCCAAACACCGAGGCTGAGGCGGGGGCGCCCACAGCTTTGGGGTCGTAGCCATATTTGCGGCGACGTTCCGAGGCTCCTCCGGCGAGCATTGTCACGCCGAGTATCATGCTCTGCTGCAGAATGAGCACCACGATGCCGGGGATGATGAAGGAGGCGAAACCCTGGGTGGGGTCGCCGATCATCACCGACTCCTGATCGACCTGTGGCGCCGACATCGAGCCGGTCACGGCGCCGAGCGAGGCGATGGTGGCATTGCGGATGTTGGCACATTCGGCCATCTGGGCGTTGGTGAGATTGAGCATGAAGGTGCGGAATCTGAGCAGGAGGCCCATATCGGAATAGAACGTCACGTTGGCCTGCTCGCCTCGGGCTATACATTTGTCGAAGTCGGCGGGTATCTCCATGATGCCGTAGACCTCATGGTTGCGGTGCAGTCGGCGCGCCTCGTCGAGGGTGGTGGAGATGGCATAGACCTCAATGCCGTCGGTGGCGTTGACCATGCGGGTCCACTCGCGCGACTCGGGGGTGCGACTGTGGTNGATGNCNNCCACGGGTATGTNTCTCACANCCTCGGGGTTGTAGATGAGCGTGTAGACCACCGGATAGGCAAGCGGCAGCGCGAAGAAAAACAGCATAACGCCCACATTGCCCCACACCAGCCCGAACTCATTGCGGAACACGTTGAGCAGGGAGGTGAACCAGTTTTTTATGTTGCGAAATATTTTCATGATCTCAGAGATTTATCAAGGCACATATACGGGGTTGAGGAGACGTTTCTTGAGCCGCTTCACGCCGAGCAGACCTACCGGCACGAAGAGCAGCAGGGCAATGTAATACCACCGCGNGTAGNNGAGGGGAATGCCGTTGAGCGNCTGNTCGATATAGATGAGGAAGTAGTAGCGGATGGGGAGAATGNAGCTGAAGATACCTATACCGCCATACATGGCGTCGACGGGGAAGCTGAACGCGGCGATCGAGAAGGNGAGANTGCCGGTGAGCGAGCAGATGCTCAGCGCCAGACGCAGGTTGGGCACCATGCAGATGATAGCGACGGCAAACCATTGACAGGCCACCACCAGCAGCCACACGGCCAATATCATGTGGAGGGGATGATTATTGAGGGGGAAGTGGCAGAACTTATAGAGAATAGCCTGCATGCCTATGCCGATCACCGTGAATATCACCGACTGAGGAATCAGCTTGCCCAACAGGGCTATCACTACCGAGCCGCCCGCGCGGTTGAGCCAGCGGGGTGAGGTGGCGCGCTTGATCTCCTCGCAGATGCTGAACGCTGTTACGAGCATCACCATCAGGGCCAATACGCCGGGCGCGAAGGAGTTGGAGAGGTAGATGGAATAGTTGGTCCAGGGATTGCCGGGCTGCNGGATATTNNCATNGACCNGCACCATGAGGTCGCCTATCATATCTTCCGGGAGGCCTGTCATGGTGAGGGTGGTCTCGGAAATGCCCTGCATGGTGGCCACGGCGGTTGATTTGAAGCCCTTGAAGGAGAGCGAGCCGGGCACGAAGAAGGTGAGGTTGGAATAGTAGGTCATGGTCGTTTCCTCGCCCGAATAGGCTTTCTTTTCGAAATTTTCGGGAATGAGGAAGAAACCAAACACCTCACCTTTCCTCACGAGGTCGAGCGCCTCGGTATATGATTGGGCGTCGTGGGTTATGTCGATGAGTTCGCCGGCATTGAGCGAGCGGGTCACGCTGCGCGACAGCGGGGAATGGTCGAGGTCAACAATGGCGGTAGGCACTTTGAGCGGCAATCCCTCTTTCATCAGGTCGACAAAAAAGAAAGTTGAAAGCAACGGCACCAGAATCATGGTGACGAAATACATGCGCCGCGACACAATCTGCCGCCAGCCATCGCCTATTGATTGAAAAAGAGCTGACATATCACAAAGGGGGTGGAAAACCGGGAGGGCTCACCCGCCGGGGGCGGCTCTCCCGTGAGAGAAGTTTATTTCTTATAGATCACTGTCATGCCGGGACGCAGGTCGGGGAGCTGCTCGGTGGGGCGGGCCTTCACCTCAAAGGTGCGGCTGTCCCAGTCGCCCACGGCTTTGGTGGCGCGCCAGGTGGCATAGCTGCCCATGTCGCGCACATAGAAGATTTCGGCTTCAACCTCCTTCTTGTCGAGGGCGGGAATCATGAGACGAATCTTCGAGCCGACCTTCATGTCGTTGAGCAGTTCCTCACGCACATTAAACACCACCCACTTGTCGTCGGTGCGGAGCAGGCTCATGAGGGGAGCGCCGAGGCTCACCAGCTCGCTCGGCTCGGGATATATGCGGTCGATCTCGCCGTCGGCGGGAGCTGTGAGATATTCGTCCTGAAGCAGGGCATTGACCTCCTCAACGCCACCTTTGGCCACGTCGACCATTGCGAGAGCGCTCTGCTTATCCTCGCGCTGGGCGCCCGACTCGGCCAGTGAGAGCTGACTCTCGGCGGCTTTTTCTCCGGCCACGGCAGCCTCATAGGCGGCTTTGGCCTCGTCGCGCTTCTGCTCGCTCACAACCGACTCCTTATAGAGATTTTCCATGCGGTTGTAGGTCTTTTCGGCCAGCTGGCGGGCTGCGGTGGCCTGGGCGAGAAGCTGACGGGCGGCAGAGACGATCTGCTCGCGGGTGCCGGCGTCGATCTTGCGGTTCTGGGCTGCGGCGGCAGTCTCCATGGCCTGAGCGCGGTAGAGCTGGGCTTCGGCGATGGCCGAGTGGATGTGGATGAGGGTATCACCCTTCTGCACCTTCTGACCCTCGGTGACATAGATGTCGACCACTCTGCCGGGAAGCTTGCCGCTGATTTTCACAGAGGTGGCTTCGGCCTGACCTTCGATTATTTCAGGGGGCTCATTGAGGAAAAGAAATCCTACTATGGCCATTACGATGACTCCCAAGACTACAAACAGCACTGAGATAACCAATGCTTTGTTTTCCTTTTTTTCGGCTGTATTAATGTTGTCGGACATGATTTTATCTTTTTATTTTTTTTGTTTGATTTCTTATGAATGGAAAAATGGTGGAGAGGGAGGAGAGGGTCAGTTGAGGGTGCCGAGCACTTTGGAGAGGTAGACCTCGCAGAGCTTCACGTCGATAGCGGCGTCGATGCGCTCGGAGCAGGCTTTGAGCCATGCTGTCTGTGCCTCCATGACAGTTTCGGTGGTCATCACGCCCTCGTGGAAAGCGAGGTTGGCCTGACGGAGATTTTCGTCAGCCTTGGCCATGTTGGTGGTGGTCATGTTGTGGGTCTTGATGGCCTCGCGGGTCTTGAAGGCCGACTGGCGCACCTGGAGGTCGACGAGTTCGAAGGCGTCCTGACGCTGCAACTCGCTGACGAGAGTCTCCGACTTGGCGGCGCGGTATTTGTTGTAGTTGCCGCCCCAGTGCCAGATAGGTATGGTGAGCATGGCGCCTACGGAGAATGATCCGTTGAAGCGCTTTTTAAAGCCGTCAAACATGTTGGGGTTGCTGAACGAGTAGGCGCCCACAACGGCGAGGTTGGGCAGCATCGAGGCCATGGCAACCTTGGCTTTCTGCTCGTTGGCTTTCACAGCCATATCGAGGGCGCGGAGGTCGTCGCGGTTCTGATACACATCGTTCATATTATAGCTTGTGGCTACGAGATTTTCGTTGGTGGGAATGTCGGCGAGGCTATCCGACTCGTCGGCCAGCAGGAGCTGACTGTCGAGGGGGAGGCCGCAGAGCTGGGCGAGAGCCATGCGCGAGAGCACCAGGCCGTTGTTAACCTTGGTGAGGTCGATCTGAGCCGAATTGAGCTTCACCTCCACGCTCAGGAGATCGCTTTTGACGGCCACACCCTGGTCGCACATCAGCTTCACGTCGTGGCAGAGGGTGTCGAGCAGGGCAACATAGCTTTCGGCAAGCACCTTCTTGGCATTGAGCGAAACTACCTGCCAGTAGGCTGCGTCGNCGGCATAGNTCANATTGTCGGCCTCNNTGTCGCNCAGGGCTTTGGCTGCTTCTTCGGCATAGTGGGTGAGCTTGTTGAGCGCCACGATCTTACCGCCCATATAGATAGGCTGGGTAACGGTCACGGCACCAAAAAACAGGTTATGGATGTCAAACTCCATAGCCTCCTTGGGAATGAGAGCCACCGTTTCGGGAATATACTGACCGTCGGGGCCCTTTATGGGTTCATGAGTGAGGGGATTGGTGACCAGATTAAACTCATAGCTCTGCTTCTCGAGGTTGAAAGTCTTGGTGGGAAGCAACTGGTCGGAATCGAAAATCGAGATATTTTTCTGATTGTAGGCATATCCTCCTTCAAAGTCAATCGAGGGAAGATAGGCGGCAAAGGCTTCTTTGCGTTGATAACCGGCTCCGCGCACCTTTTCGTTGGCAATGCGCATCTGCTTGTTGTTTGACAGGGCCATGGCGCGACATTGCTCCAGAGTAACCGGGGTTTCGGCCGGCAGATTATCCTGAGCCGACAGAGGTTGTGAGCAAAAGGCGATAGCGGCACCGAGCCATAAGTTGATGTGATGAACTAATCGCATGAGAAATTGAGTTTTGGTCTGATGGAAAAACAGAGTCACCCGCGCGAGTGTGTCAGGTGATTGAATGTGAAACGTGACCGCCCTGTCGGAGCGGCTTTACAAATATAACTCCTTACATCGGGCTAAGGTTTGGGAGAGCCTTTATTTTTACCAATTCTTCCAATCTTTAGAAAATCTTTGGATATAATGGCCAATCAGCCTCCGTGGGGAGAGTTTTTTCAGTCGCGAGATTATCAACCCTCGGAAAAATTAGTTATTTTTGCCAAAAAATTCCACATATATTAAAAATGGACTTATTCGAACAGATCAGTGCCGACATCAAAGCGGCTATGCTTGCCCGCGACAAGGTGCGCCTTGAGGCGCTCAGAGGCGTGAAAAAAGAATTTCTCGAAGCCAAAACCGCCAAAGGTGCCGACGGACAGCTCTCCGACGAGCAGGCTTGCAAAATCATGACCAAGATGGTGAAGCAGCGTGTTGAAACCGCCGAAATCTACACCTCTCAGAATCGCCCCGAACTGGCTGCCAACGAGCTTGCCGAGGCCGAGGTCATCAAGGCTTATCTTCCCGAGCAGCTTTCGCCCGAACAGCTCGACGCCACCCTGCGCGAGATTATCGCCGAGGTAGGCGCCACTTCGCCCAAAGAGATGGGCAAGGTGATGGGCGTGGCTTCAAAGCGCCTCGCCGGCCGTGCCGACGGCAAATTGATTTCGGCCCGTGTGAAAGAGCTGCTTTCATAATCGCCGGGTCTCAGCGACAGGTCACAAACTTATTCCTAAAAAAGAATTAAAATGCTTACCATCCAACAGATAAAAGAAAATCCCGAGCAGACAGTGAAGCGTCTTGCCATCAAGGGATTTGACGGCANGGAGATGATCGACAAGGTGNTTGAGCTCGACAATGAGCGTCGCCAGATGCAGCTTGCCAACGACAATCTCGCCGCCTCACAGNAGAAACTCGCTGCCGNGATAGGCCAGCTCATGAAGCAGGGTCAGCGCGACGAAGCCGGTGAGGCCAAAGCCAAGGTGGCCGCTCTCAAGGAGCAGCAGAAAACCGTGGCCGACAAGCTCTCAGCCACCGAAGAGGAGATTCGCCGCCTGCTACTCAGCATTCCCAACCTTCCCTGCCCCATGGTGCCCGAGGGTCTCACCGCCGCCGACAATGTGGTTGAGAAGACCGGCGGCCCGATGCCCGACCTTCCCGAAGATGCCCTCTGCCACTGGGATCTCGCCAAGAAATACAACCTCATTGATTTTGACCTCGGAGTGAAGATAACCGGCGCAGGTTTTCCCGTTTATTTCGGCAAAGGCGCCAAGCTCCAGAGAGCATTGATACAGTTCTTCCTCGACAGCGCTTCAGAGGCCGGATACCTCGAGGTGCAGCCCCCATATGTGGTCAACGAGGCTTCGGGCTATGGCACAGGCCAGCTGCCCGACAAGGAGGGTCAGATGTATTACATCAACGAAGACAACCTCTATCTCATCCCCACCGCCGAGGTGCCTGTCACCAATCTCTACCGCGACGTTATTCTTCCCGCCGACTCGCTGCCCCGCAAAAACTGCGCCTACTCGGCCTGTTTCCGCCGCGAGGCCGGCAGCTACGGCAAGGATGTGAGAGGCCTCAACCGTCTCCACCAGTTCGACAAGGTTGAGATCGTGAGAATCGAGAAGCCCGAAAACAGCTATGCCGCTCTTGAGGAGATGAAAGACCATGTGCAGGGCCTGCTTGAAAAGCTCGGTCTGCCCTGGCACATTCTGCGCCTCTGTGGCGGTGACATGAGCTTCACCTCGGCCATCACCTTTGACTTTGAGGTATGGTCGGGCGCACAGAAGCGCTGGCTCGAGGTGTCGTCGGTGAGCAACTTCGAGACCTATCAGGCCAACCGTCTGAAATGCCGCTACCGCGGTGAGGATAAGAAGATTCACCTCTGCCACACCCTCAACGGCTCGGCCCTCGCCCTGCCCCGCATCATGGCCGCGCTGCTCGAAAACAATCAGACTCCCGAGGGTATCATAGTGCCCGAGTGTCTGAGAAAATACACCGGCTTCGACATCATCAACTGATTCTCTCAGCCAAGACTAAAGATTAATGGATAAGAAATCCATCTGGGATCTCAGCCGCCCCTCTGCCGAGCAATATCGCGGCATGGAGAAGATGAGGCTCACGGTGGTGCTCGACAATGTGAGGTCGCTCAACAATATAGGGTCGCTGTTTCGCACAGCCGACGCCTTTATGGTTGAGCGGCTTGCACTTTGCGGCATAACCGCTACGCCGCCGTCGCCCGAGATAAGCAAAACGGCTCTCGGCGCGGAAAACTCTGTGGAATGGGTCTATTTCTCCAACACCCGCGAATGTATCGAGAAGCTTAAGGGTGAGGGATATACGGTGTGCTGCCTCGAGCAGGTGAAGGGGAGCGTTGAGCTCGGCAGCTTCGAGCCCGACCCCTCACGCAAATATGCCCTCGTGTGCGGACACGAGGTTTATGGCGTTGACCCTGAGATAGTTAATATGGCCGACGTGTGGCTCGAGATTCCGCAGGGAGGCACCAAGCACTCGCTCAACGTAACGGTGTCGACCGCCATAGCCATGTGGCAGTTTTTCAGCCGCCTACGCCCCGATCAGATTGGTCAGGGCGCCGATGAGCAGGCATAAGCTCACGATAAACATAACCATCGAGGTGCGCCCCAGCATGGGGTTGAGCTCGCGGCCATGCTTGCGGGCTATGCGACACCACAACATGAAAATATCCACGCAACAGGCCACCGGCACTATCCACCACACTCCTCCGAGGTCGAGCCACGCGGGGAGCATGAGCGCCATAGCCACCCAGCCNTTGACGAGNTAGAGCAGCAGGGCGACGTTTCTGCCGAGCTTNACGGCAAGGGTGTTTTTGCCGACCGCCTTGTCGGCATTGCGGTCGCGCACGTTGTTGACAATCAGTACATTCGCTCCAAGTAAGCCCATGCCTGTGGCGGCAAGCACCACATGTGAGTCAAGGGTATAGGTCTGGAGCCAGTAGGTGAGACACACCGGCACGAGGCCGAAAAACAACACCACCGTCACCTCGCCCAGGGCATGCCGGGAGAGGGGATAAGGGCCGGTGCTGTAGCTCAGGGCGCCGAGAGCTATCAGGAAGCCCGCCACTATGAGCCACCAACCTCCATAGGCCACCATGCAGAGCCCCACCACACATGCCGCCCCAAGAGTGGCATAGGTGGCGATAGCCATCGCCTTAGGGGTGATGTCACCCTCGGTCACACCCCTTCGCGGCCCTTCGCGACCCGGCTTGTCGAGGCCGGCCTTNAAGTCATAATATTCGTTGGCGAAGTTTGAGGCTATCTGGGCGAGAATTGCGAAGATCAAGCATAACAGGGCGGGCACCGGCGCGAAATAGCCGTTGGTCACAGCCAGAGCCACACCGGTCAGCACACCCGCCACCGATACCGGCAGGGTGCGCAATCTCATGGCTTCTATCCAGCATTTGAGTTGTGAGTTCATCTCGGTTGTTTATGTTTTATGCTGCGGTGAGGTTTGTTGNATTTNGCGGCTTTGACCGGTCGGTCNGGCCGGGGTGATGGAGCTTCGGCACTCTTGGTCTCCGCCGCCGGTTCAGCGCCGAAGTCAATGCCGAAACAGTTGCGTATAGCCTTGATGATGCGCTTGGCGCCGCGGCCGTTCTCGCGCAGCATGTTGAGAATCACGCGTATATATTCATCCTTGTTTTTCAGACCGCAGAGCCCGGCCACGTTGCTGCCCGGCAGCATTGATTTCTGATTGTAGACTCTCAGCACGTCGGCATAGCTCCCGGCGGCGAGATAGTGGCGGAAGTCGCGGCAAAATTGCTCGTAAAGCCCCATNGGGTTNATTTCGGAGGTGAGTTTGGCGAGATGTTCCTCAAGNTGGTTGATGTTGGCAAACCTCCCGTCAACNCGATATTCCATNAGCCTTTTCACNCGGTGGCGGGTGTGGAGNANNGCCTGCTGGCGCAGGTCGTGGCGGAACTGCTGCATCACGGTGGCCTTGACCCGCTCAAACACCTTTGTCTCATCTTTGTGGCGGTAGGCGGCCACAGCTCTCACCACCTCCTCGAGCATGAGGATATTTTCGATTTCGGCCACGTCGGGCACCATGATGCGTTTGCCGCGCAGATATTCCACCTCTTTTGCGTCGCGTCGGTCGCGGTCCACAATGCCCATCGAGTCGAGGTGGTGGAAAGAGGTGAGGTCGTTGAATGTG
>WFLX010120967.1_pt1 | contig 10774 bp, 9 predicted proteins | sample 4967041 | NCBI WGS metagenome assembly WFLX01 (sample SAMN12857096, study PRJNA449069) | gut metagenome | isolation source: stool from male and female vole | host: Microtus ochrogaster | place: USA:Florida | collected 2017
ATAACTTCAATAAAGCTATCCGAAATATGGTGCTTTATGCTGAAGAACCTCTCCAGCAAGGTGACCGCATCGTCATTTCCAAGAATGACTACTACTGGAGTAAAACCAACAATCTGAAAAACTTTATAGCTAACGGAGAAACGGCAGAAGTGACTTGGGTTGGCCATGTAGAGAAGGCATACGGCAGATGGTTTGTGGAAGTAGAACTGCGTCTGCCGGATGTCGATACACCTGTGGCTGCAAAAATAATGTTGCGTAGTCTCGTATGTGATGGTCCGGCTATACCTCGTGAAGAGATGGAACGTCTCTACAACCGTGTTATGGCTGAGTATGAGGGGGAGATATCCCACAAGATCAAGGGTGCTATGGAGGATCCTTTCTATAATGCCTTGCAAGCCAAATATGCCTACTGTGTCACTTGTCATAAAGCCCAAGGCGGCCAATGGCGTCATGTGTATGTGGATATGGGTGCTATTGATCCGGATGCGATCGGGCAGGACTTCTATCGATGGCTTTATACCGCTGTCACTCGCGCAACAGAACGTCTCTTCCTCATCAACCCTACTCTCCCACTCTCCTGACTCCACTTTTTTAATGAAAGGTTATAAGATATCAATAACAGAATATAAGGCTGTAATTTATCTGATTTAATCTACTTATCTGTTTTAATCTACTTCGGAAGATAGCGGTTGTCTGAAGATAATTGCTGACGTGGTTCGCTGATCACATCCGTATAAATCTCGAAAATTGCATTAAGACAGTAATCACATCCTTCTACAGTGGCCTCTTTTGAACGCATAAAGATTAAAAGATCTTTATATCGTTCTGTTATATAAGTTCCATTTATCAGATCTACTACTTTTTTCAGCTCTTCCATAGCCATATCCATTTTCCCCAGACAATACACAGTCTTATAGCTATCAAGAGTATGAAATAAAAAATCTTTTACAGAGTCATTCTGTTCGTTAATTCTTATAAAGGTAATGAAATCATCACATCTGTAGGTATTTGTCGGTGTCTGCGAAGTGTCGGCTCTCAGAGCGTTTTCAACTTCTTCCTCTACCATTCCACCATTGGCTGAGCGTACCTTATTCAAAAAGCGGAATATCGAATCATCCGTTATAATATCACTATAAGAGATCGGCTTCGTCAGGAAAAGACTATCCAAAGACTTTGCCCTGCTCAAAGCCACATAAAGTTGTCCCGGAGCAAATATATGACTGTTTAAATCAAGTATAACTTTATCGAAGGTTTGCCCCTGTGATTTATGAATGGTGAAAGCGTATGCCAATTTTATAGGGAACTGACGGGTCATCTGTAAGTATGAACCCTTCCGTATAAACTTATGTAGCTTAGCATCATATTCATACTCATAACGCACCTCCATTGTTTGATTTCTCCTGTACCTGTAGGTGGGATTAGGACAAAGTACTACTCGTTCCTCAGAGCCATTTTCTATCTTAATTCTAAAGTACGAATTATCAAGTGAATTTTGTGAACCTTCAAAGGCCATTATTGTACCGAATTCACCATTATTATAATAAGGCTTGCTATACATCTTGCAATTTTTAGTTAACATCACCTTAGCTCCGACTTTGAAATTCAGTACACCATCAAATTGCGATGGTAGCACAATCTTTTCGATCTCTTCATCACATGGCAGGTCACTATGGCTCAAATCCACATAAGTGTCACTATTCTTAAGTCTTATCCTATATTGAGCCTCTATACTTTTCAAATCGCCTTTTAAAGCATTTAGTTTCTCTGCATTTATAGCACTCACCTCATCATTTGAAGAGGCCATATAAACAGCGTCGTCCGGCAAAATATCACTTACACGAGTATTCAGTTTCTCCAATAATTCCACACGTCTCTCAGGACTCAAGGGTTTTCGGAACTCATCAAGAAGTTTCACAAATTCAGGATCATTTTTCTGACGATATGATTTAGTAAGTTCAAATAGCTTTATCTTCCCGATATTTTCCTTTATAACATGACTATCAAAGAAATATATTCCACCATACTCATGCATGAGGTACTCTCCGATTGCCTCGTCACTGACAATAGGAGGAAGCTGGAACATATCACCGACCAACACCACAGGAATTCCGCCGAAAGGCCTATCATTCTTTTTGACCTTCTGACATATCTGATGCATCATTTCAAATGTATCTGCTCTGACCATTGATATCTCATCTATTACCAACATGGTGACTCCTGAAAGCATGAGTGCCATGTCAGTACATTTTGAGAATGTGATGTTTTCAGGATTCTGAATACCCTCCTCCATCTGGTCAAATCCTCGGTAAAAAAATGAATGAAGCGTCTTTGCCCGTTTATAAAGATTGGCTGCAAGATTAGTTGGGGTGAGCACCTGACAGCCCGGATTTTCCTTCTCTATCTTGCTTATCAGATGAGTTTTACCGCAGCCTGCCTTTCCATGTATGAAAATCAGACCCTGTGCATTGTTCCTAAGATAGTTCAATACCGATTTCTGATCAACCTCTACAGGCATAAAGTATATCTCTTTTTTGCTTCCTTGTGCCATATTTATTTGGTTTCAATTACAGGGGGTGTATATCGGCCTTTTAAGCCACACCCCCTGTCAAATTCTTTTAATTCACGCATCCCCTTAGAGATGCGACAATTAATTTTCAGTCACAGATACAAGATCTATTAAGTATTTCTATTCACTTATTAAAAAATTAATAAGAAATTTATGGGTAGCAAAATTATAAATAAAATCTCAAAGTTCAAAATTATTTACAATATCTTTTAAGTAAAGAATTTTTTATCATCCAGAACTATTAGATTTCTGAGAAAGGAATATATAATAAATGCTTTGTAAAACCTGAAGATAGGTATTTACCTTAACCATTTATAACGGATTTCCCTATTTCAAAAAAATTTCGTATCTTTGCGCAATTTCAAATCTAAATAGTTAAATTTTGATCAATCGGGTGGTTTCTGCCTCCCGTCTTAAATTAAAAGAAATGAAAGCATACGTTTTTCCGGGCCAGGGTGCTCAATTCGTAGGAATGGGCAAAGACCTCTATGAAACAAATGCCGAAGCCCGTAAGCTTTTCGATAAAGCTAATGAGATCCTTGGATTCCGTATCACAGATCTTATGTTCGAGGGTACTGAAGAAGACCTTAAGCAAACCAAGGTCACTCAACCTGCGATTTTCCTCCATAGCGTAATTCTTGCCAAAAGTCTTGGCGATGATTTTAAACCTGATATGGTTGCCGGTCATAGCCTTGGAGAATTCTCAGCACTCGTGGCTGCGGGCGCACTCTCTTTTGAAGAAGGACTTAAGCTTGTTTCTGCACGTGCCCACGCTATGCAGAAAGCTTGTGAGGCTCAACCATCCACAATGGCCGCCGTTCTCGCCCTCCCCGATGCAAAAGTTGAGGAAATATGCGCTGAAGTCGACGATATAGTAGCTCCCGCCAACTATAATTGCCCCGGCCAGGTTGTTATCTCCGGCACTCTTGAAGGTATTGATGCCGCTTGTGAAAAACTTCTTGCCGCAGGTGCCAAACGTGCGCTGAAACTTAAGGTAGGTGGCGCTTTCCATAGCCCTCTCATGCAGCCGGCACAAGAGGAACTTGCTGAAGCTATTGCCGCAGCTAAATTTGAAACTCCGGTATGCCCCGTATATCAGAACGTCGATGGTAAGCCCCACACTGATCCCGAAGAAATCAAGGCTAACCTTATCAAGCAGCTCACTGCTCCCGTTCGTTGGACTCAAGATGTTGAGGCCATGATTGCCGATGGTGCCGACGAATTTATTGAGCTTGGTCCCGGTGCTGTACTTCAGGGCCTTGTAAAGAAAATCAACCGTTCAGTCGCCACTTCAGGCAAACAATAATTTTTTAGATATATATAGTTTGTTGTGAAACAACAGTAATAAATTTGTCTACGGCATGTTGACCGGATAATTTATGAAGTTATCTCAACATGCCGGAGACTTTTATTACATTATTATCTGCACAATACACTTTTCAAATTATTTTACTCTTATGAATGTAGCTATCGTTGGAGCCAGCGGCGCGGTAGGCCAGGAACTCCTTAAAGTGCTTGACGAGCAGAATTTCCCCGTTGATAATCTCCGTTTGTTCGGTTCTCCTCGCAGCGCCGGGTCTGAATATGAATTCCGCGGTAAAAAAATTAAAGTTGAACTTCTTGATCATAATTCAGATTTCTCAGGAATTGATATCGCCTTTACCTCTGCCGGAGCAGGAACTTCTAAAGAATATGCAGAAGTCATAACTCGTCATGGAGCTATAATGATAGACAATTCCAGCGCTTTCCGCATGGATACTGACGTGCCGTTAGTTGTGCCGGAAGTTAATGGAGCGGATGCTCTTGACCGTCCACGTAATATAATCGGAAATCCTAACTGCACCACCATCCAAATGGTCGTGGCTCTCAAGCCGATTCATGACCTCTCTCCCATTCGTCGTGTGCATGTAGCCACTTATCAGGCTGCCAGCGGTGCCGGAGCTCAAGCAATGCAGGAACTCATCAATCAATATAAAGAACTTGCCGACGGCAAGGAGCCGACAATTGAGAAGTTCGCTTATCAGCTCGCTTTCAATCTCATTCCCCATGTCGACGTGTTCACCGACAACGGTTATACAAAGGAGGAGATGAAAATGTATAACGAAACACGCAAAATCATGCACGATAATGATATAAAAGTCAGTGCCACATGTGTACGTGTTCCCGTTCTCCGTGCTCACAGTGAAGCTATTTGGGTTGAGACAGAGAAGCCTCTCTCAACTGAGGAAGTGCTCGAAGCATTCAAAAAAGCTCCCGGACTTATAGTTAAAGACACTCCCGCTGAAAAGCAATATCCTATGCCTCTTGACATTACAGGTAAAGATCCGGTTTATGTAGGACGTCTGCGTAAAGATCTCTCAGATCCCTGCGGTCTTAGCTTCTGGGTGGTAGGCGACCAGATTAAGAAAGGTGCTGCCTTGAATGCAGTGCAGATCGCTCAATGGCTTCTTGCCAACGATCCTAAATTCAGCAAATAACTTAGACAATTGTTTTTGCAGAAATGAAGTAGCTAATATCTATCTACTATATAAATAGTAATTATTAATACAATATAGTTGCTTTACAAGAATACAAAAAGTTAGTTCAACTCTTTTCAATTGAATCAGTTGAGCTAACTTTTTTAATAATCTTTCTTTTATCTAAAATAACGGTTGTAAACGAGACAGAATGATATTGAATTAGATGTTACTCCTCCCTTGGTGAATAATTATAACCGTTGATGCGATAATGCTCCTTAAGACGATCAAGGCGCGCTTTGAAAGCATCGTAATCACGACTCTCGGGAGCTGACCACTGCACTTCTGACAGTGCAGCCCATCGCGGAAGGGCCATATACTGTACATGGCCGAAATCATGAATATATTCCGTCCAGAGATTTGCCTGCACTCCTAAAATATGATTCCTATTTTCAGGAGCAATTCCCTCAAAAGGCCTAAAAGAGTAAGATTTACTCAAGGGTATGTAGCCTCCTATTGCGAAAGGTTCATTTTCTCTATCTTTTGACTGATAATAATCAAGATAATAATGGGTATAGGGAGTCATTATAGCATCATGACCCATTTCGGCTGCTTTTTGACCACCTTCAGCTCCTCTCCACGACATGACAACCGCATTATCCGGAATTCCACCCTCCAGAATCTCATCCCAGCCAATTACCTTTTTACCTCGTTTAGTCAAAAGATCAGTGGCAAAACTCATTACATGACTCTGCAATTTATCCTCTTTCGAGCTATGGTCATCATCCTTCAATCCTAATTCCCTGATTTTTGCCTGGCACTTCTCACATTCCTTCCAGCGGTCTTTAGGACATTCGTCTCCTCCGATATGAATATATTCGTAAGGGAAAATCTCCGACACTTCCGTCAGGACCTCCTCAAGTAATTTATAGGTGTCATCATTTCCGGCACATAGAACATCGTCAGAAATTCCCCAGATCGTCCATAATTCGTATGGTCCGCCGGTACAACCCAAATCAGGATGAGCTGTAAGGGCAGCCAACATGTGACCCGGCAGATCTATTTCCGGAATAATTGAAATATGACGATCAGCGGCGTAAGAAATAACATCCTGTATCTCTGCNGNAGTATAAAATCCACCGTATGGAATCGAATCACAAGTACTNAAATCATTCTTTATACATGTACCTCTTCTAACGNAACCTTTCNTTACCAGTTCGNGATGATGTTTCAAAGGCAANCGCCAACCCTGNTNATCTNAAAGATGCCAGTGCAAGCGATTCATATTATGAAGGGCCATCATGTCGATATATTTCTTCACACTATCGGCCGGAAAGAAATGACGTGCCACATCAAGATGAGCACCCCGATAACCGAATTCAGGAGCATCCGAAATTATCCCGGACGGAAATGCGACTTCCCCCTTATTGCCGGAGGGTATGGATTTACGTAAAGTCTGGATACCGTAGAAATTACCCGCAGGTGAGGCTCCGTCTATTTCTATTTTATCAATGGAAATAATTATTTTATACGCCTCCGGATTTTCTGCCGTCAGGCTGTCAGTCAGAACTATTCTTTTCTTATAATCCTTTATTTTGTTGTCTTCCTTAACTTCACTATCATTTGTTGCAACGATGGGTAAATCAAGATTGGTTAGCCTCTTTATGTATTCTGCCAACATAATGGCATTTTTCTGAAGCTTGTTGTTACCGGCTCTGTATACTATGACAGTGTTTGAATCTAATATGAATGGTTTGTTATTATTGACTGCCACTTCATGTGGAACAGGCACTACATTGTAATCAGCTACTGACTGTGCCTGTATATTTGTCAATAAGCTCAGTCCGATAGCTGTCAATCCGATAATTGTTTTCATAATATGAGGTCAGAATTAAAAATGTTTTACTTATTCGGGTGCCCACAAATTTAACCAAATAATCGCAAAAAAAACTCATACTTCCGATAATATTTTTATTTTTCCATTCATAAGTTACATACGGCATCTGTTTACCCAAGCGATAATTATAAAATTCTTGCGTATTTTTTACTAATTAAATTTGCAATTATAAGGTGAATCGTGTAACTTTGCAATGTAATTTTTACACAAGTTTTATGTAATTTCAAATCAACTTATATCAACTGACTTTATGAACAGAAAAGAACTTTTAAAGAGAGCGAAACTTGTGCTTCTCGGGGCTGTCTGCGGTGATATTATAGGTTCGAGTTATGAATTCTGTCCCGTAAAGGTACTCCAATTTCCTATAGTAACACGTTTCAGTCATCCTACTGACGATTCGGTTTGTTCGATTGCCATTGCCGATTCTCTGATATCTGACACTCCATTCACCAAATCTCTTCAAACATGGTGCCGGAAATATCCCCGTGCCGGTTACGGGGGGCATTTTTCCAGATGGATAATGTTGAAAGACCCTCATCCCTATAACAGCTGGGGCAACGGTTCAGCAATGCGAGTGAGTCCTGTGGGGGCAATAGCCCAAGATCTCGATGAAGTCATGACTCTTGCAAAAAAGACAGCTGAAGTTACCCATAATCATCCGGAAGGTATAAAAGGTGCCCAAGCAACAGCTACCGCTATATTNTTCGCTTTNCGTGGTATGTCANAAGAGGAAATCAANTCCTTTATAGAGAAAGGTTTCAATTACAACCTNTNANGTCGGNATTCTGATATCCAACCGGATTATTTCTTTGATGTNNGTTGTCAAGGNAGTGTTCCTGAGGCAATGATATGCTTTNTNACTGCTACAGATTATGAATCTACTGTGCGCCATTGTGTGGCCATGGGTGGTGACGCCGACACTATGGGAGCAATCGCCGGAGGCATTGCGGCTGCTTATTATGGTGAGATTCCACAACATATCCTCGAAGAGTGCGAAAAACGCATACCGGAAGATATGAAGGAGATAATAAAGAAGTTTAATGAAAAACTGGAATCAGTATATGGAGAATAAACAATATTGTTACAAATACCCCCACCCGGCGGTTACTACAGATTGCGTGATCTTCGGATTTGACGGGGTTGATCTTAATGTACTGCTCGTAAAACGAGGGCTTGAACCATATAAAGGNCNGTGNGCTTTCNCCGGNGGATTTCTTAAACCTNATGNANCTGCTGAAGAGGGAGCCACACNNGAGCTAAAGGANGAAACAGGACNTGNANCAGCNTATATTNAACAATTTCNCACCTATTCAACTCCTGANCGCGATCCTCGTNAACGAGTGATTACTATAGCATATTTAGCTTTAGTAAAAATTCAAGATGTTCAGGGTGGTGATGATGCGGCCGATGCACAGTGGTTTCCCATTAAGGATGTTCCTCAGCTTGCGTTCGACCATGATGTGATACTACGAGATGCATTGGGCCGACTGCGTGAAAGAATTCATTTTCACCCAATCGGATATGACCTCCTACCGGAGAAATTTACGGTAAAGCAACTTCAATCTCTCTATGAGGCAATATTAGGAATACACTTCGACCGAAGAAACTTTGCTAAAAAAATGTTGCATCTCGACATTCTCACCCAACTTGATGAGAAAGTGTGGCCCACACCGAAACGCGAGGCAAATCTCTATACCTTCAACCTTCAGAAATACCACGAACTTAAGCAACGGGGTTTCCGACTTGAATTCTAAAATTATATAAATCATGGCCGATAACTACCTTGAACATAGAATGGAAGATTTGCGCTCGGGCAAATTGCGTCCTGCTACCCTATCCCCTTCGGGCTCCACGCCTCGAAAAGGTTACTTGCAAGTGCCCTTTCCGCCGCGTCGTGTATTAGTTACGGGTGGAGCGAAAGGAATCGGATTAGCAATAACCAGAGCTTTTCACCGGGCCGGTTGTAAAGTCGCTGTATTCGACATTGATAAAGAGTCAGGTGAACAGTTGGCTAAAAATGAGGGTATCAGGTTCTATCATGTTGATCTTTGCGATTCTGAATGTGTGGAAAAGGCATTTCTCAATCTGCTTCATGCATGGCGCGATGTGGATATTATCATTAATAATGCCGGAATATCTCATTTTGAACCTTTGATTGAAAGTAATCTTGATAATTTCGATAAGATCATTGATACAAATCTTAGACCCGTTTTCATTCTTGCACGCCTTTGGGCAATCCACAAGAAGAAATACCCTATTCCTTCGGAATATGGAGGCCGGATGGTTAACATTTCCTCATCACGTCATCTGCAAAGTGAGACCGGCACCGAGGGCTATTCTGCCGGCAAAGGTGCCATAGTATCCTTAACNCATNCCCTGATGATGTCTTTATCAGAATTCGGTATAACTGTAAATTGCATTTCTCCGGGATGGATTCATACCGGCCAACCCGAGGAACTGACTGAAGCGGATCATCTGCAACATCCCTCCCGACGAGTGGGCATTCCGGAAGATATCGCCCGTATCTGTATTTTTCTCTCGCTACCCGGTAATGATTTCATCAATGGAGCAGATATAGTTGTCGACGGTGGAATGACACGCAAAATGATATACGTCTGAACTCTCACTGAATTCTTATATGAGCACAGTTTGCGTGCCAAGTAATTTCATTCCATAACTAATTAGTAAAAATTAAACAGAAAATTAGTGCCATCTAAATTAATTACAACAATAAAATCAAAGTGGCTTTGGATTATTATAGCCTTAACCGGAGTCATAGCCATTATTACTATCCTTTTTTGGCCTGTTCCTGAAAAATCCGAGGCACCACTCTCACCTATTGATGAGGTAAGGATGCAGTCCACCGATTGGGAAAAACCGGGTAAGTATTGGGTAACCCATTTAGCTACTCCCAATATCTATGAAGGTATCAATACGGTGGAGGGAGTTGTGCTTCATCACACTGCTTATGATGGCACCGCTCAACGAATAGCTAAGGCACTATGTCGCCCTACCGCTGAAGCGAGTTGTCATGTAGTTATCGATTACGATGGCACGCGTTATATCCTCGCTTCACCGGAGGTGATAACCTGGCATGCCGGAAAATCCAAATTCGGCGATCGCTTCCGGGCTAATCTCTACACAATAGGAATAGAATTTCATGGGAATACTCTTGAATATCCACTCACTGACCAACAAATAGAGAGTGCTGTGGAATACCTAAAACCAATAATTGCAAAGTATGGGATTCCGGCTGAAAATATAGTCACGCATCAGATGATACGCGAAGCATATATGGAAGCCAAACCTAAAGACAAAAAGGTCTTTCCAAAATTTGATATTACCCCCACAGAATACGACAGAGTCATCCATGCTCTCGATACGGCAAATATCTTTATCAAATAATTTTTATTCAAAAGCCCCTCCAACTCCATCTATACATTCCACATGAATTCCACATGGAAATGCCTGTTTTCAGCACCGGAAAGGCTCTCGGCAGTAAGGAAAGTTTCCTATGTCTTCACTTAGCGTGGCATAGTTGGCTCACGTATTACAAAATTAACGTCCGGCAGAGTTAATAGAAAAATATCTGTCTTTTTATGTGTTTTCCCCAAAGACAATATCTATTCTAATTCTAATTCTAATAGCTGTTTCCTATAACTTTCAATGTACCTCACAAATTGATTGAACTTNCGATTGCGTTTTCTTATTACTCGCGGCCGGAGTANAANCCAGTTTAGAGCAATCCACAACAGCAGNATAGAATATACAATTATCCCCCAATAAAACGAATGGAAAAATGTATATTCATATCCATAGAGTGCAAAACCAATTGACAAAAAGAAAAAAAACAAG
>WFLX010078890.1_pt1 | contig 10772 bp, 7 predicted proteins | sample 4967041 | NCBI WGS metagenome assembly WFLX01 (sample SAMN12857096, study PRJNA449069) | gut metagenome | isolation source: stool from male and female vole | host: Microtus ochrogaster | place: USA:Florida | collected 2017
GGTACCGTGGCTAAGGATTTCCAGAAATCCAACAACATTACCGAGGCGTATATCGACTATATCGAAAAGATACCCGAAAAATATTACAACGTAATACAGTACGGGCAGAAACGAAAAGCCGCCGTAGATGGCGTTATATTTGCTAACGTAGAGCTGGCCGGTTACGAACAGCCACTGGAGCACCTGGTAGGCTATGCCGGCAAGGATGCCGGCAGGGAGAGCGTTTTTGAACTTAACCTTGGTGTTGGGAACGAGCATGTAAACCCCGGTGAAAAACATCCATATCAGCAGCACGGAGGTGATGTCGAGGGCTACAGAGAGCAGCGGGGTCATGAATGGGAGAAATTGCTCGAAGCTCGACGACATGAAAGCCGTGAGGCCGGAGCCGCACACCATGATTACGGGGAGAATGATGAATATGGCGGTGTAGTCGGTGATTTTGCGCCAGAGGGTGCGGCCATGTTTTATGCCCCAGATGGAGTTGAAGGCATCTTCAACCGACGACACCAGCGAAATCAAGGTCCAGAGCAACACGGCGATGCCTACGCCGACAAAGAGGCCTTCGGATGCCTGGGCAAGGTAGGAGTCGACGAAGCGCAGGGCCACTTCAAGGGCCTGGCGCTGCGAGGGGAAGTAGTTGAACAGCTGGGAGGTTAGAATGTTTTGGAAGCCAAAGCCGCGACCTATGGCAAAGAGCAGAGCCAGCGCCGGCACCAGGGCGAGCAGCAGGCGATAGGTGAGGGCACAGGCNGTTGACTGAATGTCGGNCGAGAGGAATGACTTGATGGTCAGATTGATGGTTTTTACGATTCNGACCCACAGGGAGTTGCGCCGGTCGTGCCACACNCCGGTGATGGCGTAGTTCCATAGGCTGAGCCCGCGTTTGCGCAGGGCGGCGATGCGGGCGGCGAATTTTCGGTTATGTCGGCGCTTATTACTCATTGACCGCAAAGATACAAAATAATTAGTAATTACTAATTACCAATTATCAATTTTTTTGCTATACCTTGCGTAATTTTGAATGTTGAGGGTGGATATAAATTAGGCTGCGCTTGCTGGCGCAGCCTAAAAGTTGGTTATAGAATTTCCGGAGGGTTATTTGACGGCGGCGATGCCGGGGAGGACTTTGCCTTCGATGGCTTCGAGAAGGGCGCCACCACCGGTTGATACGTAGCTGACTTCGTCGGCCAGACCGAACTTGTTGACGCAGGCAACAGAGTCGCCGCCACCAACGAGCGAGAATGCGCCGTCTTTGGTGGCCTTAACTACGGCGTCGGCAATGGCACGCGAGCCGGCGGTGAAGTTTTCGAATTCAAACACACCTGCGGGGCCGTTCCAAAGAATGGTCTTGGCGGGGAGGATAGCGGCTTCGAAGGCCTTGCGGCTTTCGGGACCGGCATCCATGCCTTCCCAACCTTCGGGGATGTCCATTACGGAGCAGATCTGCTGGTGAGCGTCGTTAGAGAAAGCGTCGCCGGCTACGCAGTCGGTGCCGAGCACGAGGTTAACGCCTTTTTCTTTGGCTTTCTTCATGATGTCGAGAGCCAGGTCGAGTTTGTCGGTTTCGCAAATGGAGTTGCCAACGTTGCCGCCCATGGCTTTGGCGAAGGTGTAGGTCATGCCGCCGCAGAGAATCAGGTTGTCAACCTTGTCCATGAGGTTTTCGATGATGCCGATTTTGGTCGACACTTTGGAGCCGCCCATGATTGCGGTGAAGGGGCGCTTGATGTTGGAAAGGATATTGTCAACGGCCTGAACTTCTTTTTCCATGAGGTAGCCGAGCATTTTGTTGTCGGGTTCGAAGTAGTCGGCAATAACGGCGGTAGAGGCGTGTTTGCGGTGAGCGGTGCCGAAGGCGTCGTTAACGTAAACGTCGGCGTAGGAAGCGAGCTTTTTGGCGAATTCCTTCTGGGCAACTTTCATGTCCTTTTTGGCTTCGTCGTAGGCGGGGTCTTCTTTGTCGATGCCTACGGGCTTGCCTTCTTCTTCGGGGTAGAAGCGGAGGTTTTCGAGCAGCAGTGCCTGGCCGGGTTTGAGGGCGGCAGCCTTGTCGTCGGCCTTGGCGCAATCGTCGGCGAAGTCAACTTCGGTGCCGAGAGCTTTGGCAACTACGTCTTTGATCTGACCGAGCGAGAGTTTGGGGTTTACTTTGCCTTTGGGTTTGCCCATGTGGCTCATGATGATTACAGAGCCGCCGTCGGCGAGGATTTTTTTCAGGGTGGGGAGGGCGCCGCGAATACGGGTGTCGTCGGTAACGTTGCCGTTTTCGTCGAGGGGCACATTAAAGTCAACGCGGACAATCGCCTTTTTGCCGGCGAAATTGTAATTGTCGATTTTCATTTTGGTTAAGTGAAATTAAAGGTTGGTTTTATTAGATATGTGCAAAGTTAGTATTTTTTGGTGTATTCTCCAAATATTCGTAAATTTGCCGCGTATGAAAATTCTTTTATCATTAGCGCTGGCGGCGGCGAACATTGTTGTTCACCCTACGCCGCAGGTTATGGAGCAGACCGAGGGGGCGATTCCTCTTTGTTTTCCCTCGATGAATATTGCCGGAGGCGACAAGGGCGTGGAGCCCCGCTCCGGTGCCTATAATATTGTTATAGCGCCTGATACGGCCTATATCGACGCCTTCGATGAGCGCGGAGCGTTCTACGCCATGCANACGTGGCTGCAGATTGTCGAACAGTCGTGTTGCGACTCGCTGCCGCTGCTGACTGTGCGCGACTGGCCGGAGCTGGAGCNCCGCGGNGTGGTTGAAGGTTTCTACGGCACTCCNTGGAGCCACGAAGTGCGCAAGTCGCTGATAGACTTTATGGGGCGCCGCAAGCTCAACACCTATATCTATGGGCCGAAAGATGACCCTTATCATTCGTCGCCCGACTGGCGCAAGCCTTATCCGCAGGCGCAGGCCGCGCAGCTCAGGGAGCTGGTTGAGGCGTGTCGCCGCAATCATGTTGACTTCGTNTGGGCNATTCACCCNGGNAAGGATATTCGCTGGACCGANGCCGACCGTGACAGCCTCGTNGCNAAGTTTCAGCACATGTATGACCTGGGCGTNCGTTCGTTTGCTATCCATTTNGACGACATNGAGGGCGAGGGAACGAATCCCTATCGCCAGTGCGAGCTGGTTAACTATCTGACCGAGAATTTTGTAAAGACCCACGACGGCGTTTCGCCCCTGGCCGTATGTCCCACTGACTATTCGCGGCTCTGGGCCAATCCGACTGAAAACGGCGCCAGCGCCATCTATGGGCGTACCCTCGACCCCGAGGTAATGGTAATGTACACCGGCGACGTTGTTTGCTCCGACCTCACGGCCGAAACTATGGAGTGGTTCAACGCACTGATTCGCCGGCCCGGTTTTTATTGGTGGAACTGGCCGGTGACCGACTATGCGCGCAACCATCTGCTCATGGGCCCGGCAATCGGCCTGGACAAGAGCCTGACGCGCGCCGAGGTTTCCGCCTTGGTCAGCAACCCGATGGAGCAGGGCGAGGCGTCGAAGCTCGGCCTCTANGGCGTTGCCGACTATGCGTGGAATCCGNCGGCNTACGATGCNNNNCAGTCNTGGGAATATGGCCTGCGCGACATNATGCCCNAGGCGNCCGACGCGTTCCGCACCTTTGCGATGCATAATGCCGACAGCGAAACCGGCTATCGCAAACCGGAGTCGTGGACGGTAGAGATTTTCCGCGTAGGCGACGGCAAAGCTGCCGAGCGCTGGCAGCCGCTGATGGATGAGTTTCAGCGCATTGCGGCTGCTCCGGAGGCTATTCGCCGCGGCTGCACAAACGCGCAGCTGCTGGCCGAGCTTGAGCCCTGGTTGGTGGAGTTTGAAAAGTTAGGGCGGCGCGGCATAGTTGTTATGGAGNTGATTCGCGACTATAAAACNCTTGCTCCTGAGGAATTTAACCGCCGTTGGCAGCAGGCCTACATGACCGCCGAAGAGCGTAGGGCTTATCTGGCCCACAAGTCGGGGTCGCAGCGGCTGCAGCCATTCATTGACCGTGCGTTAGACGACCTTGCGGCGCAAACGTGCATCCTGGCGCCCACGGCGCAGTAGGCGCGCGTTCAGGCGGTTTTGACCGGAATGCCTGTCGCCTCGGCGATGCGGGCGGCTATGGCGGCGAGTTCGTCGGCTTCGACCTTGCGCAGAGTTTGGTCGGGCGTTTTGCGGTCGATGGAGTAGATCATTATTTCGCGCGGTCCGATTGCTTTGTAGGCTTCGATGAGGGCGTTGATTTCTTCGTCGGTGGTGTTGTCAATGCCGTCGCCGCGCAAAATCATGGTTTGGATTATGCCGGTTCCGCGAAACTGCTTGAGTTGCCCGATAACTGTTTCGACCGTGAAGTTTTTCGACGTCGGGCGGTCGATTTTGCGCATGGTGGCCTCAATTGCCGAGTCGAGCTTGAGTATATTGTTGTCGACCCGCTTAAGCGCGGCAACGACGTCGGGCGAGTCGAGACGCGTTGAGTTATTGAGCACCGAAATCTTCACCTCGGGGAAGAACTCATTGCGCAGGGTTATAACGTCGTCAACAATTCCGCCGAATTCGGGGTGGAGCGTAGGCTCGCCGTTGCCCGAAAAGGTTATAACGTTGAGCGGCTCGCCGTTGGCCCTCAGCTGCTCAAGGCGTTGGCGCAGAAGCTCGCGCACTTCGGCACGCGAGGGGAGGCCGGTGGTGCCGGTTCCCTGGGCGTTGAAGCCGGCCTCGCAATAGCGGCAGTCGAAACTGCAAACCTTGCCGTCGCGCGGCGAAAGGTTTACGCCGAGCGATGCCCCAAGCCGCCGCGAACGGATGGGCCCGAAAACGGTTTCGTGGAAAAGTACGGTNTGCATCGGCTTATTTNAANNGGGNCACGGNCGAAGCGATGCGGCTCATGGCNTCGCGGATGTTATCGTCGGAGGTGGCGTAGCTGAAGCGGATGTAGCCGGGAGCGCAGAAGGCGGCGCCGTCGACCGTTGCCACATGGGCCTGCTCCAGCAGGTAGAGGGCCAGGTCGCCCGAGGTTTCGATTACGCGGTCGCCGAACTTTTTGCCGAGCAGGGCGCTGACTTCGGGGAAGAGGTAGAATGCGCCGGAAGGCTTGTTGACCTTGAAGCCGGGAATCTGNGAGGCGAGTTCAACNACCAGGTCGCGGCGGCGCTCAAAGGCGCGGCGCATATCTTNAACACACTGCTGCGAGCCGGTGTAGGCGGCTTCGGCAGCTTTNTGGGCAATTGACGANCAGCCGCTGGTGTATTGTCCCTGCAGCTTGTTTACGGCTTTTGCCAGCCAGAGGGGAGCGGCGCAGTAGCCCACGCGCCAGCCGGTCATGGCGTAGGCCTTGGATACGCCGTTGATAATCACTACGCGATCGGCGATTTCGGGGAAGGAGCCGAGCGAGCGAATGGGGGCGCCATAGTTGATGTGCTCGTAAATTTCGTCGGCCATAACTATGATTTGCGGATGCTTGGCAATAACGTCGACCAGGGCCTGCAGTTCCTCGGGCGAGTATACCGAGCCGGTGGGGTTCGACGGAGAGCAGAGCAAAACCATGCGCGTCTTGTCGGTAATTGCGCTGCTGAGCTGCTCGGGAGTAATCTTGAAGTCGGTTTCAATGCCGGCGGGGAGTTCCACTACGGTGCCTTCGGCGAGCTTGACCATTTCTACATAGCTCACCCAGGCCGGGGTGGGGATGATTACTTCGTCGCCGGGATTGATGGCGGCGAGGATAACGTTGCAGAGGGCCTGCTTGGCGCCGTTGCCNACAACAATCTGCTCGGGGGCGTAGGTGGCGTTGTTTTCCTTCAGGAGTTTTTCGGAAATGGCCTTCCGCAGCGATAGATAACCGGCAACTGGAGTGTAGAACGTAAAGTTATCGTCGATTGCGCGCTTGGCGGCCTCTTTAATATGGTCGGGGGTTGCGAAATCAGGTTCGCCAACGCTGAGGTTGATAACGTCGACGCCTTGAGCCTTCAGCTCGGCTGATTTTTGGCTCATGGCCAGGGTTGCGGAGGTTGCGAGTGACTTTACGCGGTCAGATATATGTTCCATTTTATGTGTCGGTTATGAATTAGTTTCTTGCGTTTTTGAATATGCGGTTCCAGCGGATGCCGAGGAATCCTTTGCCGTCGGGGTCGAAGCTGATGAGCACGCGCTCGGGGCGACCGACTATGTGGTCTTCGGGCACGAAGCCCCAGAATCTGGAGTCGAGCGATTTGTGGCGGTTGTCGCCCATCATGAAGTAATAATCCATTTCAAAGGTGTATTCATCGGCCGGCTTGCCGTCGATATATGCCTGTCCGTCGCGCCATTGCGCCGAGTGTGGCTCGTAGTGGTCGATGGTGTGGCCATAGCGGGACCAGCCGTCTGCATCGAGTTTCACGGTCATTCCCTTGGCGGGGATGGTTATGGGGCCGTAGTCATCTAAGGTCCAGCCCGATTCCATCGACGAGGCGAGCGGGAACAGGAAATTATCGTAGGGCGAGAAGGAGCAGCGCTCTATGTTGCTGACTTTGGGTTCGCGGCTTAGTTGCGCAACCTGGGCGGCGGTCAGCGGCACGCCCTGGCCCGATGCGGGATTGTCTACTCGGTCGGCGCGGCTGACATCGAGAGCGTCCCAGAACTCGTCGCGCTGAAGCTGGGTCATCTGCGACCAGCCGGTATGGGTAAACGTGTAGTTATATTGCACGTTTTCGGGGGCGGGCATCTGCTTGCCGTTGTTGAAGATTTCGCCGTTGCGGATTTCAAATACCTGACCGGGCAGGCCAACGGTGCGCTTAACGTAGTTTTCGCGGCGGTCGACGGGGCGCCAGATAACTTCGCCGAAAATTTCGGGCTGCTGGCGTATGTATTTCATGCCGTAGGCGCGGGCGGTGGCATCGCGGTTTATGGCGTCGGCCGATGCGGGCGCAGGGACTATGCCCTGGGCAATCATCTGCTCGCCAATCATGCGCGAAAGAGCGTAGATGTCGGGATTCTGCTGCTTCAGGGCCACGGTGTCGCCCCCGGGGAAGTTGAACACCACGATGTCGCCAACCTTGATGGTGTCGTAGCCGGCAAGACGGTGATAGGCAAACTGCGGTTTTTCGATGTAGCTTTTGCTGTTGACGATGGGCAGGGTGTTCTGGGCCAGGGGGAAGTGGATCGGAGTCATAGGCACACGCGGGCCGTAGGCCATTTTGTTGACCCAGAGGAAGTCGCCTGTGAGCAAAGTCTTTTCGAGCGACGACGATGGAATCTTATAGTTCTGGCCAACGAATGCGAACACGAAGTAAACCAGCACCAGGGCGTAGACTATGGCGTCGACCCAGCCCATGACTTTTCTAACGGCTGGAGATTTAGATTTTTTCCACCAGGTAAAAGGTATGTAGCCGGTGATATANATGTNGAACNNCAGCAGCCACCACAGTAGCACCCACCAGTTTNGCAGCCATATTACCCACAGGANGAAAACCAGCGAANCGGCNCCGAACCTTATCCAACGGGTTGCGGAGTTGGCACGTACGCGCGTTTTGAAATCTTCAAAAAACTTATTCATTTCTTAATTTTAAAAGCTAAATATTTCGTCGACCGTGTGGTAGCCTATGCGGCCGTTGAGCCATTCGGCAGCCATGACGGCACCCAGGGCAAAGCCCGCACGCGATTTGGCGCTGTGTTCAATCGAAATGGAGTCGACGTCGCTCTCCCAGGTAATGCGGTGAATGCCGGGCACTTCGCCGTGGCGAACGTGGCTGATGAGCAGCTTGCGGTCGGCCGGTTCTTCGCTCCAGCCGGTGATGGTGGGGGAGGCGCTGACTATCTGGTCGGCGAGCATCAGGGCNGTGCCGCTGGGGTGGTCNAGCTTGTGGATATGGTGCGTTTCAACCATGTCGGGGGTGTATTGCGGGAACGCCCCCATAATTTCAGCCAGATAGCGGTTTACGGCAAAGAATATGTTGACTCCCAGGGAGTAGTTGCCGCTCCACATCAGGGCCTGCTTCGGCGTCATTTCGCGACGCACACGCTCAAGGCCCTCGCCCCAGCCGGTGGTGCCGCTGACTACGGCAACTCCTTGCTCAAGAGCTTGGCGCACATTGGCTTCGGCAGCCGACGGAACGGTGAATTCGATTGCCACGTCGGCCGAACGAAACTCCGGAGAGTCGATTTTCAATGGGGTGTCGCGGTCAATGATCGCAACTATTTCGTGTCCGCGGCTGCGGGCAATATCTTCAATCATGCGGCCCATTTTTCCGTGGCCTATAATCGCTATTTTCATCGCCCGCAAAGTTACGAATTTCCCCGCCATTTCCCAAAAAATCGTCACTCAAAATTCTTGTCGGCGATTATACGCCGCAACTCGTTGAGGCCGTCGGTTTTAGCTATTTCATGGCGCAGCGATTCAACCGCCGGCGTTATGGAACGCAAAAAATGCTCCTTGCGCTCAAAGCGGCCTCTGAAGCCGTAGGCCCCGAGCACCTGCATCAGCCGGAACACCACGAAGTAGCGCATCTGCCGACGGAACTCCTCTTCATCGAGCCCGCGCAGCCGGCAGTAGAGGCCCACCATTTCGCTGCGCAGTTCGGCGGAAAAGCGTGCGCGGGCCTGCCAGAGAAATGACGCAAGGTCGTAGTGAGCCGGGCCGAAGCGTCCTCCCTGAAAGTCTATGAGATATGGCTCATCGTCGGGGCCAATCATGATGTTGCGGCTCTGGAAGTCGCGCACCATAAATCCGCGCGGCTCGGCGCTCATAATAATGTCGGCCAATGCCTCAAAATCATCCTCAAGGGCCGATTCGTCGAATTCCAGGCCCGGACAGGTCTTGAGGAAACAGTATTTGAAGTAATTGAGGTCCCACATTACTGCGCGGCGGTCCATTTCGGCCACCGGAAAGCAGCGCTGATAGTCGATGCCGGGAGCGGTCTGGGCTTTGACGAGTAGCTCTATCGACTTGGCAATCAGGTCGCGGCGGCCGAGGTCGTCGAACAGCGCATGGTCGCCGACCCAGGTTTGCAGATAGCCCATGCGGTCGGGTGTTATGGCCGTTACCCGCGGCACCCTTACGCCGGCGTCTGCCAACTTTTCGGCCAGGTAGAAAAACGCCTCGTTTTCGCGCAGGTTGGTGCCCAGGGTGGCGATAAGCCGCCGACCGTCGGCCAGCAGCAGCCGCCAGTAGCGGCGATTGCTGCCTGAACCGCCTATGGGATCGCACTCAATGAGTTGCGAACCCGCAGGCAGCAGCGCTTTCAGTTCATTGGGCAGCATAAAGTTTTTCGCGGGCAGCCTGAACGCGTTCGTCGGTGATGTAATCGTCGTATTCGGTCATCTTGTCAATGATGCCGTTGGGCGTCAGCTCGATAATGCGGTTACATACGGTTTGAATGAATTCATGGTCGTGGCTCGACATAAGGATGTTGCCCTTAAATGCCTGCAAGGTGTTGTTAAAGGCCTGAATCGACTCAAGGTCGAGGTGGTTGGTGGGCGAGTCGAGAATCATGGTGTTGGCGTCGCGAAGCATCATGCGCGCAATCATGCAGCGCATTTTTTCGCCACCGGAAAGCACCGAAGCTTTTTTCAGCACTTCCTCGCCCGAAAAGAGCATCTTGCCCAGGAAACCTTTGAGGTAGATTTCCGATGAGTCGTTGCTGAACTGACAGAGCCAGTCAACCAGGTTCATGTCGGTATTGAAAAATTCGGAGTTGTCGAGCGGCAGGTAGGCCGTGGTTATGGTCTGGCCCCATTCATATTGGCCCGCATCGGCTTTGCGTCGGCCGTTGATGATTTCAAACAGTGCCGTCATTGCGCGCGGGTCGTGGCTCAGGAAGCANACTTTGTCGCCNTTCTCAATCTGGAAGTTAACGTCTTTAAAGAGCAAATCGCCGTCGATGGAGGCGGTCAGGCCCTTGACTTCGAGAATCTTGTTGCCCGGNTCGCGCTGGGGNGTGAAAATNATNCCCGGNTAGCGGCGCGANGACGGCTGAATTTCCTCAACGTTNAGCTTNTCAAGCATCTTCTTGCGCGAGGTGGTTTGCTTGGATTTGGCAACGTTGGCCGAGAAGCGCTGAATAAATTCCAAGAGTTCCTTGCGCTTTTCTTCGGCCTTTTTGTTCTGTTGCTGCTGCTGGCGCAATGCCAGTTGCGATGATTCATACCAGAAGGAATAGTTGCCGGCAAAGAGCGTCATTTTGTTATAGTCGATGTCGAGGGTGTGGGTGCACACCGAGTCGAGGAAGTGGCGGTCGTGGCTCACTACCAGCACCGTGTTCTCAAACTTCGACAGGTAATCNTCNAGCCAGCTTACGGTTTCGAGGTCGAGGTCGNTGGTCGGTTCGTCGAGCAGCAGNTTGTCGGGGTTGCCNAACAGCNCTTTAGCAAGCAGCACGCGCACCTTTTCGTTACCGCTCATNTCTTTCATGAGCATCTGGTGCTTTTCCTCTTTGATTCCGAGGCCCGAAAGCAGGGCGGCCGCATCGCTCTCGGCATTCCATCCCTCCAGCTCGGCGAATTTTTCTTCGAGCTCGGCGGCACGAACGCCGTCTTCGTCGCTGAAATCGGGTTTGGCATAGAGTGCGTCCTTTTCCTGCATTATGTCCCAGAGCACTGTGTGGCCGCGCATAACGGTTTCCAGAACCGTGCATTCGTCGAACTTGAAGTGGTCCTGTTCCAACACGCTCATGCGCTCGCCGGGACCCTGCGTAACGCTGCCGTGGGTGGGCGACAGCTGGTCGGAAAGTATGCGCATCAAAGTTGACTTGCCGGCGCCGTTAGCGCCGATAATCCCGTAGCAGTTGCCCGGGGTGAACTTCAT
>WFLX010238213.1_pt1 | contig 10769 bp, 5 predicted proteins | sample 4967041 | NCBI WGS metagenome assembly WFLX01 (sample SAMN12857096, study PRJNA449069) | gut metagenome | isolation source: stool from male and female vole | host: Microtus ochrogaster | place: USA:Florida | collected 2017
TTTTTTTGTTGTGGGAGGTGCGTATCGGCACTCGGGATGCGATTTATCTCGTCCATCGCGTCCCTGCCCTACGTTGACAAAAAGGGCCCCGTTCCGGCGATGGAACGGGGCCCTCTTTCATTAAAACCTATCCAATTTATTTGGTGAGCATTACCTTCTGGTGAACATGCTTATTTGGTGAGCATTACCTTTTCGGTGGTGCGGACGCCGGAAGCGCTTTCGCGAACGATGATGTTCACGCCCATGCAGGGCTTAGCGAGACGCTTGCCGTTGATGTCGTAGATACCTACGATCTGGAAGTCGTCGGCAGCTTCGAGATTGTCAACGCCAGTCTCAACATTTGAGCTTACTGCGCTGAGACCACCAAACTCGTTGACAGCGCGAACGCAGAACTCAGAAGGATCTGAAGCAGCTACGTAAGATGTCTCAGTGGTGAAGCCTACTACCTCGTCGCCATCAGTGATGACGTAGCAGATTGCGTAAGGCACTGCCTCCCAGCTGATGGTGTTGCCCTCAACCGTAACCTCGGGAGCGGCGCAAGCCTCAGTCTTGATAGCAGGATGCCATTCATCGTTGCCAGAGAGAACATTGTCGAGAGTATACTCGGCAGCCTCTTCGTCGGTGAGGAAGTTCTTGGCTGTGCCATAAACCTTCTCGCCATCCACCTCGATCCAGTAAGTGTCGCGACGCTGGCTGAGGTCTACCAAGTTGCCATCGGCATCGTAAGTGTTCCAGTCGGCCCAGATTACGGGGAGACCTCCCATGTGCTCAGCCCAACCGGCTGCGGGGATTGTTACCTCAGCGCAAGTGTTGAGGAAGACAGTCTTAGGATAGTTGTGCCAGGGACGGCCCAGCCATACAGAAGTCTTAGAAGGATCGCCAGGAGCTGTGATCTTGCAATCGCGGAATACATAACCCCACTTCACATCGGCAGCGTGAGAAGGAGCCACGATGTAGCCACCCGATTCGCGAGTGATGTAGAGAGTAGTGTTCTCGATATAGATGTCGCCGCTGTTGTAGATGAAGTCGACGGCACCCTCGATGAATGAATTCTTCACGAATACACGGTAGTCGGATTTACCCGGAGTGATCCAAGTATCCTGATAAGAGAGCATGCCNACGTTGTTGAATACGGCGCGGTCGCAATCAGTGTTCACTGCGAGAGCCTGCGGACCATTCTTGGCGTTGTGGCCATAGCTGTTTTCGAAAGTGATGTTCTCGAAGAAGCAATCGGTAGAGTGAACTACGAGAGTTGCGCCTATGCTGACATGTACTGCACCTTCGCCACCGCTGACACGGTCGTCGTGGATTACGGTCTTCTCGCGATCCTGACCGATGATGTGGATGTAAGGCTTGTTGGCCGGGATATCGATGTGCTCTTTATAGCGGCCGTTTTCAACGAAGATGAGCCAGGGAGAAACTCTGTTGGCGGGAGCGGCGTCGATAGCCTCCTGGAGCGAAACATAATCNCCAGTGCCGTCGATGTCGACAATTGCATCATAGAGACGGGCCTCAGGCACCGTGCGTGTCATAGTAGTGAAATTAAGATCGAGAGCAGCGGCTGCATTGTTGTTTCGGTCTACTACTGCACCTTCNGGCATAGAGAAAGTGTAGTCGGTGTCATAGTTAAGACCGCTATACTTGAAGATAACGACCTTGCCTGCAACGCTTGCGTCGAGTTCCTTGCCATTGAGTGTGGCCTTGGCCTCACCCACTTTCACCTTCTCATCGAATGTGAGCACAACAGAACCGCTTACAGAAGCGCCCTTGCTACCCTCGGCGGGGATTGTGGAGAGCACCTTCGGAGCCTCAGTGTCGTCGGCTACGTCGGCATCAGCGAGGATGAANACGTCGGTGATAGCNACGCCGTCGTAGTCNGTTTCGCTGCCGTGGAGAGGAGCGTCGAAATCGGGGAACCAGCGGATGTAGACGCGGCTTGCGCCGTTGGCATCTTCNGGAAGNGCGAACTCAGCGTCGGTCCAAGAACGNTTGCCGGGCATCATCTCGCCGAGAGTGGTATAATTCTCGCCATCAAGGCTATACTGTACGAAGAAGTTGGTGTAAGTGTTGTAAGTGCAGCTGAGNGCTGAAGCCACCTTGAGGTTGCTGTAGCCAACTGCGCTGAAAGAAGCCTCGAAGAAATATTTCTCGCTGCGGAGCTTCCAGATACGTGCTGCGTANCGGCCNTTCTCGTCGCCACGGTCTACACCACGGCTGAGCCAGGTGACCACGGCNCCCTCCTCATTGTGGAGGCGCATCATGCCTGAGTTGTCGCTCTCTACGCGGAANTCGGCCGGACGGTCGCCAGCGGGCTCGTCGTAGTAGAAGTCCCAACCGAGGATNTATTCCTCNGGNGCATANTTAGCTTTCACACTCTTGTCGGCATCCATAGTGAGGGTGCGGGTAAGAGCTGTNGTGTTGTCTTCCCAGTTGGTGAAAGAGAGGATGCGGTTGTTGGCAGCTGTGAGTTTCACCTCAGTGCCAGCCTCATAGAAGCGCTTGCCATTGATTTTCTCACCGGCAGGCTCTACGGCTACCATATAGTCGTTGGCGCCACCTTCGAGCTGGATGTCGAGAGAGTAGGTNTGGAGCACCTCATAGTTGGCTACGAGAGCCATATCCTGAGTGGCNGTGAAAGAGTAAGGATTCTCAGTAGANAGCACNTCNCCGTTGCAGCTCCANTTCTNGAAGCGATNGCCNAANNTCTCNGTAGNGGAAACTGTAANCACCTGACCCGATTCATCAACCTTAGAGGTGTTGGGATTGCGGGTTACGGTGCCAGCTTCAGGAATAGAGGGAACGGCTGTGATGGTGTAGGAGGGAACGGCGATCTCCTGGCCGGAAATCTCGCCGTCGATCTTCACGCTGTGGATGGTGACGGTCTTTGTGTTGCCGAGACCCTTCACGGCGATACGGAAAGTCATGGCTTCGTCGTAAACCACAACGCCCTTGATCTTGTAGTCGCAGAAAGACTGCTTCGGCTCGGTGTTGTTGCGGCAGGGACGGATGTCGGTTTCGAGAACGTCGATCTTGTCGCCAACCTCTACAGAGGCCTGAAGGTTGCCACCGTCTGTGCCGTTACGTGTAGCGTAGAAGCTGATGTTGGTGGGCTGGAAAGTGAGACCCTTCTTGGGGCGGAGAGTAAACTCGATAGAAGCATCGTTGGTATACTCGCTCTGGTTGCTGATTACGGGCTGATAGTTGGTGCCGGTGACATCGACCGGTTTGCCAGTGCCAGTAACGGTAAGATCCTTACCTACAACGTAAGAGGTGAACGAGAAAGCGTTGCTTGAAGTCTCGGCAGTGAGAGGGTTGTCTACACCCTTGTTGAGGGGCCAGGCGAGAGAAACCTCAGTAGCCTCGTTGAGCACATAGCCCTCGAACGTAACGTCGGAGATAGCGATTGTGCCGGNGGCCTGAGCCTCGGTGGTCCAAGGATAAACGCGGAGACGAAGAGTCTGCTCGGGAAGAAGGTTGATCAGCACGTCGGTAGAAGCGGCCTTCATCTCACCCTCAGCCATCTCCATCGGAGAATAGAAAGTGGTGGGGTTGCCGAAAGCGTCGTCGACCGACCAGCTTACGTGGCACTGCATAGCGCTTGTGCCCATGCCGCCTACGTTGAGAGCAAGCTTGTTNATGCTGAGCTTCTTACCCTTNGTAGCCTTCACGCCAAACTCTACGTAGCGTGTGGGCGACTCGTCGATATCGCCAGCGGGCCAACCGGAAGCGGGAGCNAGAAGCACACCGTTGTCGTAACCCTTGATTTCGAGGCCTTCTACGCTCATTGCCACGGGCACTACTTCGCCAGAAACGTCGTAGTCGTCATCTTCNGCGAGGGGGAAGTTGAGCGTGAACGAACCGGTGCCGGGNATCGGCTGACCTTCGGCCACGAGGTCGAGGGTTGTGNNNGTTTCGCCTGTCGACACTGTGAGGGTGCCCTCTTTGGTGCCTACATTTTCGATTGCGGTACGTGCATAGAAAGTATTGATGAGTGTGCCGCCTGAATAGGGCAAAGTGATCGAGGAGCTCCAATCAGATTTGTTGAGCGAGATCTCGAAGCCGTCGGTAACGTCTACGGAAACTGTGCCGTCTTCAGGAGTAAGACCGAAACCGGTCACTGTAAACTCCTTGTTGAGGAGGTTGCCNACATAGGCAGTGCCGAAATTGCCATCNGTAGTGAAATTGATGGCNGCNTCGCCGAGCACGATATATTCGGCGAGAATATTCTTATCGGCCATCATTCCGGCAGCGCGGCGTGCGAGCAGAGCTGCGCCGGCTACGCTGAGGTGGGTNGAACCCTGNCCATCGGAGAGGATGCTGTGNGTGCGCTCGTCGCCATACATCACGAAGAGCTCGCGGCTATCCTGAGTCATGTCGATGTAGTCGGCGCCCTTCTCATCGGCCACCTTGATCATCTGATAGGCAAANTCCATCGAGTGGTCGTCGGCCGGAATCTTGTTGCCGGTAGTCGGGCCGTCGGCAGTCAGGATGCTGAAGCTGTCGCCGAGGTNGTGGCGACCTGCGCNGCGGATATCGTTGCCGCTGAAATTCATACGGCAGNTAGGGGTGGCGAGNATCGGGGTTGCACCGGCTGCGCGCACCTCATCTACGAGCTTGAGGAAAGTGTTGCGGTAGGNANCGTGAGGNACAGAGCCGCGGGTATCTACAGCAGCNGCTGCCTCGGTGTCGCCGATCGACTCGTAATAAGCCTTGAGTTCACGGCCGTCCATACCGCCGTTTTTCTCATCGTTGTGGCCGAACTGCATCAGNACATAGTCGCCGGGTTTCAATTTNCCCTTGATGGCTTGCCAGTAGCTTGCTCCATCGTAGAAGCCTTGCACATCCATTCCGCCCTTGCCGTAATTGATCACGTCGATGTCGGAAGAGAAGAATGTGCCGAAATACTGACCCCAGCCACGTGTGGGAGTCGATCCGTCGGTAGCGTAATTGGCCATTGTGGAGTCACCGCAGATATACAGTGTCGGTTTGGCCAATATGCCGGCCAACGGAGTGGCAGCCAAAGCGACCGCCATCAGCGTTTTTCTAAGCATATTCATAAATGGTTAGTTTAATGGGTTAACTTTTGGTTGGGTTAACTTNTGGTTTCGGTATNAATTCTGTTGCAAAGTTAGATATATAATATAGGAGGGAGTGTGCAATTTTATACGTTAAATGGTAGAATAATTGGTGAGAGAGTTTTTCTGAAAATTTGTAATTAGCAAAAGAAGAGAGCGAAAACAGATTTTCGCTCTCTTCTGGGCAAATTTTATACCTTGCAAATATTTTGGGCGCCTGAAGGCGCCTCACGGGACCACTACTCGGTGGGCTCCGCTACATGCCAAAGGCATGTCCCTACTTTGATATTTGATGCCTTGTTAATGAGAAGATTGGGATTATTATTTTTCAGTTTGTTATCAGGGGGGTGATGTAGGGACGGAGGGAGGGCACGTGGGAGGCCAGGGCCGAGGCGCCGATGCGGGCTACGAGGAGAGCACCGGGGATGTTGAGATGGGTGTTGTCGAGACGGCCGTCGGGGGCGAATTCATATTTGCCGGCGGGAATCCACATGAAGAGCTCGCGCGATGCGTCGCGACCCATGTCTTGCACGAGCTCGTGAGTCAGGGCGTTCATGTCGATGAAGATCACGTCGAGCTCTTCGGCTACGTTGCGCGGCGCAATGATGTAGTCGCCGTGAGTGTCGACGAGGGTCTCCCCTTCCGCTTTCGATTTGAGACTACCCTCTTTCCAGGAGATTTTGCTGTCGTCGGTGTCTTTTGCTTTCTCATCGGAGAGCGGGAAATTNCGGCGCACGATCGAATTCATCAGGATCGGTGTGCCNCCCTTCTCGCGGGTTTCGATGACGAACTTTTTCAGGTTGGCATCGAAGGTTAAGCCAGGGAGGGTGTATCGCTCGGGACTGTTGGCTTTCTCGTCGTTGTGGCCGAACTGGATTATGACGTAATCGCCGGGGCGGATCCTTTCGCGGACTGCATCCCAGCGGCCCTCGTCGATAAAGCTCTTGGAGGAGCGACCGTTGACGGCATGGTTGTCGACTTTGATGGTGCCCTGCATGAAGAGCGGAAGCATTTGGCCCCATCCGCGCTCCTGGTTTTGCTTGGCGAGAGATTTGTTGGCCATTGTGGAGTCGCCGATCATGAAGATGGTGATTGTATCGGTTTTCTCTTGGGCTGCCAAAGTTGGAGCGAGGGTAAAGAGAATTATTAGAAATGAAATGAATTTTTGCATTTTATTTTGATTTAAAGTTAGCACGGGAGGCGCGAGGGCGCGCCTCTTCCCAGTCAGTTATCGCGCCTCTTNCCAGTCAGTTAGAGAGCGGAGATTTTNCCGAGGGCGCCGTAGGGATTGACGGCGCGCACTTTNAGNGCCGTNTTGATNGTGGGNGCGGANAAGGAAGTGTCGGTGGTGATGCCGATGATGTCGTCGCCATCNTAGACGATGTAGCCNGAAGCCCCCTTCACCGGTTCCCAGGAGAGGANGCCGTCGGTGTAAGCATAGCCCTTCGGGGCGCGGAGCTTCTCCATGATTTTGCGTGGGTCCCAACCGTCGCCGGCCATGATCATATTCTCGTAGGTGTAACGAGCAGCTTCGTCGGCCGAGATTGTGCTCGGGCATGTGCCACTCACCTCTTCGCCTGTGTCGCGGTTNCGATATTTGTAGGTGGTTTTGCGNTTGCTNAGATCGAGCGGNGCGCCGGTAGCGTCGTGCGAGTTNTANTCNGCAAACCAGGCGGGAATCGCNCCCATGTCGTTCCANCCTTCGTCNGCCACGGGGATGCGGAANGTGGTGTTGATNTAGGCNACCTTNGGAGAGTTNTGCCAGGGGCGACCGAGTTTCAGTTTGCCGTCGGCCGCTTCGGGAGTGCCGTCTACNAGNCAGTTGACGAAAGCNTAGCCNTATTTNGCATCCTTATGGCTNGGNGCNACNATCACNGAGCCGCTTCGCACGTTGTAGAAGGTGCAATTTTCGGCCAATACATCGCCGCCTCCATAGAAATAGTCAACGGCTCCCTCTATGTAGCAATCTTTTACGTAATGACGGGCAGTGTCGGCGCTTACGGTGTACCATGTATCTTGGAATGAACGGAAGTTGCAATCGTTGAAGGCTCCGCAATCGGCATTGCTTCGCATCGCGAGAGCCTGCGGACCGTTGCTCGACTCCACGCCCCAATCATTTATGTATGAGATTCCTTCCGTGTAAAAATGGGGAGCTTCTACCACGACTACAGCGAANCCTTTGGCNCCGTTTTTCGCCTCGGGGTTATGCACNGAATAGTCCCAATAAGCCACCTTGCCCGGTTTTTCGGTTCCGTTGGGTTTGCCGCCGACGTTCTGCTTCATGCGGATGGAGGTGTTGCGTTTGTCTTGGCCAATGAGATGAATGAAGGGCTTTGAGGCGGGTATAGAGACGTGTTCCACATAATCGCCTTTTTTGACGAGGATAATCCAGGGTTCGGTGCGGCCCTCGGGGGCAGCGGCAATGGCGTCGGAGACGGTGGTGTAATCGCCTGAGCCGTCGGCGGCAACAATGGCGTGGAATGGGCCGGCGGCTGCGAATGTGGGGAGAGTGAGGAGGGAAAGGGCTATCGATGTCAGGATTTTTTTCATAGCTAATTAATTGGTTTTAAAAAAGTAATTGAATTCTTAACAATTAATCGGTTTTTAAATAAGCTACTCCAAGCGCTGGGCTCGGAGTAGCTTTGGGAATTTTCTAATGATTTACGGATTAGACGGTGATTTTCTTGTAGGTGGGCACGAGGAGCTTCATGATGCACCAGCCTACGAGATAGGCTACACCGCAGACACAGAATACGATGAAGTAGCCGGCGGGTTTACCTTCGAAGCTGAAGAGCGACATATTTACCTGCGCGGCATANTCGAAGAGGATGCCTGAGCTNTAGTTGATCAGGAANGATCCCAAGCCACCTGCCATACCGCCGATACCGATGATNGTNGCGATGGTAGATTTCGGGAACATATCGCCTACAACTGAATAGATGTTGGCGCTCCACGACTGATGGGCTGCACCGGCGATACCGATGATGATGATNGGAATCCACTGCGAGTATTCGCTCAAGGGCTGNGCGAAGAGAGCCANGAGGGGGAACACTGCGAAGATCAGCATCGCCTTCATGCGGGCTGCGTAGGGATTGGTCTGNATGCCACGGCGCTTATCGCGGTCGATGAAGATCGTAGGCAGTTTGCCGCCGTNGATCGANAGCATCGTGATGAGATAGAGCACGAAGATCATGAGCATACCCTCGCCCGAAGATGTGGAGAGCTTGAACACGTCGGTGATATAGGCAGGAGTCCAGAAGAGGAAGAACCACCATACGCCGTCGGTGAGGAACTTGCCGAAGAATACGGCCCACGTCTGAGGATACTTGAAGCACTTGAGGAAGGGAATCGTAGCGGTTTCGCTATCCTCGATCTCAGCCTTCTCACGCGGAGTTTCGTTGGGAGTGGTGTTATCCTGCTCGATATAAGCAAGTTCGGCATCGTTTACGCGAGGGTTCTCAGCCGGCTCCTTGTAGAGCCATACCCAGAAGCCCATCCAGACGAAACCGAGACCGCCGATCACGATGAAGGCCATTTCCCAGCCGTTGCCCCAATGGATGCTCTGGAAGAACTTCGCGAGGGGNCCGATCGAGAAGGGGGCGATAAGAGCGCCCACAGCCGAACCGGCNTTNAAGATCGAAGTGGCATACGCACGGTCGCGCTTCGGGAAATATTCGGCCGTCACCTTGATGGCAGCGGGGAAGTTGCCCGCCTCGCCGAGNGCGAGGATTGTGCGAGCCGCGAGGAAGAAATACACAGAAACTGTGGCGATTGTCACNGCCAAGTCGCCCGTGGCCTTNAGAAGCTCGGTNGAGGTGTGCAGGCCTACGGTTGCTTCAGTAGCGGCACCGCAGACTGCATGGATACATGCGCCGAACGACCACACGCCGATTGCCCAGAGGTAGCCCTTCTTGGTACCCATCCAGTCGATGAAGCGGCCCGCGAGAAGGTTGGCGATGGCGTAGACGATAGAGAATACTGCCGTGATCAGACCGTAGTTGGCATCTGTCCAGTGAAACTCCGGAGAGATGAACTCTTTCCACGTTAGGGAAAGCACCTGACGGTCCATGTAATTGACCGTTGTGGCAAGAAACAGAAGACCGCAAATCACCCAGCGGAAATTAGTCATCTTCTGGTTGGCTGCCGCAAGGCCCGATGTTTGCGCGCTCATACCTTAAAACTTGAAATAGTTTTTAGCGTTGTTGTAGCTGATATCCTCAATCATCTGATTTACACGCTGCTCCTCATAGCCNGTGTAGGGAATCAGACCGTTTTCGATGTCGTTGCCCACGAGGTTGCAGAGGGTGCGGCGGAAATATTCGTGACGCGGATAAGAGAGGAATGAGCGGGAATCGGTGAGCATGCCCACGAAGCGGCTCAGCAGGCCGAGCAGAGAGAGCGAATTCATCTGCTTCTCCATNCCATCTTTCTGATCGAGNAACCACCAGCCCGAGCCGAACTGGATCTTGCCGGCGATCGTGCCATCCTGGAAGTTGCCNAGCATTGTGGCNATCACCTCGTTGGCACTCGGNTTNAGGTTGTANATGATGGTCTTTGTGAGNTTACCCTTCGTGTTGAGAGTGTCGAGGAATTTGGCNCAAGACTTGGCCGTAGCGAACTCGCCGATAGAGTCGAAACCGGTGTCGGGGCCGAGGAGCTTGAACATCTTTGTATTGTTGTTGCGGATCGCGCCGTAGTGGAACTGCTGAGTCCAGCCAGTTTCATAGTCCATCTCGCCGAAAATCACGAGCATAGCGCTCTTGAATTTCCTGATCTCCTCATCGGTGAGCTCCTTGCCGCCGTATACCTTGTCGAAGATCGCTTTGATCTCGGCGTCGGTGTAATCGCTGGCATAAAACTCCTCGATGCCGTGGTCGGAAAGACGGCAACCCATCTCCTCGANGAATTTGTGNNGCTNGCGGNGAGCCTNGNTCATATCGTCAAACTTATTGATNTCGGTGCCGGAAACCTCAGCGAGCTTCTCTACATAAGCGCGGAACTCTGCGGGATTCTCTACGGCCATTGCCTTGTCGGGACGCCAAGTGGGGAGCATCTTTATTTCGAAGCCGCTGTCGCGCACCTGCTTGTGATATTCGAGAGAATCGACGGGATCGTCGGTTGTGCAAACTACCTCCACGTTGTAGCGACGCATCAGTCCGCGAGCCGTCATGTTGGGATCGTTGCGGAGCTTGTCGTTACACTCGTCGAAGATCTCCTTGGCAGTCTCGGGATTGAGCAGCTTGTCGATGCCGAAAGCTGTCTTGAGCTCGAGGTGAGTCCAGTGGTAGAGAGGGTTGCGGAAAGTATAGGGAACTGTCTCGGCCCACTTCTGGAATTTCTCCCAGTCGGTGGTGTCGGCGCCGGTGCAGTATTTTTCGTCTACGCCGTTTGAGCGCATAGCGCGCCATTTGTAGTGGTCGCCACCGAGCCATATCTCGGTGATAGAGCTGAATTTATGATCGTCGGCCACCATTTTGGGAATGAGGTGACAGTGGTAGTCGATGATAGGCATCTTAGATGCGTGTTCGTGATAGAGCTTCTGCGCGGTTTCGGTCTGCAACAAGAAGTCTTTATCCATAAAAGGTTTCATGAGGCAATAGTTTTTTGGTTTGTTAAAGTGTTACGCCGTTTTTGAAGATCGAGATCTCGTGGATGCCGCTCTTTTCAGAATTTACCTTCTCGCCGGAGGCTACG
>WFLX010030842.1_pt1 | contig 10767 bp, 5 predicted proteins | sample 4967041 | NCBI WGS metagenome assembly WFLX01 (sample SAMN12857096, study PRJNA449069) | gut metagenome | isolation source: stool from male and female vole | host: Microtus ochrogaster | place: USA:Florida | collected 2017
GGCATCGTAGACTTCAAACTTGCCGCGTTCTTCGGCCATGGTAACCGTCGAGTTAAAGGCTGCCAGGGCAATGTTTTTGTGCACTTCGACGCTCATGTCGGTGGCTTCCTTGGTGCCGTATTTCAGGCCTAAGGAGGCTATCATGTCGCCCTCGGCGGTGGTGCCGAGGCCGGTGCGGCGGCCCTTGAGCGTGCGGGAGCGGATTTTCTCCCAAAGGTGGCGTTCGGAGTGTTTCACGTCCGAATCCTCGGGGTCGGCATCGATTTTTGCGAGTATGGCGTCGATTTTTTCGATTTCGAGGTCGATGAGGTCATCCATGAGGCGCTGGGCCTTGGCGGCATGGTCGCGCAGACGCTCGAAGTTGAGTTTGGCGTTGGGGGTGAAAGGCTCGTCGACGTAGCTGAACAGGTTGATGGCCAGCAGGCGGCAGCTATCGTAGGGGCAGAGGGGAATTTCGCCGCAAGGGTTGGTGGAGATGGTGCGGAAGCCGAGGTCGGCGTAGCAGTCGGGGAGAGATTCGCGGGTTATGGTGTCCCAGAACAGCACGCCCGGTTCGGCCGACTTCCAGGCGTTGTGGACAATCTTGCCCCAGAGCTTGGAGGCGTCGATTTCTTTGGTAATCTGCGGGTTGTCGCCGGTTACGGGGAACTGCTGGGTAAAGGGTTTGCCCTCTTCGGCGCAACGCATGAACTCGTCGGTTATGCGCACCGACACGTTGGCGCCGGTGATTTTGCCTTCGGTGAGCTTGGCGTCGATAAACGCTTCGGAGTCGGGGTGAACAATGGAGGTTGTGAGCATCAGGGCACCGCGGCGGCCGTCCTGAGCCACCTCGCGCGTGGTGTTGGAGTAGCGNTCCATAAAGGGCACGAGGCCTGTTGAGGTGAGGGCCGAGTTTTTGACCGGCATCCCTTTGGGGCGGAGCTGCGACAGGTCGTGGCCCACGCCGCCGCGGCGTTTCATGAGCTGCACCTGCTCTTCGTCGAGCTTAAGAATGGCGCCGTAGCTGTCGGCGGGGTCTTCGAGGCCGATAACGAAGCAGTTGCTGAGCGACACGGTTTGAAACGGGTTGCCGATGCCCGACATCGGTGAGCCTTGCGGCACCAGATAGCGGAAATCTTTGAGCAGGCCGAAGATTTCTTCTTCCGACATCGGGTTGGGATATTTGGCCTCAATGCGGGCAAATTCCGATGCGAGGCGACGGTGCATATCGTCGGGCGTNAGCTCGTAGACGTTGCCGAAGCTGTCTTTGAGGGCGTATTTCGAGGCCCACACTCTTGCGGCGAGTTCGTCGCCCTGGAAGTAGGCCAGGGTTGCGGCGTGGATTTGTTCGGGGTCGAGGGGAGTAAGGTTTTGTTGTGGTTCCATGGGGGGATTGGTTTATTATAGTGCTTTGAGGGCTGCTTCGAGGGTTGATATGCGTTTGAGGGCGTCGGCCTGTTTGCGGCGTTCGGCGTCGACAACTGCGGCGGGGGCGCCGTTTACGAACTTTTCGTTGGAGAGTTTCTTTTCAACGGAGGCAAGGAAGCCGCGTTCGTAGTCGAGTTCCTTGGTGAGTTTTGCGCGTTCGGCCTCGATGTCGACTCCGGCAGCTTCCATAGGAATTGCAAATTCGAGGTTAAAGGCCATGAACACTGCCGAGCCGGCGGCTTTGGCATCGACGGTTTCGATTTTTTCGATGTTGGCGAGCTTGGCAACCGCGGCTGCTACCTGCGGGTCGAGAGGCGCGGAGCACTGGAGGGTCAGGGCCACTTTCGGGGCAATCTGCTTGGAGGCGCGCACGGCGCGGATGGCGTTGACCAGCTCCTTGGCGCTATCCATGGCGGCAAGGATTTCGGCATTGGCGCCTGTCGATTCNGGCAGCGGGGCATACATGATGCTTTCGCCGTCGGCGCGCTCGGCCAGGTGTTGCCAGAGTTCTTCGGTAATGAAGGGCATGAACGGATGGAGCAGGCGGAGCAGNCGGTCGAAGTAGTCGAGAGTNGCGGCGTAGGTCTTGGCGTCGACGGGCGAGCCGTAGGCGGGNTTAACCAGTTCGAGATACCACGACGAGAACTCGTCCCAGAAGAGCTTATAGGCAGCCATGAGCGCTTCCGAAATGCGGAATTTCGACAGCAGGTCGGCCATTTCGGCGGCGGTTTGGCGCAGCTTGGAGTCGAACCACTCTACGGCCACGCGCGCTGCCTCGGGCTGAGCCGCGGAGTCGTCGACCTGCCAGCCCTTGACCAGGCGGAAGGCGTTCCAGATTTTATTGCAGAAGTTGCGGCCCTGCTCGCAGAGCTTTTCGTCGAACATAATGTCGTTGCCGGCAGGCGCGGAGAGCATCATGCCCATGCGCACGCCGTCGGCGCCGAAGTTGGCAATCAGTTCCAGCGGGTCAGGGGAGTTGCCGAGCGATTTGCTCATTTTGCGACCGATTTTGTCGCGCACGATGCCGGTGAAATANACGTTTTTNAANGGCATTTCGCCNACGTATTCATAGCCGGCCATAATCATGCGGGCAACCCAGAAGAANATGATGTCGGGNCCGGTAACCAGNGTNGANGTNGGGTAGTAATATTTCANTTCCTCGTTGNCCGGGTCGAGAATGCCGTTGAACAGGGTGATNGGCCAGAGCCAGGAGCTGAACCAGGTGTCGAGGGCATCTTCGTCTTGCGCCAGATCTTCGGGCTTGAGGTCGAGGCCGGAGGCTGCGCGGGCTTTTTCGAGCGCTTCTTCGGCGGTTTCGGCAACGGCAATCTGAATTTCGCCCTGAGCGTCGGCATAGTAATATGCCGGAATGCGGTGGCCCCACCAGAGCTGGCGCGAGATACACCAGTCCTGAATGTTTTCGAGCCAGAGGCGATAGGTGGTTTTATATTTTTCGGGAACGAACTTGATGAGGTCGTCCATAACCGGCGCGAGCGAAATCGAGGCGAAGTGCTTCATGTTGATGAACCACTGCTGCGACAGGCGCGGCTCGATAACGACTTTGGTGCGTTCGCTGTAGCCCACCTTATTATTATAGTCCTCAACTTTTTCCATCAGGCCGGCTTCCTGCAGGTCGATGGCGATTTGCTTGCGGCAGTCGAAGCGGTCCATGCCGGCGTATTTGCCGCCGTTTTCGTTGAGTGTTGCGTCTTCGTTGAAAATGTCGATGGTTTCGAGGTTGTGGGTCTTGCCGAGCTGATAGTCGTTTTTGTCGTGGGCGGGGGTCACTTTCAGGCAGCCGGTGCCGAACTCGATTTCAACGTAGCGGTCTTCGATAACCGGAATTTCGCGGCCCACCAGCGGCACGATTACGCGTTTGCCCTTGAGCCATTCGTTTTTGGGGTCTTTGGGGTTGATACACATTGCCGTGTCGCCCATGATGGTTTCGGGGCGAGTGGTGGCAACCACTGCATAGCGGCCTTCGGGGTCGCCGGCAACGTAGTAGCGCAGATAGTAGAGCTTGGAGTGCTCGTCAACGTAGTTTACTTCGTCGTCGGATATGGCGGTGCGGTTCTTGGGGTCCCAGTTGACCATGCGCAGGCCGCGGTAGATGAGGCCTTTATTATATAGGTCGCAGAAAACCTTGGTTACCGACTTAGAGCGCTGTTCGTCCATGGTGAACGCCGTGCGGCTCCAGTCGCAGCTGGCGCCGAGTTTGCGGAGCTGCTGCAGGATTATGCCGCCATGGGTGCGGGTCCAGTCCCANGCATGGTCGAGAANCTGCTCGCGGGTGAGGTCGGTTTTNTTGATGCCCTGGNCGGCGAGCNTGGCAATNACCTTGGTTTCGNTGGCGATAGACGCGTGGNCGNTGCCGNGCACCCNCANGGCGTTGTANCCTTCCTGGCGTGCGCGGCGCACAAGAATGTCCTGAATGGTGTTGTTGAGCATGTGGCCCATGTGGAGCACGCCGGTAACGTTAGGCGGGGGAATGACTATGGTGTAGGGCGTGCGCGAGTCGGGAGTGGAACGGAAAAGCTCGTGTTCCATCCAGAAGTTATATAAACGGTCTTCAACCTCTGCGGGAGAATACTTGGTGGGGAGTTCGTTCATGATGGTGATGATTTAATTAAATATGGGCGCAAATTTACGAAAATTCCCTAACTTTTCAAACCCCGTTAAAACTCAAAATTCGGGGGCGGATATTGTAAATTGCGAAAAAATGCGTATTTTTGCACTCTAATTTATGAAAAAAAATAATCAGCCTTCACTTGCCGAGCTCATAGTGGCCGGCATACAAGAGCGCAAAGGGCGCAAGATAACGCATATTGATTTGTCGGGCATAGAATCGAGCCCGGCCATGGATTTTTTTGTTTGCGAGGGAACATCGGCAACCCATGTGGCGGCCGTGGCCGACTCCGTGCGCGACTATCTGCTGGAGCAGGCCGGCATAAAGCCGTATAACTACGACGGCTACGGCACCGCGCAGTGGATAGTGCTTGACTACGGTTCGGCCCTTGTTCATATCTTTGTGCCCGACGAGCGTCGCCGCTATAATCTCGAAGAGTTATGGAGCGACGGAGTAATTAACGAAATTCCAGATCTTGACTAATGGCAGAGAAAAAGAAACCCGGATTGCCCAATATGCCCAAGATGCCGAAATTCAGCATCTGGTGGATGTATATGATTATTATGGCAGTGTTGCTCGGAATATTTTATTTCGACCGTCGCGGCCTTGAAAAACCGATTGACTCNATCGACGAGTTTGAAAAAATCGTTGAAACCGGCGGAGTTGAGCGGATAGTGATTTTCCGCAACAGCAAGGAGGCCGAGGCGGTGCTCACCACTGCGGCCACCGACGATAACTTCCCCGCAGCAGAGCGTGCGCAGGTGCCCGACGCACAAGGCAAAATCATTGTTAAGTTCGGCGACACGCAATCGTTTGAGAAAAAAATCGAGAAATGGCGTCAGGAAGGCGTTTTCACCGGCTCGGTGAGCTATGAGGACGCTACCGACTATTCGCATCTTCTGTGGGGCTTCGGCCCGATACTGCTGCTTGTCGGCGTTTGGATTTACTTTATGCGCCGCATGGGTCGCGGAGGCGACGGCGGCGGAATATTCTCCGTAGGCAAGAGCAAAGCGCAGGTCTTCGACAAAAACAACGGCATGCGTGTAACCTTTAAGGACGTTGCCGGCCTGAACGAAGCCAAAACCGAAATCGAGGAGATTGTCGAGTTCCTGAAGAACCCGAAGCGCTATACCGACCTTGGTGGCAAAATACCCAAGGGTGCGCTGCTTGTGGGCCCTCCCGGAACCGGTAAGACCATGTTGGCCAAGGCGGTAGCCGGCGAGGCTAACGTTCCGTTCTTCTCAATGAGCGGATCGGACTTCGTTGAAATGTTCGTAGGCGTCGGCGCCAGCCGCGTGCGCGACCTTTTCCGCCAGGCCAAGGAAAAGAGCCCCTGCATCGTGTTTATCGACGAAATCGACGCCGTTGGCCGCGCCCGCGGACGCAATGCCAACATGGGCTCCAACGACGAACGCGAAAATACGCTTAACCAGCTGCTTACCGAAATGGACGGCTTCGGCTCAAACAGCGGCGTTATAATTCTTGCCGCCACCAACCGCGCCGACATTCTCGACAAAGCTNTGTTGCGCGCCGGACGTTTCGACCGCCAGATCTACGTTGACCTGCCTGACCTGAACGACCGCGTGGCGATTTTCAACGTTCACTTGCGCGANAAAAAAGTTGAGCCCGGACTCGACGTTGACCTGCTGGCGCGTCAGACTCCCGGTTTCTCCGGCGCCGACATCGCCAACGTTTGTAACGAAGCCGCGCTTATCGCAGCCCGCCGCAATAAAAAGGTTATTGAGCGTCAGGATTTTATCGATGCCGTTGACCGCATTATCGGCGGCCTTGAAAAGCGCTCGAAAATCCTTACCGACGACGAAAAGCATGCAATTGCTATCCACGAGGCCGGCCATGCCACCGTTTCGTGGCATCTGCAGTATGCCAACCCGCTGATTAAGGTTACCATAGTTCCCCGCGGCAAGGCCCTGGGCGCAGCGTGGTATCTGCCCGAAGAGCGTCAGATTGTGCCGCAGCAGGCGCTGCTCGACGAAATTTGCGCCACTTTGGGTGGNCGCGCAGCNGAAGAACTCTTCCTCGGCCACATCTCTACCGGCGCCGCNAACGACNTGGAGCGAGTAACCAAGCAGGCCTACGCCATGGTTGTTTACTACGGCATGAGCGACAAAATCCCCAACGTTTCCTATTATGATTCCACCGGCCAGCAATATGGTTTCACCAAGCCNTATTCCGAGGAACGCGCCCAAGCNATTGACCGCGAAGTGAGCCGNATCATTACCGAGCAATATGAGCGCGCCAAGGANCTGCTGCGNAACCGCGCGCAGGGCCACGGCGAACTGGCCGACATCCTGGTGTCGCGCGAGGTAATCTTTACCGAAGACGTTGAAAAAATCTTTGGNAANCGCCGGTGGGCGTCGCGCACCGAGGAAATCCTCTCGGCGGCCGAAAACGCAACCCCTCCGCCCTTTAAGGAAATCAAAGAATCGGAACAGAACGGTGAGGCCGACAGTGAGCCCGCCGATGAAAAAGCATAACCAATCAAAATCCTCATAATGAAAAAGTTTGTTCTCGGCGCGTTAGCTATTGTTTCAGCGCTGATTTTTCCCGCCAAAGCCCAGGAGCTTCCCAAGCTCCCGGTAGATTCCGCCGTAGTCAGCGGCGTGTTGCCTAACGGCCTCACATATTATATTCGCCACAACGAGTATCCCAAAGGCCAGGCCGATTTCCATATCGCCCAGAAGGTCGGCTCTATTCTCGAAGAGGATGACCAGCGCGGCCTTGCTCACTTTTTGGAACACATGTGTTTCAACGGCACCAAAAACTTTCCCGGCAACTCTCTGATCAGCTATCTGGAAAGCATCGGCGTTAAATTCGGCTCTCATCTGAATGCCTATACCGGCACCGACGAAACCGTTTATAAAATCACCAACGTGCCCACCGCGCGCACCGAAGTTACCGACTCGGTTCTGCTGATTCTCCACGACTGGGCCAACGAGCTTCTGCTTGACCCCACCGAAATCGACAAGGAGCGCGGCGTTATTCACGAAGAATGGCGCACCGGCCAGGGTGGCACCATGCGCATCCTCGAAAAACTGATGCCCACGATTTATCCCGGCTCGAAGTATGCCTACCGCCTGCCTATCGGCACGATGGAGGTTGTTGACAACTTCCCCCATAAGGCGCTGCGCGACTACTACGAAAAATGGTATCGCCCTGACCTGCAGGGTATAGTGGTTGTTGGCGACATTGACGTTAACCGCACCGAAGAGGTTATCAAGGCAATGTTCAGCGACATTGAAATGCCCCCCTACGCACCGCTGCGCCTTGAGTTCGACGTACCCGACACCCCCGGAACCATTTATGCTATCGGCGACGACAAGGAGCAGACCACTCCGATTGTCTACCTGATGTTTAAGCACGACGTGCTCCCCGCCAATATGCGCAACACCCAGGCCCAGCTCGTGTTCGACTATGTTCAGACCATGATCGACATGATGCTCAATGCCCGCTTCCAGGAAATGATGTCCGACCCGGCAACTCCCTTCGGTTTTGCCCAGGCTGAAATCGGCAACTACATGATGAGCAACACCAAAGATATGTTTGCCGTTATGGGTGGTGCCAAAGACGGCAACATCGTCAACACTCTGGAATCAATCTATCGCGAGGTGCTCCGCGCAAAACGCGGCGGCTTTACGCAGACTGAATATGACCGCGCCAAGGCCGAATATCTCGCTTCGCTCGACAAGATGTATAACAACCGCGAAACCGTTGAAAACGGCGTGTTCACCCAGGAAATCATCCGCCACTTCATAGATGGCGACCCGATGATGGGTATTGAAATGGAACACGAGGTTATGACTCAGATTGCAAATATGCTCCCCGTTGAGGTCATCAACCAGACATTTGACCAGATGGTTACCGACGATAACCGCGTTGTTCTCTGCTTCCTGCCCGAAACCGTGCGTCAGCCAACCCGAGGCGAACTGGCCGACATGATGGAGGCTGTTGATGCCGAAGAAATCGCAGTGTTTACCGACAACGTGCGCACCGACGCCCTGATTCCCACCGAACCCGTGGCCGGCAAAATAGTTGAAAGCGTGCCCGAATCCGTCTGGGCCGGCACCGAGGCCTGGACCCTGAGCAACGGCGCCAAGGTTTATGTTAAGAAAACTGACTTCAAAGCCGATGAAATTATTTTCAGCGCAGCGGCTCCCGGCGGCCTGAGCGAGATTTTTGACTACACCATTCCCGCCGACGTTATCAGCCTGCAGAATATCTGGGGCGAACTCTTCGGCATCGGCGAATATTCAAGCTCCGACCTGCAGAAATATACCGCAGGCAAGAAAGCCGGCTTCAGCCCCACTTTCAGCCTCTATGAGACCACTATCACCGGTAGCACCACTCCCAAAGACCTGCCCACGCTGATGGAGCTGATTTATGGCTATTTCACTGCCGCAACCTATCAGCCCGCCGAATTCGAGGCCTCGCAACAGCTCTATGTGGGCTTGCTCGAAAATCAGGAGAAAGCTCCCCAGGCAGTGTTTAACAAAGTGCTCTTCCAGGGCATGTTCACCTCGCCCTATCAGCAGGCAATCACTGCCGCCGACGTTAAAAACGCCAGCGCCGAAGGCATCCAGACCATTGTTCGCTCGCGACTCAACGACGCATCGCAGTGGAACTTCGTATTCGTCGGCAATTTCGACGAGGCCCAGCTGCGCGAACTCTGCGAAAAATACCTTGCATCGCTGCCCACCACTTCCAAGCCCCGCAATCTGATTCTGAACGCCGACCCGCTCTACACCATTAAAGAGGGTCCCGCTACCGAAGTGTTCCATACCCCCATGGAAATTCCTCAGACCTATTGCGCAATCGTTGAGAGCGCAACCGTGCCCTATAGCTCGCTGAATGCCAAGCTAACCTCCGTTGCCGGCCAGATTCTTTCGGCCCGACTGCTCAAGAATATCCGCGAAGAGATGCAGGCCGTTTACTCCATCGGCGCATACGGCGACATCGATCCTCAGGTAGGCCGCAATGCAAGCCTGCTCACCTCCTTCCCGATGAATCCCGACAAGAAATCGGAAGTGCTCGATGCCATCCGCGCCGAGTTTGAAGCTATGGGCAACCAAATCACTGCCGAAGAACTCAATAAGGTTAAGGAATATCTGGTTAAGTCGTATACCGAGCGTGCCGAGCAGAACACTCCGTGGGCCACTTATATCAGCAACTGGACCCTGACCCGCTCCAACAACTTCTCCAACGCCATTGAAGAAGTCAACTCGATTACTCCCGATATGGTTAAAAATTTTGTTAAGGGATTGAACGCTCAGGATAACTATCGTGTTATTCTCTTAGAACCTCAACCCTAACAAAATCNTAATGAAGAAACTGTTTTATATCTCCGCAATAGCCCTGTTGGCGTCTTCCTGCTCGGTTTTTAAGAAAAATCAGCAGGAAACGTTCAACACCGGCGATGCTATTCCTCTCTATCCGGTGGCTACCGACAACAGCATGGACCGCTCGCTTGCGGGTCATTGGTATATCAAGTCTGTGGGCACTATCCAGCTCCAGGGAATTGAAGACGACGAATGGCCCTTCGTGGAGTTCGTGCCCGCCGAGGCCCGCTTCTATGGCCAGGACGGATGCAACGTTATCAACGGTTCATATCGCGTTGAAGGCACCAATGGCCTTGAATTGAGCCAGGTTGCCACGTCGATGCGCCTTTGCCCGTCCGACACCCTTTCCTATCCCATAGCCAGGGCTTTGGATGCCACCCGCGCGTTTGACATAACAACCACCGGCGGCACATCGATTCTTACCCTTACCGACGAATCGCAGAAAACGGTGATGACCCTGCGCAAAAGCGATATCGATTANCTCAACGGCGCCTGGCAGGTAACTGCCATCAACGGCAAGGAAATCAACGTTCCGGCCGCACGCCTGGTATTCGATGTTGACGCCAACACCGTCAGCGGCAACACCGGATGCAATCGTCTGCGCGGCGACATTGCCCGCAACCCCCGGGTATCGACGGCCCTGCAGCTTACTAACCTGGTGACTACGCGCATGACTTGCCCCGACATTCAGACCGAGTCGTCGCTGCTGATAGCGCTCGAAGAAGTTGCGGCCGCCCGCGAGTCGGGTTCAGGCAAAGTTGAGCTTCTCGATGCTGCCGGTCACCCCATAGTAACCCTTAGCCGGTTAACCAAGGCGGATTTGCAAAATGAGTGATATTCAGGCGCGGGGAGTTCGCGTCAATAACCTGAAGAATGTTGACGTAACCATTCCCCGGAATCAACTTGTTGTTATTACCGGCCTCAGCGGCTCCGGAAAATCATCATTGGCCTTCGACACATTATATGCCGAAGGCCGCCGCCGTTATGTGGAAAGCCTGTCGGCCTACGCCCGCCAGTTTATGGGCAAGCTGCGCAAGCCGGAGGCCGANAANATTACGGGCCNCCCCCCGGCCATAGCCATAGANCAGAAGGTAAATACNCGCAACCCGCGCTCAACGGTTGGCACNTCGACCGAAATCTACGACTATCTGCGNCTGTTGTTCGGCAGGGTAGGGCACACATTTTCNCCGGTNTCGGGTGTGGAGGTTAAGAAACANACNGTCAGCGANATTCTNGCTGCCGCGGCGGCGATTCCCGANGGTACGCGCATAGCGGTTGTTGCGCCGCTGATAGTTCCCGAGGGCCGCGACCCGCGCAAGCATCTTGAAGTGCTGCTCAAGGGCGGCTATACGCGACTGATGCGCGGGGGCGAGTTTCTCG
>WFLX010059771.1_pt1 | contig 10765 bp, 12 predicted proteins | sample 4967041 | NCBI WGS metagenome assembly WFLX01 (sample SAMN12857096, study PRJNA449069) | gut metagenome | isolation source: stool from male and female vole | host: Microtus ochrogaster | place: USA:Florida | collected 2017
CCGTTTGGCATCATCCCTATGGTCATCTGCTTTTTGAATACCGCATAGAGCGTGACCGGCTCCTCGCTGCTGATAAGATACTCGGAAAGCACCTTCTTTTCAGCAGAATTATCCTGCCGCCAGCCTACAAANGAATACCCCTCCAAGGAAGCATCCGGCGCGGCNGCAATGGCNTCCTCCCTGTCCGGCACCACCCGTTCCAGCGCATANCCTGTATCTATCTGGTAAGTCACTTTGACGCCTGCAGNATATACCCTGTCCTCGCCCACAAATATCCTTGTCACCCGCTTTGTCTTTGCGTCCTCATAGCACAGATAAATGGTGTTTCCGCTGTAGCTTTCCAGTTTCCCGTATTCGTCAAGGCTGATTAACTTCATTACAAGCCCGGTGCTGCTCATCATTTCCGCGACTTTTCCATCCAGCGTTTCCACGGAATCTTCCAAGCCCCCTACTGCGGATATCATGCTGTCCAGCTCCCCGATAATATTTCTCGCGGTAAAGACCGCCGTCCCGTCCAGCACCTTATCCCCGGCTTTCGTGATCCTTGCATACCCGGAAGGCTCATAGGCGGCTGTGGTGCCTGCCTGCGTACAGACAAGGGTAGCCCATCCCGGAGCGCCCACCGCCGTTACCGCATCCCCCACGGAATAGGATGTGGCGCGGGTAAGGGTCTCCCCTCCGCCGCCTCCACCTCCGCTCCCGGCTTTCAGTGTGGGGAATACTTTTGTAAGGTCATTAAGCCCCGCCGAGGATACGGTGAANACNGCAAGCTCCAAGTCATAGGAAGAATTGTTATAGTTGATGTTTACATCCGCATCCAGCGGGGGAAGCTGTGCCGCCGTCTGCGCCAGTATCCTGATGGGTTCGTCCGTATTAGATAAATCCAGATGGATATACACCCTGCCGTCCAGCTTTTCCCCCACATCCGCAAGGCGCACGTCTATCTCCGTTTCATATACCTCAAAAAACCTCCCCCGTATCATGCCGAAGCCCTGCGAGATATGGAGGACGTTGCCCCTCGCATAAGTCACTTCACAGCCTTTGAAGATACCGCTGCCGGGGATTGCTGTCTCGTAGATGATGGCGTCATCCTGCGGCGTCACATTCCCGCCTTTGTATGTTTTGAGTACGATATTGTCAGCCATTTTCCTGCCTCCTTAAAATCTTGGTAAGGTCTAGCCTTACCGTGCCAAATACCAGCTTTGTATTTCTGCCCCTCTCCCGCCCGGTCAGGATACTCCCATAGGAAACGCCGTCGGAAATGATGTTCACCACCTGCCCGAACTCCATCTCATCCGGCCTTACTAACGTATCCCCGTTCATCATGGTAAGCTCTATCAGGTTGGAATAAGAGAGGTTTGCAAACTTGTTATAGGCGGCCTCCATGGCGGCGCTCTCAAAACTGCCGCCCTCCTCATAGGATACCGCCTGCATCTCACAGACCACCGGGACGATCCTGTCCTTATCCTTGGTATCATACCCAAGGTCAGTGTGCAGGTAATAGGTTCTCGTCCTGCTGTAATCCTGCGCATCAAATAAAATCAGCTTGTTTACATCCGCACTGACCTGCTTAATGGTAACGCTCTTTTTAATGATGTTGGGAAGGTCGCTCTCAATGGTGATGATCCCCGCCGACGCCTTCCCCACGCTCATATGGATAGCCCGGTTCTGGATATCCAGCTCCGCCTTTACAAGGATGCCGTACTTTTCCATNGCNGGGACAATNACCGAATCAATGAGGTTCACGATATTGTAATGTCCGCCCTTCTCCGAAGGCGTGATATGCAGGCCCCAGCCCGTCGTCTTTGTGGAGGCCGTAACGGAAAGCCCCCGGATGTTCTGCTTTTCATCTGCATTGTTTATGAACATTTCCGTGATATGCCCGCAGATAAATTCCTCCATAGTCCCCTGCCCCTGCTTATCCACATCAAATAATATATCTGTGTTCAGAAGCTCCATGAGCGGCTTATAGGAAATGCCCTGTAGCTTTTTGGATTTGTCTGTGCCGTATTCGATCTCCGTAATGATACCGGCATATTCCTCCTGCCCCCTGCTGATACGGATATAGTCCTGCTTCTCCACGCCGGGGAGGGCAAGCACCGTCACGGTATTATTGTCGGAAGAAAGGTAATCCTCTTTATAGGTGATCTCATTCACATTTGTATTCCCGACCATTTCAAAATCCTGTGTAAAGATTTCCACGTTATACGGTTTCATAGCTGATCTTTCCCTCCACTATCACATTTAAGATATTGAGCCCGTCATGGGAAGCGGAAATGCGGTTGCTCCCATGCTGCAGGTGGAAGAACCGCTCCGTGGTAAAATCGCACATCTGGTAGCGGTCTGCCACCACCTCGTCACTGACGCCCCGCTCCGTAATGCTGTAAGGCATCTGCGTTGTATCCACCACCAGCTTGTGGTCTGCCGGTATCGTCCCGTCATACCGCCCCGTCTCATAAAGCACGTTATCCACATAATGCTTCCATACCGGGTTCGTGCATGGGCCGCAGATCGTTATCTTACACGGGCTGTCCCCGTAGCTGTCGCTCTCGATCAGGATAGTGTTCTGTGATACATCCGCATAGGAGTAGCTGTACTCATACGGGTAGATTTTCCCGCCTATGGAATAGGTGTCACTGTATTTTGATACATTCTTATAGAACAGCCCCGTAGCCGTAAAGGCCACGTCACAGTCAAGGCCGGTGCCGCCCTCTAAAAGCTCGCTTTTGGAAAGCTCCGTAAGGCGAACCGGCACACGGTAAGCCTCGTCCATTTCATANACGAGGGTAAGAGGAACCGCCCGGACGAATCGTGANAATGCCCGGTAGTTCTGGTATGCGCCCTTTCCACCGAAAAATATCTTCCCGGTCATCACACCCTGAGAGAATAATTCCTCCAAAGGGATGAAGTCCGTGCCGATCTGTTCATACTGCGTCCCGTCCTTATAGCCAAATCCCCCTATGGAATGGAGGAAGGAGGCTCTGGCGTTCAGATCCCATGAGCCTCCCTCCCCGTTTATAAGCCTGAATCTCCTTATCATAAATACGCCTTTCCGAGCTGCCTGTTCAGCCCGTCAGATAATTCCCCGACAAGTGCGCCGGAATCCAGCACTACCTGACTGTTTGCCAGCCTTGGCAGATATTTTGTCAGCACTCCGTACATGGCGTCCAGCTTTGCCGCCAGTGAAGATGCCCCGCTGGAACCATCTGTCTGCATCATTTCCCCCGTCGCCGGGATAAGGGTGCCTGCCAGCTCCTTCATGGGGCTGGTCAGCTTTCCGAGATTGTCTTTTATCCCTTTACCAAGCAGGTCTATCATATCCGGCATAAAGGTGTGGAAGTTGGAAAGCGGCCCCTCGTCCGGCTCGGAGAAATGCAGGAAGGAGGCGATTGTCCCCGCCACATCCTTCACGCTGTCTACAAGGCCGCTGATCTTCGACTTGATGCCGTCTATCAGGCCGCCTATGATATCCTTCCCCCACTGCAATGCCTGTGAGGGCAGGCCCTTTATAAAGTTGATGGCCCCGTCAAAGCCGCTCTTGACCGCATTCGTGATCCCGCTCATGGCATTTTTGATGCCGGAGAGCAGGCTGTTAAAGATATTCACCACCGCATCTTTGAGGCCGCTTACGATACCCGTGACCGTAGACTTGATGGCATTCCANACGGAAGTAATGACCTCTTTTATGGCATTTACCACGGAAGTCACTGCGGATTTTACAGCTTCCCATGCGGCAGTAATGGCAGCCTTGATCGCCTCCATAATGGAAATGATGGCCGACTTGATAGCCTCCCAAGCCGCAACAGCCACATTTTTGATTGCTTCTATCGCGGAGGAAACCGCGCTCTTTATGGCTTCCCATGCCGCCGTGACCGCAGANCTGATTGCCTCCATGGCTGTGGAAATGGCGTTCCTTATTGCCTCCCATGCGGAAACCACCACGTCCTTAATGGCAGAAAGCACAGCCGTTACTGCGGACTTGATTGCCTCCCACACCGTGGTAATGACATTTCTGATCGCTTCCATTACCGTGGTAACCGTATTTTTGATGGCTTCCCATGCGCCGGAAAGGAAGGAGCCTATGGCATTTGTCACAGTCTCTATCACGGACTTTATGGCATTCCATACCGTGGANACCACCGTCTGTATCACGTTCAGCACGGTTGTGATAATGGTCTTATAGAACTCAAACCGCGCCACAATGAGCGCCTGTATCACGTCAAGCACCGTCTGGAAGATATTTTTTATCCCTTCCCACAGGCCGCTAAAGAAATCTTTTAAGCCGTTCCAGATGGACTGCGCCGCCCCGGTGATAGCATTCCAGATATTTGAAAAGAAATCTTTCAGGCCATTCCATACCGCGACAGCNGCCTCCTTTATGACATTCCACAGGTTGATCCAAAATTCCCGGAAGCCCTCGCAGTTATTCCACAGGGCCACAAAAATAGCGATCAGCGCGGCAATGGCGGCGATCACCAGCGTTACCGGGTTCGCGGCCATGATACCCCACAGGGCGCTGAGCCCTCCGCCTATACTGGAAATGCCGCCCACCAGCGTAGGGATAAAGGTCATAATGCTTCCCACCGCNGANACGATCTTCCCGATAAAAATAAGCACCGGGCCTATGGCGGCGGCAAGCAGGCCGATTGTGACAATGGTATTCTTTGTCCCCTCGTCCATGCCGTTCAGCTTGTCAACAAAATTCTGTACCCATGTGACGATCTGGCGGATGGCGGGCATCAGNATTTCCCCGAAAGAGATCGCCAGCTCCTCCAACTGGCTTTTTAAGATAGTGAGCTGCCCTGCAAGGTTATCCTGCATAGTGGCCGCCATCTCTGCGGATTTCCCGTCACAGTTTTCTATGGCGCTGCTCAGTTTTTCAATATCCGCAGGGGCCGCATTCATAAGGGCAAGAAAACCGGACATGGCATTTTTGCCCACAAGCGCCTCTGCCGCCGCTGCCTTCTCCGATTCAGACAGCCCGCCAAAGGCCGTCCGGCAGTCTGCGAGGATAGCGCTCAAATCCCTCATGCTGCCATCTGCATTGGTGGTGGCAATGGTGACTTCACCGATATTAGAGCCGCAAATCTTCACTTCCCCGGAAAGGTTGCTCATGATCGTGCGGAGCGCTGTACCGGCCTGCGAGGACTTAATGCCAGCATTGCCCATCAGGCCGATTGCCTCGGCAGTATCCTCTGCGGAAAATCCCAGCGCCCCGGCAATGGGCGCACAGTATTTGAAGGTCTCACCCATCATGGATACGTTGGTGTTTGCATTGGAGCTGGCCGCCGCCAGTATATCCGCAAAATGCCCGGAATCAGCGGCAGTAAGCCCGAAAGCGGTCAGGGCATCCGTCACGATATCCGAGGTGCTTGCCAAGTCCTCCCCGGATGCGGCGGCGAGGTTCATAATGCCCTCAATACCGGACAGCATGTCAGAAGTTTTCCAGCCTGCCATCGCCATGTAGTTCATGGCCTCCGCCGCCTCGGATGCAGAAAACTTGGTCTTGCTTCCCATTTCACGGGCCTTATCCCGCAGGGCATCCAAATCGCTCCCGGTAGCCCCGGAAACCGCCGCCACCTGGCTCATGGCGGAATCAAAGTCTGCGGCGGTCTTTACCGCCACCGTTCCAAGCCCCACGATAGGCGTTGTCACGTTTTTGGTAAGGGTAGTCCCCACACCGGAAATCTTATCTCCTAAGTTCTTTAAGTCCTCCCCGGTGGCCGCAATCTTCTGGATCGCCACNGCCGACTGGCTGGCCTGTTCTTCAAGGCTCTTTAATTTCTGCTCGGTCTCTATGATCTCCCTCTGCAGGCCGTCGTACTGCTCCTGTGTGATCTCCCCTTTTGCAAGGGCTTCATTTGCCTGTTCTGCCGCAGCCTTTAAGGTTTCCAGCTTTTCCTTCGTTTCCTGCACCGCCTGTGAAAGGAGCCGGTGCTTCTGTGCTAAAAGCTCCGTATTGCCGGGATCAAGTTTTAACAGGTTGTTGACATCCCGAAGCTGTGACTGCGTTGTCCGTATTTCTGTATTGACACCCCTAAGGGCCGTCTGCAGCTTGGTGGTATCGCCGCCGATCTCAACTGTAATGCCCTTAATTCTATTAGCGGCCACGAAACCACCTCCCCTCGTACTGTAAAAACAGGCATGAAAAAAGCCCGGATTTCTCCGAGCATAAAGAAAGCACCGATTATTTCTAACCGATGCTATGTAAAATCATATTCTTTTTGTGTTATCCCTATCCGTTTACAACTAATTCACAAATTTTACGCTTTATCAAAAAAATCATATCATCTGTATTTTTTAATCCAAGTATTTCCTCCTTATCAATTACGATAATTCGTATATGCTTTCTTAAATATCCCGTCAGTATACTTTGCGCTCTCTTAATATCATTTTTTTCCTTTGTAATTCCGTTTGCTGCAAGTAAGATTCCAAAGTCTAATCCTTTATCTTCGACCTTAGTAGCAAACCAGTTTACATTAACACTTTCCACTGCACTACTCCAATTTTTACATTCCACAAGAAAAAGAGTATTAAGAAAATGCAAACCATCCGCCGCTCCATCATTCCATATGGAAACATCAACTTCCTCTGTATTATATTGATTCATGGCATTTCTTTGTGCAATTACAACTCCCGGTATTGTTTCAAAAAGATAACATGCTAAATCTTCAAACATCTTCCCTTTTTTATGCGTTTGATTGCTTTCTGTACTTTCTTTAATTATATGTGCTATTTTTTCTGTATCGTAAGGAATCATTCTAGTAACTCCTTCCATGGGCACCCAGATTTCTAAAGTACCAAATGGTTCGCGCTAAGCCAGATTTGCATAAATGTCTTAAAAAAGCTTCAAATTCTACCACAACAATATTCGGAAACATACTTTGATAAGCTATCTCCCTATTGCTCTTATTGCAATACAAAATAAGAACCAATTCTTGACTTTTAACCTTGGCAATCACCTGGCTAACATACTTATTTAATTGTCCTTCGGATATATCACCAAGTTTTAATTCAAATTTTATAGGATTTATAACATGCCCATCCAATTCATCAATCCAAACAGCAAAATCGTAACCCTCATCTTCCGCCACATCACGAAATCTGATTGTAGCATATTGTTCTTTAATTTCTTCAAACAATTCTGNTACTAAATTTTCAAATTGAAAACCANTTCCATTCTGTTTTATTTCTNCCAATTTCTCTAAATATTTATNTTCTNATATAGAAGTATCTATATCCTTCAATCCCCCTAAATAAAACTTTGTATAATCCACATAGGGCCTTTTCCCTTTTTTATTCATTAAGAAACGCAAAGGCAATGAAAGATTTTCCTTTAGGTTCTCATTGATTTTAATATACAATCTTCCATATAAATCTGCGGGAATACAATCAGAATCATCAACTAATAGAATTACCTCTTTTCCCAGTCCTATTGCCAGCCCAAATTCAAACAAAACATTAGATACATTTTTCGTAATTACAGCTATAACAATATCTGCTTCACTTATCGCAGTATAAATAGCCTCCGAAGCAACCATACCATTCTGTATGGGAAACATATCACAATACTGTATATTTAGTTCATCTAGTACCTCTTGAATTGAATTTAGTATTTCAGGTGAAACATTATATTCTCTTGAAATAAAACACTTCATACCATTTATCTCCATTTACATTTATTTGCAACAGCCTTTTTCGCTATTTAGTATAGCAGAAAAAGGCCGTTTCTTCAATTTAAAAAGCATCAAAATCACTCTGCGTGGCCAGCGTTGCATAACTGCACTCATCATTCCGGCTTTCAGCGTACATATCGTTCACCATGCCGATAGTGAGCAAATCCAGATCACGGATGGATAACCCGATCTGTACGCACCGAAGCAGGAATAAGGGCGTTGTCATTTCCCGGTCAGTTGGGCGAAGTTTTTTTTAGCCTGCACGTCCGTCTGCACATTCAGCCCCCATAGCTCGATCAGTTTCGGGAGTATCTGGTAAATGGAAAAGGTGTTAAATTCATCCAGCCATTCCTCCGGCGTATCCGGGATGGCAGGGTCGGCGTGCTTTGCCATGACATAGGCAATATTCTCAAACATTTCCAGAGAGAATAAATCCAGATTGGAGCTTTCCTCCGTCCCGTCCCCCACGGCCTTTTCCAGAGCGTTCAGATCCTTGTAGATATCCCTGTGGAATTTCAGCCTGTAAATCCGGGGAATGGCGGCGGAAGCGCGGAAAGGCACCATATGCCCGTCTATCTCAATGTTCTGTTTCATGCTCATAATGAATCCCTCCTTCTATTCCTTGGACTTTGTTTTTACGGCAGCCGTCGAATCCCCGGCCTCCGCCGATAATGCCTGCACCTGCACATTCTCCGCACCTTCGGCGGGCAGATAGACCGCATCATACCATGACGCATAGACCTCCGCCGTGGTATCGTCCCCCGTCCTTGCCTTCACATATCCGTTTGCAAGGGGCGAAGCGTTCAGAGCCAGCGTTTCCGTCTGCACCTCGATCTCCTCCTCATTGGTCTTTGATTCAATCTTTGGCCTTGCCGCCGAGCAGTGGTACAGCACATGGCGGATTTTCCTCACGTCCCCGTCAAACTCAAAGAGCAGGGCAAAGTTCTCTGTCTCCACATTTGCATTTTCCAGAAGCACCTTATTATTATCCAGCGCNTCCTTCAATACGTCTGTNCGGAAGCTCTCCGGCACCATTGCCAGTTCCAGATCGCCGTCGTATCCCATGTTGTTAGAGATCGTATAGTACGCATACCCGTCCGCGTAGAAATTGGAGGGCTCCCCGTTCGGTTCAAGGGAAAGGGATACCGCGCCCGGCATAGCCACCGGCTTTGCAAAGCTCACCTTCCCCGCCTCATCCGCTGTGATCAGCGCATAATGCACGTTGCAGATATTGAATTTTACTTTATTTTTCTTGGGCATTGTTCTCTCCTTCCATTTCAAAAGAATAAAGGACTTCGTACAGCTTCTCGCTCTCTATCCATGTTTCCGACCTCCCGTAAAAAATNCCGTGGGCNTCCAGAACATCTTCCAGCCGCTTTTCAAGCCCCAAGTCCTTATAGTCTGTATACAGTTCCACCCGCACCTCATTGATTTTGAAATACACCCGCCCGTCCGCTGGAAAATGGTCGCTGCCGGGGAGCAGGTAACAGATAAAGGGCGGCTCCGGCGATTCCCCCTCCGCGAAGTGGTCATAGGCATAGGGGATGCCGAACTCTGTAAGCACCCTTAACAGTTCATCCATTTTTAAGGCTCCTTTCAATCTCCGCTTCCAGCCGTTCCATGCCGGTCTTTTCTGCCGGGGCGATATGCGGCCTGCCGGATACCCGGCCACCGCNGCGCTTGGCATGGCCGAACTCCAACAGGTGGGTCAGCCGGTAGCGGTCACGGGAATANACTGTCACCTCTAAGGAGTTGGACGTTTCCTTCGTATTCTTCACCGCCCAGCTTTTCCGGTAGGCCCCTGTCCTTTTTGGGGCCTTTTCCCTGATCTCATCCCGCACCGCCTCACCGGCGCTCTTAACTGCTTTCTTCAAATCCTCCGTGGCAAGGTCAGCGTATTCTTCCATGGATTCCATGATGGCCGAAGCCATCTCCTCAATCCTTACATTCCGGGCCATGCTTACCTCCCTTTCCGGCACTTGAATTTCAGCGCCTTACGCTTAAAACACAGGTGGTCTATGGCGAGGATATCGTAGGGCTCCCCCTGAAATAAAATCCGGTAGTCGGTAGAAGTAACCCTGTTTACTGCCCGGCAGAAACGGACGGTAAAAGCGATCTGTGCATGGTCTGTGGTAGTCCCTGCCTCAGTGCTTTCCGTCCCGCCCTCACCGCTCGCCGTCGCATGGCAGCCGTAATAATCCGTCCATTCATTTTTGTGGTTGCCGATACCGTCCACGACAGTCTCATTTTTTTGAAACATAATTTTAACTCCCAGCGCCGCTATCTCCATATCAGAANCCCTCCTGCCGGATGCCGGACAAGAGCGAGCGCAGGGTCAGCATAAGGCCGTGGTGGTCAGCTTCCTCCCTGTGCTCATACAGGTAGGCCGCCGCATACATAACGGCGGTCTTTGCCTGTGCCATATCCTGTGAGAAGGAAGCCCCGTCTGCCATGCGGGCCACATCCATGCAGAGCTTGTGGGCCGTCTTTAGAATCCCTTCCAGCAGGCTGTCCTCGTCCTCAAAATCCACCCGCAGATATTCCTTTATCTCCTCCAAAGTTACGATCATCCGGCCACCCCGTCTTATGCTGCGGAACCGCTTTTCTGCTGCAGAACCTTCACCGCCTCCGGCAGTACCAGCTTGCCGTCCACGCGCTGGGTGGCAAGGAAGCCCACCTGCCCGGTAGGGGCATACAGCTCCCCAAGGCGGCGGAAGGAGCGGCCCTGCCTGTCAGCCACCCAATAATAGGAAAGGTCGCCAAACAGAACGGATTTTGCCCCTGCCTCCATGGCAGGCATGAAAGAGGAAGTATAGACCGGGCGGCCCATGAGGGTGTCCGGAGTGGATGCGGTAAGGGAAGGCTGCCACAGGTACTGGCCGTTGCTGTCTTTGAGCTTGCTNAGAGCCTTTACGGAAGTATCATTCATAAGGAAAACTGCGCTTTTCCTGTAAGGCGCTTTCAGGGAATAGAACAGGTCAAAAAGTTCGTCCGCCGTAAAGGCAGCCGCCCCTGCCGCCGTAACGCCGACCTCCGCGCCGCCTGTCTTTGCCAGTACGCCGAGGGGCTTTCCCTTGCCGTCCCCGGTA
>WFLX010100081.1_pt1 | contig 10763 bp, 7 predicted proteins | sample 4967041 | NCBI WGS metagenome assembly WFLX01 (sample SAMN12857096, study PRJNA449069) | gut metagenome | isolation source: stool from male and female vole | host: Microtus ochrogaster | place: USA:Florida | collected 2017
GCAAAGCATATTCTTGGGTGGAAGAGTCCTGACTATATCTATTCTTCTGCTACCGCTCCTAAACTAAAGATGCTATTCACCAATGGGCTACAATTCCTCTTCCGCCGGTTGCCACGCCATTGCCGTCTACAAGATTTATCGTGTCGATAGCGACCGAATCAAACGTCCGTGAGAACCGGCTCACAAAATATACTCTTTGATCGCGGGCCCAACCTGTTGACATTCGATAGCCTTTCACGGTCACTGAATCGACAATCTCGAGGCGCGTATCGGTAGTAGCGTCCCAGTTCATGGCTTTTGACAGATTGAGAATTACGGCTGCGTCGCCACCGGGGAAAGTATAGCGTTGCACACCTGTACGCTCTGTCGTCGTCAGTTCCACATCGATGTCATAGTCATCGAGCGTCACTTTATAATATCCGGCATAGGCTTCCTCTGTGTCGTGTTTGAATTTCGAGTGTATTCCTAATGGCTGTGGCGCTTCTTTGTAGGGAAGCGTGACGGGCATGAATGATATGTCATAAAGATCTCCGGCGCCTGTTCCTGAAAGGTGAGTGTGGGAAAATCCGGCGATTGTGCTGTCAGGGTAGAAGTATCCCGCTATTCTATCCCATCCCGGCAAACCGTTGTCTGGGCTAAGCTGTACCATACCAAAGGGTGATTGAGCGCCGGGATAGGTGTTACCTGTGAAGTCCGTGCCGATAAACGGATTGACGCGGTGAGCAAGATCGGAGGTCGGAGCAGTCGACCCTGAGGAGCATGACGCAAGAAGTGCCGAAACAGCGGCTAACGACGAAAGAATAGGGAGAAATGATTTCATCAGTTAATGAATTACTAAAAACGTTGGAAGGGCGCGACGTTTTTCGGGCGAGNCCCTANATCGCAACAGCCATAATTGNAGAGGTTAATCCATACAAAATTATAAANTAATTCCATATCNTACAATAGTAAAACGCGTTGCTTGCATTTTAACAATTTATTGTAACTTTGTCGGAAATAACAAATAACAATATTTATGCAGAAAAACAAATTGTTTAGAGTGATTGGCTTATCTGCTGCAACATTCCTGACAGGTGCTTTAGCGATGGGTTGCGCCAAGACTTCCGATTCATTTGATTATACGCTTGATTGGAAAGGAGACCGTATTGCGGTGGACTTGAAATTCAATCCTGGCGAACTTGATACGTTTAGTCTTTCCTACGGAGACCCCGGAGCCGGAGGTATGACGGATATTGCCACATGGCTCCAAAATCTCGAAGTGACCGGAGCTAATTATAATGTTGACAGTGTTGGTGCGGTAGTCTTAACCCTCTACGATTTCCAGCATAATAAGCCTGTCAACGTTCGGTATGAAGTTAAATGTACTCTTCCTGATGATTATGCACCTAAAGGTACATGCCTGATGGATATGTTTCGTCCGGACATAACGGATGATATGCTATATGTAAACGGGTTTAATCTTTTCATGATGCCGGATGAAGCTGAGACTGATAAAGTCACTGTCAAATGGAATTCGACGCCCGATTATCCGGTGTTCTGTCTCTATAATCCCGGAAACGCAACGTCTTCTTTTTCCGGGAAACTTACAGACATAAACGGCACCGTAATAGTCGGCGACCCGCTATTGACGGTCGACACTTTGAGTCTGGACGGTGTAGATAATTATATCGTAACGGCTGCCAGAAAAAACTCTGAATATAATCGTGACGAACTACGGAAATATTTTTCTGCGGTCTTTCCCAAAATGCGGTCTTTCTGGGGCGACACGGCCTCGACCTCCTATTCGCTTATAGTGTTTCCGTTCCGCAACAATACGTTTGAGACGTCGGGCAACGGCTTTGCCAACGGTTTCCTGGCCCGGTATAACTCTGCAGCTGATACCATATTTACAGATGCACGCGCGGAACTGTTCACCCATGAGATTGGACATAAATGGATTTCTTCCGATGCTTATCACCGCTGGTTTGGTGAAGGTTTCAATGATCTTCAGACAGCCTATATGCTTGTAGATTGTGGTGTGTTACCTCCGTCGCATTTTGTCGAATACCTTAACAGATATTTTTTCAATCTTTACAACAGCAGCCTGAAAAATATCGACAATAAAACAGCTGCAGAAGACTTCTGGAACTCGCACGATAATACGTGGATTCCCTACTGGCGTGGAATGATTTACGGCTTCTATCTTACCGGATTGGTGGAGAAGCAGACAGGGAGTAAATACGGTTATGTCGATATGATGAGTGCGCTGAAGAGCGTAAAAGATAGTCTTAACCGAGATAATTTCATTGCTGCTTTAGCTCCGCTTATCGACGAGAGTCGTCTTGCTGCTGAGTTCGACCGCTACATAACTAATGGAGAGGACGTGCAGTTCAATGACTCCGAACTTCCTGCCGGTCTGAAACTGGTTATAACCGATGGCATTCCAAAACTCATTATTACTGATAATGAACAGTATGCATCTCACTGGGCCGGAAAATAGCCTGATTTTTTTCGCTCAATTAATAAAGGGGTTGGCAATTGCGAAATGCCAACCCCTTATTGATTGAATGAGTTTTTAATGCTCAGTTATCGTTCTATCAAAGCTTTGAAGCGATTTCCTTAAATTCGTCGAGCGAGACTTCTTTCTTGTCAAGATTAACCGAATTCTGAATCGCAGTGAAAAGCTTGATATCGCCTACCTGCTCAATCAGACGGCTGCGATAGTTCTTGTCTTCGAGCATGTTGTCAGCATACTTTTCAATCACATCATCGGCCATATTGGTCATGCCATACTGTGCGAACTGACGGGCTGCAGCACCCTTGGCAAATGCCTTGAGATCTGCCTCCTCGATTCTGACACCAAGTTTATTTGCAATAGTTTCTTTGATGAGCTGCCACTTGAGGTCATCGCGCATGCGATCAAATTCTTCGTCAATATTTGTCTCATTGAGTTCGCCGTTACGGCTTACGAGCCATTTTTTCAGGATAACCTCGGGCAGCTGCATTTCACCATACTTATCCATCAGCTCTTTGCGGGCTGAGAAGCGGAAAGCCATTTCGCTGTTGCCGGCGAGTTCCTGAGCAATCATATCTTTTACAGCTGCGCGGTATTCTTCTTCGTTATTCACTTTGTCTTTGCCGAATACCTGAGTGTAGAATTCCTCACCGAGCTCTGCGGGACGAACTACAATTATTTCAGAAATAGCAAGTTCGAAGTTCCCGTCGACACCGGCAGCACGCTCTTTGTCAATATTGAGCATAGAAGCAAGCTCGGTCATATTGTCGCCGGATGCTTTGCGCGGGTTNAACACGACCTTATCGCCGACTTTCTTTCCNTCGAATTTAGCTGCCTCTTCNTTATCCTGGAAATACATGGGGGCAACAATACCGCTCACAACCTGTATGGCGTCATCGCCTTCTTTTACNGTACCGTCGGGGTTAAGCTCCATGATTGCTCCTTTGACGAGCGCGTCGGCTTCAACTTCTTCACCGGGAACCTGTGCGCCGAAACGCTTGCGGAANGCTTTGTCCTGCTCATCAATCATTTCGTCGGTTACAGTGATTTCGTAGTAAGGAATCGTAACGTCTTTATTGAGCTCGATATCGAGTGCGGGAGCAACGGCAAGGTCATATTCAAAAGTGAATTCCTTATTGTTGAAATCAAGCTCCTTTACTTCTACGGGCATGGGCTGACCGAGAACGTTGAGCTTGTTCTCCTCGATATATTTCATCACGCCTTCGTAGACGACCTGATTGATTACATCGCTGGTCACCTGCTTGCCGAAACGGCGGCGAAGGTCGGGAAGTGTAATGTGACCCTTACGGAAACCGGGAATCTGATGGTTTCGTCCGATTTTCTTAAGGTCTTCTGTTACTTTGTCTTTGTAATCGTTTTCTTCAACCGATACAGTAAGGCGTACGCTCACCGGATCGGTGTTCTGGGCGGTTATATTCATGACTTATTTTATAAAAATAATGTTCTCACATTTAAGCGGTACAAATTTAATACTTATAATTGAATGCACAAAACGCATGGAATTATTAACTATAGCGTAAACAACCATAGAAGAAAGATGTCATGTGTTTTGACATTTTTTAGTGAAACCGAAGTGGCAAGTTACTTGACATTGATACCATCGCGGCGCAAAAGCGCCTCTATTGAGGCATCACGCCCACGGAAACGCCGGTACAGAACGGCAGGATGTTCGCTTCCGCCTTTTTCAAGAATGTTAGTGCGGAATGATTGCGTCGTGACAGGATTGAAGATGCCGTTTTCTTCGAAGGCACTAAATGCGTCGGCGTCGAGAACTTCGGCCCATTTGTAACTATAGTATCCGGCAGCATACCCGCCACTGAATATATGACTGAACTGAGGCGATACCATGGTATTCTCAACTGGCTCAAAGATTGCTACTGCCTCTCCGGCTTTCTGCTCGAATGTAGNGGCATCNTCAACTTCCTCCGTAAGTGTATGCCATGCCATGTCGACTAATCCGAAATTGAGTTGACGCATACAAGCGTAGGCTGCTCCAAATTGCGACGTTTCGGTTATCTGATTTACAAGTGATTCCGGAATCGACTCACCGGTTATGTAGTGACGGGCAAATCCTTTCAGGAATTCGATTTCGGTCAGAAAATTCTCGTTGAACTGTGAGGGAAGCTCTACGAAATCGCGATAAACGCTTGTGCCTGATAGCGATGCGTAGTGGCAGCGCGTGAGAAGACCATGCAGAGCATGTCCGAATTCGTGAAGGAAAGTCCTGACTTCATGTGGGGCAAGAAGTGATGGTTTGTCGGCGGTAGGTTTAGTGAAGTTCATCACGATTGAGATGTGAGGGCGGCTGTCGTTGCCTGCCTCATCGACAAACTGGGGCTTAAACTCGGTCATCCAGGCCCCGGGTTGTTTGCTTGCACGCGGGANGAAGNCAGTNAATANCACACCGAGATACGAGCCGTCTCTGTCGGTAACCCGGAATGCTTTTACATCAGGGTGATATACTTCAATCTCTTTGTCTTCATGAAACTCGATTCCATAAAGNTTTGTAGCGAGGCCGAACACTCCGTTTGTCACATTGTCGAGTTCGAAATACGGACGGAGGGCTTCTTCATCATAGTCATACTTGGCCTGTTTAAGTTTGTTAGCATAATAACTGTAGTCCCACGGTTTAAGGTCGATGGGTTTTCCTTCGATTTCCGAAGCATAAGCGGTGAGTTNATCAAGCTCAGTTGAAAGAGCAGGACGATATGCCGTCATCAGCTGATTNAGCAGCCTATAGACATTAGCCGGGGTCTCGGCCATGGAATACTCCAGACGATATGTAGCGAAGTTTTCATATCCGAGCAGNTTGGCAAGTTGGCGACGAAGCTCGGCAANTTCTTTCATTATCTCTATGTTAGAGAATTCACCCTTCATATTGCGTCCGCAGTAGAGACGGTACATTTTCTCACGCAAATCTCGACGCGCGGAGTATTTCATAAATGCGATATAAGTTGGCTGTTCGAGAGTAAAAAGATACTCACCTTCCCTACCCTTNTCGGCTGCCGAATGTGCCGCTGCGTCAATCAGGTTGGAGTGAAGTCCTTCGAGATCATCCTTTGTAAGCCATATTTTGTATGTGTTGAGCTCTTTAAGCACGTTCTGACCGAAACGCGTGGTTNGCTCGCTGAGGCGTGATGTCAGTTTGCGATAAGTCTCACGGTCGTTGCCTTCGAGTCGGGCTCCGTTGCGTGCAAAGGAATCGTAAGTATTTTTCAGAAGCATCTCCTGTTCGGGCGATAACTTCAGACTGTCACGACCGTCATATACGGCTTTTACTCTCAGCCACAAGTCACGGTTAAGCATTATTGAGGTTGAATAGTCGCTGAGCAACGGTGATACCCGCAGACTTATTTCCATCATTTCATCATCGCTCATTGCCGAAAGGAGCGGATAGAACACATTGAGCACTCTATCAAGCTCACGGTCGGCTTTTTCAAGAGCTTCAATCGTATTCTCAAACGTCGGTGGCTCCGGATTATGACTTATTCTGTCGATTTCTTCGCGCCCGCTCTCTATACCACGCTGTATTGCAGGATCATAGTGAGTGTTGAGAATCGTATGAAACGGAGGAGTAGCATATTTTGTATTAAATTCCTTAAATAAAGGATTATGCGATTCAGAATTTGTCTGTGTCATTATGTGGCTGTAATTTGATTTTCAATTGTTTTCAAAATTATCCAATGGGAGCTTCAGATATAACTGTATCAATCACTATATCAGTGATAAGTGGATTGACTCCTGCTCTTTCAAGGAAATGTCGGTCGGCTCGCATCGAGTCTTCGAAATTGTCAACGCGCATATTGTCGGTATGAATACTCATGACGTAACGGTCAACGGCGTCGCGATAGCGGCCCAGAGCCATCATTAGATGTCCGGCATTGATGTAGTCGTTTTTCTTCATCGAGCCAGATGCAAGAAGCCTGTCAAAATATGTAAGGCTCTTGTCGTAGTCGCCTTTTAGGAAGTTACCCCAAGCGAGGCCACGCAACGCATTCCCCGTTTTGTCGCCGAGGAAATCAGCCTTATAGTAAGCTTTAAGCGCATCGGCTATATTGCCTGTCTCGATAGCGCAATTACCGATGGTGATGGCGAGAGCGACATCATCAGGCGACGTCGCTTCGACTTTTCTGTAGTATTCGAGTGCCTCAGTTATCTGCCCCATATTTTTAAGGCAAAGCGCTATGCGACGAAGCGTCCATGCACTGTCGGGGTGGAGCAATTCGCTTTTTCGATAATAACCGAGAGCTTTTTCAAAACGTCCTTCACGTTGATGGCAATAACCGGCTTTCTGGAAAAGAAGCGGATCGGAGACTCCGAGGGATTCTATATACTCGAAGAGTTCGAGTGCCTCAGGATAGTATTTACGTTTAAAATAAAACTCTGCAATCGGGCGTATTGCCTCGGCATCGCTCAACGAGCTTGTCAACGCCGGTACGGCTGTGAGATTAATCGGGGATAGAAATGGATTGCGGAACTCCGATTTTCTACGGAAGAGCGTATAGAATCGAAAAACATCCTGAATATAGAATCCGGCTGTGTTTTCACGCGAGACAGCGTGCGGATTTAGCATTGAGTTTAGCATCTCACTGTTCTGGTTGCCGAGCGCTTCAAACTGGTTGAGCATGGCGCGTCTGTTCTCCTGTGGCATCGACGAAAGAGCCATGACCATCGAATATTTATCGCTATCGCACATAGGCATCGAGCGCTCAATAAGCATTGCCAGATCCGAATCGGAGCTTCCCAAGACGTCACGGACATTACTGTTTGAGCGGTCAAAAGGAAGAAACCAATTAGCGGGTTCATTAAAAAATGGGAAGCCTTTCAGTCGTGAGAATGTAGCCATCATCACATCGCATCCCTCTTCCTGCAGGTTGCTTATCTCTTTCAGTTTGTCGGCAAGTTTTGACTTGTTCATCATTTCTTCCCATTCCGGATTGGAGTCCTCCATAATCTCTTCAATTGACTGCTTGCCAAGGCGTTTCTCCAGATCCGGACGCAGTTTTATCATATCGGGGATCACTTCCTCGTTAAGAGTCCTGACAATTCGTTCGGTGTCGCGTGTACGGGCAAATATCTTGAAGATGGAGTGAAGATCAGCGTGCCATTGTGGTTTTTCCTTAATGGCTTCCATTATAGCCGACAACTTGGCACCGGGAGTTATGTAGCGGTAGTTCCACATCGATAAAATCAGAGCAACAGCTGCATAGATTTGCAGCGCATTATTGTCTGAGGTATAGGCTCGAGCCAAGATTTCCATCTTGCTCTCATCATAGTAATCTATGATTCCAATCATTAGCGCGGAGATAATCAATCGTTTGAATTGCAATGGCAACGTTTCATTCGCCAAAGCGGCTTCGATGGCAGTGATATCGTCGGCTGANAGTGGGTGAGTAACCCATATTCGGTTGAATATGCGTTGCGATTGCGATTCGAGAGCTTTACGAAAATCGGTGCCGTCAGCTGTGTGCGGATTTTGCGCCCCTCCCAATAGAGCAAGCGAAAAAGTGGAATAATTTGATATATATTGCTGTAAAAGAGTGGCTATATCCGAATCCTTCTGAGTGTTTTCAAATCGGAGTATCCCGAAGTAGAGACGTGGCGACTCTTTGATGCTGACATTGCGGAGAATACTCTGGGCTGTCTGTTCGATGCCGGATTTAATCTGGTCGTATTGAACTTGGCGTGACGGATCTGACGCACCATCGAGCGCGTATCGGCATAAAAAAGCGTAATTTTCACGCAGCCGATTGATTGCCGTCGTGATTTGCCAGGGCGATGAAGCGGCTTGAGCCATTACGTCGAGTTCGGATAAAGCGGAGCCAACACGATTTTCCGCGATATAACGCTTTAACCGGTTGTATGTGGAGGTTAGGGAGTCTGGTTTCATGAAAAATGGTTGATTATACAAATCTACTGATTTATAACAAATCCCGTGCCAATCATTATCGTCATCAAGGTTTTTTAACATTATAATTATCTTTAACGAGTGGGAATGACGGATGCCGTAACAGCAAAATTCACTACTTTTGCGACAAATGGAGGCAAAAAAATATCTTGACGACGACTTCTTCTGGCAATGGATTGAAGGGCATATCAGCGATGATGTGTTCCGCCTCAGATTGGCTGTCCATGGCAACCCAATGCTTGAGGATGCCTGTACGCAGATAGAATGTCGGCGAAAGACTGCCAAAAAGTTACCGCAGACGCTTTCGGCTGCGCGCTTCTATTTTCCTAACACATTGTCGGCAGAACAAGCGACCTCTGACTCGCTTGCAGAGTTTCATGCTACGCTTGTTGATTACGGCTCTCATGTTCTTGACATGACAGCCGGGCTCGGAATAGACGCCATGCATCTTTCGGGAAGAGCAGATTCCATAGATGCTTGCGACATTAATCCAATGCTTACGGCTGCGCTTGATTTCAACTGCCGTCAGGCACGGATAGAAAATATAAATGGTTTGCACTGCGACAGTNTGGAATTTATCAAAGGATGTAAAGCTGACAGCTACGACGTGGTTTTTATCGACCCGGCCCGTAGAGCTTCGTCGGGAGGACGGTTATATGCTTTATCNGACTGCGTNCCCGACGTTGTCGCTGCCCTACCGGAGATAATGCGTGTATCTTCCCGCCTGATTGTAAAGGCATCTCCCATGCTCGATTTGAGCCGTGTCAATGAGGAGTTGGCCGGAGTTACACGACTGATAACCGCCGGAACGACGTCGGAATGTAAGGAAGTAATCGCCGTATGCGACCGAACGTCAACTTCCGCCCCATTAATTTCGGCTTTTACAGTAGGACACGGATTATTCAGTTTTACCCGACCGGATGAAGCTCTTGCAATNCCGGTCTACGGTAGTCCAAAAGTTGGTGAAGTTTTGTTTGAGCCCTATCCCGCTGTCATGAAAGCTGCGCCATTCCGCCTGCTGTGTGAGCGTTTCGGCGTCGACAAGATTTCCGTAAGTACCCATCTATATCTGTCGACCGATGCTGTTGCCGATTTTCCCGGGANATGTTATCGGATAATTGATGTGTTCGCTTTTGATAAGAAAGGGATTAAAGCCATAGCGGCAGCCTATCCTACGCTAAATATCGCTGTGCGCAATTTCCCGCTTGCAGCCGAAAAGCTTCAGGCTAAACTTAAAATCAAGACTGGCGGTGACTTGAAAATGTTTGCCGTGACCGATAATGACAACCGGAGACTTATGGTTGTCACACGTCGCGAAACGCAGTCGTCACTTTTCGAATAGCCGGGCCATATTTCGCTTGTCCTCACGCTCTTTTATAGTCTGACGTTTATCGTACTCCTTTTTGCCTCGACCTATGCCTATAACCAATTTTGCAAGCCCTCGATCGTTGATAAACATTCGGAGCGGTACGATTGTCATTCCGCTTTCTTTCGATGCTTTCTGAAGCTTGTTGATTTCCTTTCGAGATAGAAGCAGCTTGCGGTCACGGCGAGTCTGGTGATTGTTGTAAGTGCCGTAGAAATATTCGGCAATGTACATGTTTTTTANCCATATCNCGCCGTTGGNAACNTAGCAGAACGTANCAACCAGACTTGCCTTANCTTGTCGGATAGATTTTATCTCCGTTCCGGTAAGAACAATTCCTGCCGTAAACGTTTCGGATATGGCGTAGTCAAAGTTGGCTCTTCTGTTTTTTATGTTGACTTNTGAGNATTTCATATTGTAATATTCATCTATNAGAATCCCTTTAATATCAGGTTAAAAAGAATCTNGATTATAAACGGTGGGAACATTATGGATAACACGCTAATGAGTGTAAATGTTGCCCTGTAGGAATAATTGATAGCCATAAAGGGTGTTCCCTGCCAGAATACAATCAGCAGATAGAGTGGCAGGAGATAAACCATAGCCATATCCACCGGCATGGAATTGGTGAGAATATTGATTAAACCAAGTATTCCTATTGTGTAGACCAGATAGGCCGTAACACGTTTTTCGCTGTAAGGAACATCGGAAGCAAGCGTTAGATAATAGGAGATAACGGTGTGGGCAATATAATAAGTGATAAAGTATTTGAGAAAGCATACGAATGCCTGCAGCGCAAGTGTCACCCAAACGAANTCCTCGTGCATTAACGCTCTTATAAACACCGAAGCCGCTACAATAGCTATGAACGGCAGGAAGCCGCACTTCATAAGTTTCTCNGCATCGTAACCATCATACNACGCNTCTTCCCATCNGCGCTTTGGCGAAANGATGATTTGTATCAAACCAAGTAG
>WFLX010047411.1_pt1 | contig 10762 bp, 7 predicted proteins | sample 4967041 | NCBI WGS metagenome assembly WFLX01 (sample SAMN12857096, study PRJNA449069) | gut metagenome | isolation source: stool from male and female vole | host: Microtus ochrogaster | place: USA:Florida | collected 2017
TTTTCAATACGATCGTGCTCAGTAAGGGGGACAGTGAAAAGGAGCATGCCTTAGTCGCCGGCCACGAGCGCGAGCACGCGGTCCAGACCCAGGTAGCCGACGGCGGCGAGCAGCTGGGGCGTCGCCAGGGCGCGGAAGCGCAGCATCTCCACTATTTCCATGAGCTCGTCCACGCCCAGGAGCTCGTCGGAGTCGCGCATGATGTCGTCGTCGCCGTCGGCATCGCTTTCGGCACCGAGCTGGCGCATGAGATACACCAGGGTGTCGTCTTTGCTGACGGTCTCGCCCTCGCGGGCGAAGTCGACGATCTCGGCCACGATGTTGCCCTCGACGGGGATGTCGGTGAGGCGCACGCGCACGTAGGTCTGCGGCTGCAGGTTCTCGAAGCCGTAGCTGCGCTCTACGAAGAATCCGAAGCCGCGGTCGCCGATGGCGCTGTAGCGGTTGCCGGTGGCCACGGTAATCACGGCCACGAGCTCGTCGGTGCGGTTGGCGAGCTCGGTGCGCACGAGCTGGTCGGCGGCTTCCTTCAGCGAGAAGAGATAGTTGCCGTTTTCGTCGCATTCCTTTACCTCGGCCCAGAAGCTCAGGGGGCGGCCATTGGTGCCGGTGTAGCAGCGCGGGTCGAAGTTCTTGACCTTGTAGTCGACGATATCGCTGCGGTAGAGGTAGCCCTTGCCGCGCTCGAAGCAAGGATCGACAATCTCGCACAGTAGGCGCGGATTGGAGCCGAAGCGGTCGGCCTCGGCGGCGAGCACCCTGATTTCCACCTCGTCGCCGGGCTCGGCGCGGCGGCGGCGCTCGGTGGTGACGGCGGCGGCGCGCTCTTCGAACAGCGCCAGCTCAATCTGTTTCCACAGTTCCTGGTGGGCCTGGTATTTGCGCAGCTTGGCGGCGCTCAGCTGCTCCACGCCCTCGAGGTAGATCTGGGGCGTGAGCCACGTCATGGAGCCGTTGGGCAGCACGGGGCGGGCGTCGGCGTCGTCGGTGCGCCGCAGCGACAGGCCGTCGGCCGAGAGCTCCACGGCCACGTGGCCGGCGCGCAGCACGCGCGTGCCGGAGAATTGCCTGTGGGCCTCGTGCAGCGGGGTGGAGAGGGCCGTGACCATCAGTGTGTAGTTCTTGATGCTGTCGTAGCCGAACTCCAGGTGGTGAGTGCCGCCGCTCACGAGCGAGTGTAGTGCCTTGTCGAGCAGGGCCTCGGCCGAGCGCGGGCGCGCCAGGGCGGCGTAGCGGTAGAGGCGCGAGCGGTTGAGGCTGTACGATTCGTAGGTGTCGGCGTCGGCTATGTGGAGCTGCAGGGCTATGGCCGTGAGCACGTNCTCGAGGTTGTCNAANTCGGCCTCGGTCTCGGGCTGCGGCAGCTCGTCGATGCGGTGGCGGGCNNNCTCCACGTAGATTTCANANTGNNCNNCGAAGGCGCTGCGNAAGGGNTCCACGGTCCAGGTGTTGAGCTGCCACTGCATCACGGCGTCGTAGATGCTGCCCAGGGCTTTCTTGATGAGGCCGGGCTTGAGGCGGAACACGGCCATCATGGTGCCGAACTGTAGCTTGGGGTGGTAGAGGTAGCCGCTCTTGCGCAGCTTTTCCATGAGCCCCATGATGTAGCTTTGGTCGGTGCCCTGGGTGAGCAGCGAGATGGCGCGCAGGTAGGGGTCGACGCTCTCGGCTGTCTCCGTGAGCTGGCGCTGCATCCCGGCGCGGGTGGCGCCGGAGCTGTTGCGCAGGAACTCGCTGTTTTCCAGTAGCATCAGCGCGGCGTCGCGCAGGGCGCCGAACATGGCGCGCAGGGCGCGGGCGTTGCGCGGCACGCGGGCCGTGGCGAAGAGGTCGGCCATGCCGGCGCGCAGGCCCTGCATGGCAGTCATGGCCCATCCGGCGCGCATCTCGCCCATCTCGGCGCGGGCACGGGCCATGGCGTCGGTGCGCTGCAGGAAGGTGTGGAGGAATTTCACCAGCACGGGCGGGAGGTCCAGCTGGCCCAGGATGTCGTCGATGGTGAGAAACTGCAGGGAGTCCTCGGCATAGTCGCGCACTATCATGAAGGAGCGGTCGGTCAGGCGCACGAAGCGGCAGCGCACCTTCTGGCCCAGGGCCAGGCGGGCGTCCTTGTCGAAGAGCCTGAAGATGATGCCGTGGTTGTCCACCAGCTCATAGGGGCCGTCCTTGGCCTGGGGCAGGCGGCTCACCTTGAAATCGTAGCTCTCGTGGGCCCAGTCGCGGTCGCCGTATAGCCTGTACACATGCTGGGCGGGCACATGGCTGAGCACCGGCAGCCCGTCGCGAATCATCTTTACGCGGCATAAAATGGTGGATGGTAGTGGCTTGCCCCGCTGATATGTGAATTTGGGAAGGCGCAACTCCACGCCGTCGTTCAGCAGTATCCTAAAAAAATCTTCGTTAATATCGGCCGTGATGTCGACCGGAAAATCATAACATTGGTCTACTATGTATTCGTTCATAATTAATAAATGTGAAATCAAGACAAAATTATAGATTTTTTGCGAGATAAACCTTAATTTTGCATTAAAATCTGACAAAAATATGACCCCGAAAACAGGTGATACCGTGCGCTATCTCAACTCCGTGGGCGGAGGCACGATAGTGCGCATCGCAGGCAATATGGCCTATGTGGACGAAGACGGATTCGAGACTCCCGTGCTGTTGCGCGAGTGTGTGGTGGTGGCTCCGGCCGGAGCTCCGGCACCGAAGCCCGGCACCATGAGTGCGCCGCGTCCACGCCCGGAGGCTGCTCCGGCCGCCCCGGCCCCCGTAGCGGCTCCCGAACCGGAGCCGCCGCTGCCCGTGGAGGAGACGCCCGGCGGCGAGTCGCTCGACGTGGTCCTGGGATTTGAGGCTGTGAATCTCAAGAATCTGAGCCAGAGCACNTTCGAGGCCTANCTNNTGAACGATTCCAACTACTGGCTGGACTACAGCATAACNANCNGNGCCGACGGCGACGAGCACTGGACGCTGCGCCACCGCGGCACAGCCGAGCCAAACATGCAGGTCTTTGCCGGCGAATACACCCGCGAGATGCTGCCGGAGATGGACCGCCTGGCCGTGCAGTACTGCGCCTATAAGACCGACCGCCCCTTTGCGCTCAAGATGCCGGCGCTCGTGGAGTTCAACCTCGACACCACGCGTTTCGCCCGGCTACACTGCTTCGTGCGCAACGAGTATTTCGACAACCCCGTGATAGCCCTCGATGTGGTGCGCGCCGACCGCCCCGCGCGGCCCCTGCGCGTCGACCCCGCACAGCTCGAGAAAGCCATGGCCGAGAAGCGCCGGGCCGACCGCCCCGTGCGCCATCATCGCCCCGAGCAGCCCAAGGCCCGCCAGGGGGTGATAGAGGTAGACCTCCACGCCACGGAGCTCTTCGACGACATGCGCGGCCTGGGCAACGCCGACATCCTCAACGCCCAGGTCGACCATTTCCGCCGCGTCATGGACGAGAACCTGCGCCACCCCGGCACACGCATCGTGTTTATCCACGGCAAGGGCAACGGCGTGCTGCGCCAGGCGCTGGCCAAGGAGCTGACCCACCGCTACAAGGGCCACGACGTGCAGGACGCGTCGTTCCGTGAATACGGTTTCGGCGCTACGCAGGTGACCATCCGTAACACCCGTCGCGACAAATGATTATAGTGTTTTCAGGCTGCGGCAACACTGCCGCCGTGGCAGCACGGCTGGCCCAGATTACGGGCGACAGCGTGGTGCGCCTCGACGCCTCCCTGCTGCGCTCGGAGGCTCCCCGGCTCGCCGTAGCGGGCCCGCGCGTAGTGTGGGCATTTCCCACCTACAGCTGGGGCGTGCCGCCGGTGGTGCGCCGCTTCATAGCCCGCGTGGAGCTGAGCGGAGCCGCGGATGTGCCCCACGTGATGGTGACCACCTGCGGCGACGACATAGGCGAGTGTGCCGCCATGTGGCGCCGCGACATCCGGGCGCGCGGCTGGCAAGCCCGGCGAGTCTTCAGCGTGCAGATGCCCAACACCTACACCACCATGAGCGGGTTCGACGTAGACGCGCCTGCCGTGGCCGACGAAAAACTTGCAGCCATGCCGGCACGCGTAGCCGGCGTGGCCGCGCGCATCGACGAAGACGGCCCCGACGACGTCGTGCGCGGCTCGTGGCCGCGCCTTAAGACGCGCGTGGTCTACCCCTGGTTCGTGCGCATGGAAATGTCGCCCCGGCCATTCCGCCACACCCACGACTGCATAGCCTGCGGCAAGTGCATGAAAGCCTGCCCCATGGCCAATATCGAGCCCGACGAAGACGGCCACCCCGTGTGGGGCGACGCCTGCGCCTTCTGCCTCGGCTGCTACAACGTTTGCCCCGTCCACGCCGTGGCCTACGGCCGCAAAACCGCCCGCAAAGGCCAGTACTACTATGGCCTCCCCTCCCGCTGCCGCTGACCCAAACGATAGACACACAAGGAGGAAAGCCCTGGTTCTCAGCATCATTCCGCTATATTTGTATCCCCCAAAATAGCGAATAATTTCAACCTCAGCAACTTTTCCCCCGAAAAACTTCGCCCGCCCCCCGGTCACCCCATTGGGGGCGCGCCTGCCGCGGGCCCGCACGAGGAAGCTCGCGGGCGCGTCGTTGCGCTCGCAGGGTTGAGTGAGATAACAGCGCATCTCCGAAGCGCCCGCGTTTAGGTGGCTGCCTACACCAGGCCTCGCTGCGCTCGACCTGGTGCTGAGGGACATCGCCTCTCCGAGGCTCTGCCGGGGGCGGTCGCATCCGGCTCGCAAGGCCCCGCTCGGGCTGCGCCCTCGGGGGCCGCTCGCCCGATTGGGGGGGGGGGGGCCGGCGAACCGCGGGGTGCGCTGCGCTTACCCCGCGGCTATGTCTCGGGACGCGCCCCCGGCGCGTCTTTGCCCGCCCCGCGGGCAAAGGTCGGAGTGGTTTTTAGGGGGCGCTCCACGGCGCGGGGGGGGATTAGAAGGGGTAGCCGATGGCGAGGTGGAAGGCGACGGAGTTCTTGAAGGAGGTCATGTTGTAGTCGCCGCTGCGGCCGGTGTCGTAGGGGGCGTGGATGCCTATGCCGAGGTCGGCGCGCANTACGAGGATGCTGATGTCGAGGCGCAGTCCGGCGCCGGTGCCCAGGGCGAGGTCGCGCAGGNACGACGATGCTCGCAGGGNGCCTCCGGGGCGCAGGGGGTCGTTCTTGAGCAGCCACACGTTGCCGGCGTCGAGGAACACGGCGCCGTGGAGCGGCCCGAACAGGGGAAAGCGCAGCTCGGTATTGGCCTCGAACTTGAATGTGCCGGTGCGGTCGAAGTTGTCGGCCGGAGTGCCGGCGGGCGGGGTGTAGCTGCCGGGGCCTATGCTGCGCACGGTGAAGGCGCGCACGCTGTTGGCGCCGCCCACGAAGAATTGCTCGGAGTAGGGCACCTCGGATGCGTTGCCGTAGGCGTGGGCGGCTCCGGCGGCCACGCGGCTCACGNGCNATGTGTCGCCNACGAGGCGGCGACCCCACACGAGTTGTGCCGAGCCTTTGACNAACTGGGAGAAGGGTNTGCCNAAGAGCTTTTTCNCGCCTTTTTTGCCGCAGGCGCGGTAGATGGCCCAGAAGATGTTGCCGGCTTCCTGCACGGAGAATGTCCAGTTGAGGGTGTTGTCGCGGCCAAACTGGCGGTCGTAGGTGTAGGTATAGGCCATCTGGGGGATGAACTGGTTGCGGAAGCTCTGTGCCACGGCGGGGTTGGCCACCATGATGGAGTCGAACTCGGCCGTGGTGTCCATGGTCTTGGTGTAGGATAGCTTGAAGAGCGTCAGGGTGTTGCTCACGTAGCGGCGCAGGCGCCAGTCGTAGTTGACGGAGGCGTTGAACTGGGCCATCTTGAAGTAGTGGGGGCGGTTGAGGAGCTCGGCGTTGAGCTGGAAGCGGGTCCAGTTGAGGTTGAAGCGGCTGCGGGGGATGAACTTGGGGGCAAGCAGGCGCGGGAATGCCAGCGAGCCGGTGAGGCCCACCTCATAGGAGTTGAACAGCGAGGTGCTGCCGCGGCCCGTCTGCCACTCGTAGGCGCCGGTGAGCTGCACGGAGAGCTGCTCGCCGCCGCCGAAGATGTTGCGGTTGGTGAGGCCGGCGGTGAGGCCCGGGCCTATGTAGCTGTTGCTCTTAGACGTGGCGTTCACTTCGAGCGAGGCCTCCAGGGGCGAGTCGAAGGTGCAGTCTACGTCGATGTCGAGCACGGCCTCGCCGCGGGCGTAGGCGGCCGAGTCGGGGCGGGCGGTGATTTCGATGGAGCTGAAGATGCCCAGGCGCGAGAGGTTGGCCTGTGTGCGGTCCATGTTGCGCACGCTGAAGGTGCGCCCCGGGCGGAACACCACGCATTCCTGCACGAGCTTGCGGCGGAAGCGCGAGGGCTGCATCTGCACGAGGGTGGCGCGCGGCGTGGCGATGGTGTCGGGCGTGCCTCCGCCCTGGTGGCGGTAGGTGGTCATGGTCACGCGTCCGGTGGTCCAGCTGCGGGTGGCTATGGCGGGGGCGTTGGCGGCCACCTCCATGCGCAGGGCTATGTGGCGGGGCGTGATGGTGCTGTCGGCCAGATATTCGATGTATTCGGGGCTGAAGAAGTAGTAGCCGCGGTTGCGCAGGCCGTTGGTGATGCGGGTGCGGGCTATGCTCAGGGAGTCGGTGCAGTAGCGCTGCGGGCGGCTGAGATAGGGATCGCGCAGGGCCAGCGAGTCGATGAGGTGGTAGAGGCGGCAGGTGTCCGGCAGCAGCTGCACGCTGTCGATGGGGTAGGGGTCGCCGGGGTCTACGGTGTAGCGTATGGCGGCCATCTTGGGGTCTTTAGGGTGCACGAGCTCATAGGAGGCCGAGCCGCGGAAGTAGCCGTTGTTGTCGAGCAGCTCGTCTATCATGTGGGTGCGCAGCTGGGGCCTCACTTCGCTCACGAGCACGGGCTCCTCCACCAGCAGGTTGTAGAGCCAGCGCTTCAGGCCCTTGGAGTCGGGGTTCCAGTTGTTGTACACCCACAGGCCCAGGGGGAAGGGATAGCGCCAGTCGAGCATCTTGAAATAGTTGTTGGGCGCGGCGGCTATGGTGCTCGAAATGTCGTCGACCAGGCCTTCGGGCAGCTTCACGGGCTTGCCGGCCGAGTCGAGGGGCAGCACGTAGTCTACGCGTTTGTTGCCCGTGAAGAGGTATTCTCCTTCCGGGATGCGGCGGGTGGTGGAGCATGCCGCGAGCACGAGCGCGGCGATGGCCGAAACTATGGCGTGGGTGGTGCGGAGGCGCATATGTGTGATGAAGTGTGGGGTGTACTGATAGGGAAACAAGCACCCCCGGGATTTTGTTGGTGCAAAGTTAATATTTTTTAAAACATTTACCAGCTTTCCTTGTTAACATAGTATGTTCAAACAGCATTTAATCAACATCCGCAGCAAGTTTGCCGGCTCGCCCATCATCGTGGTGGGGCCGGTGATGTGTCTGCTCACGGGCCTGCTCACGGGCGCGGCGGCGGCTCTGCTCAAGTGGCTCATAGGCCACATGTCGAGCCTGGCGCTGGGCATCATGAATGTAGAGCGCGGCAACTGGATGCTGATTCTGCTCCCCGTGGTGGGCATCGTGCTCACGGGCATATTCTGCCGCTACGTGCTGCGGCGCAACATCGAGCACGCCAGCGANAAGATAAAGACGGCGCTGCAGCACGGCATGGACAAGATTTCCGGCAAGCTGATATACGGCCCGCTCATTGNCAGCACGTTCACGCTGGGCTTCGGCGGCTCGGCCGGCTCGGAGGGTCCTATNGCCGCCNTGGGGGCAGCCCTGGGTGGCAATATCTCGCGCAAGATGGGGCTGCCCGACCATATCGTGCGTGTGATGATAGGTTGCGGCGCCGGCGCCGGCATCGCCGGCATCTTCAAGGCTCCCGTGGGCGGCATGCTGTTCACGCTGGAGTGCATGGCCATGCCGCTCAGCACGCTGGCCGTGATAGGTATTCTGGCCACGTGCATGGTGTCGTCGCTCACGGCCTACGTGCTCAGCGGCTACGTGCCCGACCTGTCGCTGGAGCGCTTCGTGCCCCAGAGCACACATTACATCCCCGCGGTGATACTCCTGGGCGTGGCCTGCGGCGCCTACGCCCTCTACTACAATGCCACCGGCCGCGCCGTGGCGCGCCGCCTCGAGGCCATGGCCAACCCCTGGGTGCGCAACGTGCTCTCGGGCCTGGGCGTGGGACTGTTGCTGTTCATGTTTCCGGCCCTCTACGGCGAGGGCTACGACGTGGTGGCCGACCTGATGAACAAACCCGACTACGTGCTGGGCGACTACAGCCCGCTGTATTTCCTGAAAGAGTTTCACGGCTACGGACTGCTGCTGATAGCCCTGGGCATCCTGATGGTCAAGGGCATGGCCGCCTACGGCTCGAACAGCGGCGGCGGCGTGGCCGGCGATTTCGCGCCCACGCTCTTCGCGGGCGCCATCATGGGCTATGTGGTGGTGCTGGGCGCGAGCACGCTGTTTCATGTGGAGCTGCCCATGCCGGTGTTTGTGCTTGGCGGCATGGCCGGCGTGATGGCCGGCGCTGTGAAGGCGCCCCTGATGGCCATATTCCTCACCGTGGAGATGACGGCCAGCTACGAGTATCTGCTGCCCGTGAGCATCGCCGGCATCCTGTCGTATGCCGTCGTTGTGGTCGCCTCCCGCAGCCTCCCCCGCCGCAGCTCCATCGGCTGAGGTTCCGATGTCTATTTAAGTAATTTTAACTAAATTACATTTGCTGCCGTTTTTTTTTTTTTAACTTTGCAAAAATCACATAATTGCAAGCTATGGAACTTCCAAACCTCACCCCTCAACACNTCAAGGACGGCCGCCATGCTGNCAACATCGGCAGAAACCTTCTGCTCGNAACCGTAGCGCTGATNCTGGTGTNNGTCATCANANAATTTNNGNCANGGATTCCGATTAGGGGATTTGCCCGGCCTCAGCTAACGTATGAAGAGGTGTCCGACATGCTTTCGAGGAGTCGTTACGGCTACGCTGCTTTCGAGGCTTTTCAATACTCGTTTTATACCTTATTCAGCGTTCGAGTAGCGGTGGTGTTGGCAATCATAGCCACTGCTCTGTATTTTCTCAAGCTCAAAAGAGTGTTTNTAGTGNCCGCGGTTCTTACGCTGCTCCTTCTCTGCATAANCCTGGGTGTACTCATACCCGTTATAAGCAAAACAATAGAATGCAAAGGCAACCTGCTGACCGGGATTATGGGACTCCTTATCATATTTAGCGGGTGCAATATGTTCATTGCTCTAAGAAACGATATACGCGAGATAAAAAATGCCAATAATCAGCTTGCGCCTCTCAGTTTCTTATTCGTGAGCGCCCCCATCCTGGCGTGCATTCCCATCCTCTCCGCGCTGTGGGCCTTCTTTTTTAATAAGGTACTCCCGGAGGAATCCAAGCCCGCCTATATGAAGTGGGCTTTGATAGCATTAGCAGTCGCTCCGGTGCTGTTGTTATTTGAGTCGATAATATTAATATTTATTTCGTTTGCTATCACTGCGGTTGCCCTTGTTGTAGTCTATTATTCTTATTATAAGGCAATTGGCGAACCGGAGGATGCGAAAGTGAATTTTCTGATACTTGAGGGCGGCATAGTCGTGGCGCTGGCTGTCGTCTTGATAGTGNTTCTATTGAATCCCACTTACAATTTCTCTCCTTTCTCTCTTCCTTTCGTTTACAGATACAATCCATGGCTGGCACTCCACACTGCAACGAAAACTTATGCTGTGCTCGGCACAGTACTTGCGGTGATAGCTTACCTCTGCTATAAAAAAGTAGACGAAAAGAATTAACCGCCCCTATATAGCCGGTACTACTCAGCGTGTTGATTGCTAAGTAGTTAGGAAAAAGCACAGCCCGCAGAGCTGATAGAATGGCCGGTGGCCCTCCCCTTGGTTTCCGCGGGCGGGTAGCCCATGGTTAGGTGTATCAACGGATGCAGCACGGGATGGGCTGTCCTGCGGGCCATTGTGGACGGGACACCCCCGCCGCGGCAGCATAGGTTGACGCGCCCATTGATAAAGAACGCGCCGGAGAGCGCGTTCCGAGCCATAGCCGTGGGGTAAGCGTAGCGCACCCCGCGGTTACAGCCGCCCCCTCTCTACCCCCCCTTTTGCGCGCGGCTGACCGCCGCGCGCAAAAGGGGGAATAAGGCTCGCATGCCCCCGCTCGGGCTACGCCCTCGTGGGGCGCTCGCGGGATAAAACGAAGGGTGTTCTTCTGACCGCGGGGTGCGCTTCGCTTTTTGTATTCAGCTTATAAGGGCGAGCGCAGCAGATATCTTATGAGGAGCCTATTATAGAACAAACAAGGAGCAATGCCATAAGGGAGCGGGCTGTCCGGTAAAGAACCGGGCAGCCCGCCGCGTTGTTGTCGAGGGGGGGGTGGGAGGGTTATTTCACTTCCCAGGTGTTGCCGGCGAGCACCATGTCGCGCAGGGTGTCGAAGCCTTTGCGGGCGCGCACTTCGCGCACCTGCTCGTCGAGGGTGTCGTTGTAGGTGGGAGCCTCCACGTCGCGTATCACGCCCACGGCCAGGGGCAGGTCGGTGCCGTCCATCATGGCCAGCTGCTGGTGCAGGAAGTTGGAGGACGTGTGGGCGTTGTGTATCAGCACGTCGTCGATGGTGTAGCCGTCCTAGCCCAGTGTCACGGCCTTGAGCAGTAATCCGTCCTGCACGAGGCCGCTGTCGTTGTTGGCGCCGAAGAGCATCTTCTCGCCGTGGCGCAGGTGGATGGTGCGGTCG
>WFLX010110124.1_pt1 | contig 10762 bp, 8 predicted proteins | sample 4967041 | NCBI WGS metagenome assembly WFLX01 (sample SAMN12857096, study PRJNA449069) | gut metagenome | isolation source: stool from male and female vole | host: Microtus ochrogaster | place: USA:Florida | collected 2017
TAAGGCGTTTGAGACGGTTGTTGCGGATGATGACGCGACGGTACAGGTCGTTGAGGTCGGACGTGGCGAAACGGCCGCCATCCAACGGCACCAACGGACGCAAATCGGGCGGGATGACCGGNACCACCTTCATGATCATCCATTCCGGACGGTTCTCGATACGGGTCTGCGATTCGCGGAACGCTTCCACGACATTCAGACGCTTGAGGGCCTCCTGCTTTCTCTGCTGGGAGGTTTCCTTGTTCGCGCGGTCGCGCAATTCGTAGGAAAGCGCATCCAAATCNATGCGTTTGAGCAAGTCGTACAAGGCCTCNCCGCCCATCTTGGCGATGAACTTGTTGGGGTCGCTGTCNTCNAGCAACGCGTTGTCGGCCGGCAGGTTGTCCACGATGTCGTAGTATTCCTCATCCGAGAGGAACTGCATGAACTCGANGCCGTCGGCGGCCTTGATACCGGGTTGAATCACCACATACTTCTCGTAGTAGATGATGGATTCCAACTTTTTGGTCTGCATCCCCAGCAGCGCGCCGATTTTATTCGGCAACGAACGGAAGAACCAGATGTGCGCCACCGGTACGACCAACTGGATGTGCCCCATGCGCTCACGTCTTACCTTCTTTTCCGTCACTTCCACACCGCATCGGTCGCAGACGATGCCTTTATAACGAATACGTTTATATTTACCGCAATGGCATTCCCAGTCTTTAATCGGGCCGAAAATGCGTTCGCAGAACAAACCGTCGCGTTCCGGCTTGTAGGTACGGTAGTTGATGGTCTCCGGCTTGGTCACTTCTCCGTGAGAACGCTCCAAAATGGTTTCCGGAGAGGCCAGACTGATGGTGATTTTGTTAAAATCCAGTGCAACAGGACCTTCTTTTTTCAACGCCATATATGTAGTTAGATTGAATGTTAATATTTAGGGTTCCGTCAACGGTTTAGCTGAACGATACTTCCAAGCCCAAACCTCTCAACTCGTTGATAAGTACGTTGAAAGATTCCGGAATAGAAGGCGTCGGCATATTCTCGCCCTTGACAATCGCTTCGTAAGCCTTGGCACGTCCGTTCACGTCGTCGGACTTGACCGTCAATACCTCTTGCAGGATATTGGCCGCGCCGAACGCTTCCAAAGCCCAGATTTCCATCTCACCGAAACGCTGGCCACCGAACTGCGCCTTACCGCCCAACGGCTGTTGCGTGATAAGCGAGTACGGCCCGATCGAACGCGCGTGCATCTTGTCGTCGATCATGTGGTGCAGCTTGATCATGTAGATGTAGCCCACCGTGGCCGGTTGGTCGAAACGCTCGCCGGTACCGCCGTCGTAGAGGTACGTACGGCCGTATTGCGGCAAGCCCGCTTCCTTGATGTACTTGTCGATTTCTTCGGGTTCGGCACCGTCGAAAATCGGGGTCGCGAACTGCAAGCCCAATTCCTTGCCGGCCCAGCCCAAAACGGTTTCGTATATCTGACCCAAGTTCATACGCGAAGGTACGCCCAACGGGTTCAATACGATATCCACCGGTGTACCGTCTTCGAGGAAGGGCATATCCTCCTCACGGACAATACGGGCCACGATACCCTTGTTACCGTGACGGCCGGCCATCTTGTCACCGATACGCAACTTACGCTTCTTGGCGATGACGACCTTGGCCATCTGAACCACGCCGACGGGCAACTCGGCGCCCACCGTCTTTTCGAACCGGCTTCTCTGGNAGCGGCCCAGCAGTTCGCGGTACTTGATGTTGTAGTTATTGAGCAGACGNTTGATCAAGGCATTGACCTCNTCGTCGTTCGTCCACTTGGCCGGGTTGACCGTNTGGTAATCCAGNTCCATCAACGTCTTGGCCGTNAAGCGGACTTTCTTGGCGATGAGTTCCTCACGCAGGTTGCTATATACACCGGCCGACTTGTTGTCGCCCACAATCTGCANGAGTTTTTCNACNANTTTGGCCTTCAATTCCTGAACCTCCTTGTTGAAGTCGCGTTCCAGCAATTTAAGGTCATCTTTGTCTTTCTTATCCTTGCCTTTGGTCTTGCCCTTGATTTCAAAATGGTCGGTCGCGATGACGGTACCGCTGGCCGAAGGCGGCATCTTCAACGAAGCATCCTTGACATCGCCGGCCTTGTCGCCGAAGATGGCGCGCAGCAGTTTTTCTTCCGGCGTCGGGTCGGACTCGCCCTTGGGCGTAATCTTACCGATAAGGATATCGCCTTCCTTAACCTCGGAACCGATGCGGACGATACCGTTTTCTTCCAAATCCTTCGTGGCTTCCTGGCTGACGTTCGGGATGTCGCTCGTCAGTTCCTCCATGCCGCGCTTGGTTTCACGCACGTCCAACGTATATTCTTCCACGTGGATGGACGTAAAGAGGTCTTCCTTGACCACGCGTTCCGAAATCACGATGGCGTCCTCGAAGTTGTAACCCTTCCACGGCATGAACGCCACTTTAAGGTTGCGNCCCAAGGCCAACTCGCCGTTGCGCGTCGCATAACCCTCGCAAAGCACCTGCCCTTTCTTGACGGTGTCGCCCTTGCGGACAATCGGCGTCAGGTTGATGCACGAGCTTTGGTTCGTGCGGCGGAACTTGGTAAGCGTATAGGTCTTNGCGTCGNCGTCGNAATTGGTCAGACGTTCGTCCTCGCTCATTTCGTAACGAATCGTAATCGTATTGGCATCCACATAGGTCACGACCCCGTCGCCCTCGGCATTGATCAACACGCGGGAATCCTGCGCCACGTGCGGTTCCAGACCCGTTCCCACAATCGGCACTTCAGGCTGCAACAACGGCACGGCCTGACGCATCATGTTAGAGCCCATCAACGCACGGTTGGCGTCGTCGTGTTCCAAAAACGGAATCAACGAAGCCGCGATAGAGGCAATCTGGTTAGGCGCCACGTCCATAAGGTTGACCTCTTCCTTGGGAACAATCGGGAAGTCGGCCAAATGACGGGCCTTGATACGGCTTTCCTTGATTTGGCCGTCGGCCTCGATGGGCGTACAGGCCTGCGCGATAATCGTATTTTCTTCCTCTTCGGCCGTAAGGTAAACCGGATCCTCGTTGATGGCCACCTTGCCGTTTTCCACTTTATAGTAGGGCGTTTCGATGAAGCCCAACTTGTTGATGACGGCGAAGACGCAGAGCGAGGAAATCAAACCGATGTTCGGGCCTTCAGGCGTTTCAATCGTACACAGACGACCGTAGTGCGTATAGTGCACGTCTCGCACCTCGAAGCCCGCGCGCTCACGCGAAAGACCGCCGGGGCCCAAGGCCGAGATACGACGCTTGTGCGTGATTTCGGACAGGGGGTTCGTCTGGTCCATGAACTGCGAAAGCTGGTTCGTGCCGAAGAACGAATTGATGACGGAAGACAGCGTCTTGGCGTTGATCAAATCCATGGGCGTGAANACCTCNTTGTCGCGNACGTTCATNCTTTCNCGAATCGTACGGGCCATNCGGTTGAGGCCGACGCCNAACTGCGCGTACANCTGCTCGCCCACCGTCCGNATACGACGGTTGCTCAAGTGGTCGATNTCGTCCACTTCGGCGTGCGAGTTGATGAGTTCGATCAGNTGCTTGATGATGCAGATGATGTCTTCCTTCGTCAGGACGCGGACATCCAAAGGCGTGGTCAAATCCAACTTGCGGTTGATACGGTAACGGCCTACTTCGCCCAAATCGTAACGCTTGTCGGAGAAGAACAGTTTTTCGATGATGCCGCGCGCCGTCTCTTCGTCTGGCGGCTCGGCGCTCCGCAACTGGCGGTAGATGAATTCGACGGCTTCCTTGGCATTGTTGGCCGCATCCTTTTGCAATGTATTGAAAATGATGGAGCAATCCAGGTTGCTGTCGTTCTCTTCTTTGTGAATCAACACGGTCTTGATGCCCGCGTCCACAATCATATCGATGTGACGTTCCGACAACTCGGTNTCACGATCGATGATGACCTCGGTACGTTCGATGGAAACGACCTCGCCCGTATCCTCGTCCACGAAGTCTTCAACCCAGGAACGGACGACGCGCGCCGCCAAACGTGTACCTATATACTTTTTCAACCCGGCCTTGCTGACTTTGATTTCCTTGGCCAAGTCGAATATTTCCAAAATATCTTTATCCGTTTCGTAGCCTATAGCCCGAAGCAGCGTCGTAATCGGCAACTTCTTCTTACGGTCGATATAGGCGAACATCACGTTGCTGATGTCGGTGGTGAATTCCATCCANGAGCCCTTGAANGGAATGATGCGGGCGGANTACAACTGCTGGCCGTTCGAGTGGTAGCTCGTGCCGAAAAATACGCCCGGCGAACGATGCAACTGGGATACGATGACACGTTCGGCCCCGTTGATGATGAACGAGCCGCTCGGCGTCATGTAGGGAATCATCCCCAGATAAACATCTTGTATAACATCCTTGAAATCCTCATGTTCCGAATCGGTGCAGGAAAGCTTCAGTTTGGCTTTCAACGGCACGCTATACGTCAATCCCCTGTTCAAGCATTCGTCGATGCTGTAACGGGGCGGATCGATGAAATAATCCAAAAATTCCAATACGAAATTGTTGCGCGCATCCGTAATCGGAAAATTCTCTGCAAAAACTTTATACAGCCCCTCGTCAACCCGATTTTCAGGATTGGTTTCCAACTGGAAGAAATCGCGGAACGACTTCAACTGTATATCCAGAAAATCTATATGCTCCGCCGGTTTGGTCGAAGCAAAATTTATCTTTTTTATCGTTTTCGTAGACAACGTAGTAGGGTTTTAATAAAACGTTAAAAATTGGCAGGCTGCCGCCGTTTTACGGACAACNACACCATAAACCAAAATAAGGAACACGGCTTTTACNATGAAAAGCCATGTTCCTTGACCTTGGAACGAAAGAAGAAATTATTTCACTTCCACTTCCGCACCGGCTTCTTCCAAGCTCTTCTTCAAAGCTTCGGCTTCGTCTTTCGCGATGCCTTCCTTGACCGGTTTCGGGGCGGCGTCNACCAATTCCTTGGCTTCTTTCAAGCCGAGGCTGGCCAACTCCTTAACGAGTTTAACAACGGCCAACTTGTTGGCGCCGGCGTTCTTCAGGATAACATCGAAAGAAGATTTTTCTTCGGCAGCGGCGGCACCGGCAGCGGCGGCACCGGGAGCAGCTACGGCTACAGCCGCGGCGGCGGGTTCAATACCATATTCTTCTTTCAATACGTCCGCTAATTCTTTTACTTCCTTAACGGTCAAATTTACTAACTGTTCTGCTAAAGCTTTAATGTCTGCCATTTTATTTAAATTTTTAATGGTTACTAATTAATTTTTTGTTGTTTACCTTACTTTTTATTCCGCTCTTTCCGAAAGCGTTTTGACAACGCCGGCCAGCGTACGCGGCGCCGATTCCAGCGCACCCAATACCCCTTGCAACGGCGATTGCAACAGACCGATTACCTCGCCAATCAACTCGGACTTGGACTTGATGTGNGCCAAAGCGTCGAGCGTCTGGTCGCCGACATAGAAGGATTCTTCNACGTAAGCNCCTTTCAGCACCGGTTTTTCGGAGGTTTTACGAAATTCCTGAATCAATTGGGCGGGCGCGTTGTTGATTTCAGACAGCATGACGGCAGTCGTGCCCTTCATCGTCGGAAACAACTCGCTGTAATCCACGTCCGTTTTTTCCAAGGCTTTCTTCAGTAAGGTATTCTTCACCATGATCAGCTTCACGTTCTTCTTGAAGCACAACCGTCTGAGCTTGCTTGTATCCGCCGCATTCAAACCTGCGATATCGGTAATATACAAGTGCGGTCTGGCCGTAACTTCAGCGAAGATCGATTCCACAACCTGGCTTTTCTCTTCTTTCTTCATACCTTGTTGATTTACCAAATTTGTTTTTTGTTCGGACTGACTTAAATGGACTTCGGATCAATCTGAATGCCCGGNCTCATCGTGCTGGAGATATACACGCTCTGCATATACGTCCCCTTCGCGGCGGCGGGTTTCAGTTTGAGGATGGTTTGGAGTACTTCCCGCGCGTTGTCGGCGATTTTCTTCGCATCGAAGGAAACACGCGCCACCCCGGTGTGGATGATACCGAATTTGTCCACTTTGAAGTCGATCTTACCGGCCTTGACTTCCTGTACGGCCTTGCCCACCTCCATCGTGACCGTACCGGTCTTGGGGTTAGGCATCAAGCCGCGCGGGCCGAGGATTTTACCCAGGGCACCGACTTTAGGCATTACGTTCGGCGTGGTAATAACAACGTCAATGTCCGTCCAACCGCCTTTGATCTTTTCCACGTATTCGTCCAATCCGCAGAAATCGGCTCCGGCAGCTTTAGCTTCCTCTTCCTTATCCGGCGTACACAATACCAACACGCGNACCTGTTTGCCGGTTCCGTGCGGCANGGCAACGACCCCGCGCACCATTTGGTTGGCCTTACGGGGATCTACGCCCAAGCGTACATCCAAATCGATAGAGGCGTCGAACTTCGTGAAGGTAATGTCCTTGACCANCGCCGCAGCTTCGTCCAAGCTGTACAGTTTGGTCTTGTCTACCTTGGCTAAAGCTTCTTTTCTCTTTTTAGATATTTTTGCCATTGATAGTTGTTTGTTTAAAGGTTTTGAGCCCTCCCGGGCTTTCACTTTTGAATAAATTACAAGGCAGGCTTATCGCCTTTGACCTCGATACCCATACTGCGGGCGGTACCGGCCACCATTTTCATGGCGGATTCTACCGTAAAGCAGTTCAAATCGGGCATTTTGGCTTCCGCGATGGTTTTTACCTGATCCCAGGTCACGCTGGCTACCTTGTTACGGTTAGGTTCGGCGGAACCTTTCTTGGCTTTGGACATTTCCTTAAGCTGAACCGCAACGGGAGGCGTCTTAACGATGAAGTCAAACGATTTATCGGCGTACACCGTGATGATAACCGGCAATACCTTGCCCGCGCTATCCTGCGTACGTGCGTTAAACTGTTTGCAGAACTCCATAATGTTGACACCCTTGGCACCCAAGGCAGGACCTACGGGAGGAGAAGGATTGGCAGCACCACCTTTTATCTGCAATTTAATCAGTGCACTAACTTGCTTTGCCATTTTACGTTTGTTTAAAATGTTTTTNACGAGAACCGANCTANACTATTCCTTTTCNACTTGGACAAAATTAAGNTCGAGAGGCGTCTTGCGTCCAAATATCTTNACCATTACTTTCAGTTTTTTCTTCTCTTCATTCACCTCCTCGATCACCGCCGAAAAATTGTTGAACGGCCCGTCGATTACCTTGACCGGCTCGCCGACAATAAAGGGTTCCACAATCTCTTCGGTCTGGGACGACAGTTCGTCCATCTTGCCGAGGATNCGGTTGACCTCGGCCGGACGCATCGGCACCGGATCGCCTTGAGACCCAAGGAAGCCCAATACATNCGGGATGTTTCGNATGATGTGCTGAATCTCTCCCNCGAGCAACGCTTCAACCAGAACGTAACCAGGCAAATAGGACCGCTCTTGGCTGACCTTCTTGCCGTTCCGGATCGTGTACACTTTTTCGGTGGGAATCAGTACTTGCGAGATGTAATCGTTCAAGTTCAATCTGTTGATTTCACTCTCCAGATATTCCTTGACTTTCTTTTCCTTTCCACTGACGGAACGGATTACATACCAGCTTTTCACTTGTTCGCTCATACCTTTTCGAAACGCCTGAAATTAAACAATATAGATCAATAAGCGACTTCTCCGGCAGACATTGGAAGCTATGTCTGAAAAAGCCCCTTCAAGGCCGCTTATCCGTTCTTTCTAACTTANCAGATCATAAATATAGCNTAAAATGCCTTTCCAAGCCATATCGCTATGGGCACCTAACACAAAGTCCATGATGAATACCACCAAAGCGATAATCAAAGCGGCTACAAATACGACTACGGCGCTATTCTGCAATTCGGAATAGGTAGGCCACGACACTTTATGCACCAATTCGTCGTAACTGGCCTTGAAGTAGTTTACTATTTTCGACATTTTACGCTTCTTTTTTTGCAGGGGCAGAGAGATTCGAACTCCCATCAACGGTTTTGGAGACCGCTATTCTGCCCTTAAACTATGCCCCTTAAACCCAAAGAAAGGCATCGGTAAAACCAATGCCTTTCTATCAGTAGGATTTATTTCAAACTATGATTAGTCCAAAATTTCCGTTACCTGACCGGCACCTACCGTTCTACCACCTTCACGGATAGCGAAGCGGAGGTTCTTGTTCATGGCGATTTCAGCGATCAAGTTCACTTCAATCGTCAAGTTATCGCCGGGCATTACCATTTCAACACCGGCCGGCAGCGTGATTTCGCCGGTTACGTCGGTCGTTCTGAAGTAGAACTGCGGACGGTATTTGTTGTGGAACGGCGTGTGACGGCCACCTTCTTCTTTCTTCAAGATATAAACTTCAGCCTTGAAGTGCTTGTGCGGGGTTACGGAACCCGGCTTGGCGATAACCATACCACGACGGATCTGATCCTTGTCGATACCACGGAGCAACAGACCAACGTTGTCGCCGGCTTCGCCGCGGTCCAAAATCTTACGGAACATTTCAACACCCGTTACCGTGGATTTCAGTTTTTCAGCACCCATACCGATGATGTCAACGGGGTCGCCGGAGTTAACNACGCCGGATTCAACACGACCCGTGGCAACGGTACCACGACCGGTAATCGAGAACACGTCTTCGATCGGCATCAGGAAGTCTTTGTCGATGTCACGCGGAGGCAGCGGAATCCANGTGTCAACCGCATCCATCAATTCAACGATCTTTTCAACCCACTTCGGTTCGTTGTTCAAACCNCCCAAAGCGGAACCGCGGATNANNGGCGTGTTGTCGCCGTCGAAACCGTAGAACGTCAACAGTTCACGGATTTCCATTTCAACCAAATCCAACAATTCGGGGTCGTCAACCAAGTCAACCTTGTTCATGAAAACCACGATACGGGGTACACCTACCTGACGGGCCAACAGGATGTGTTCACGCGTCTGGGGCATGGGACCGTCGGTCGCGGCTACAACGAGGATGGCACCGTCCATCTGAGCGGCACCCGTTACCATGTTCTTAACGTAGTCGGCGTGACCCGGNCAGTCAACGTGCGCATAGTGACGGCTTTCCGTCTGATACTCGATATGGGAAGTATTGATGGTAATACCTCTTTCCTTTTCTTCGGGCGCGTTGTCGATCGCATCGAAGGATTTCAGTTCAGAAAGACCTTTGGCGGCCAAAACCGTCGTGATAGCGGCGGTCAAAGTCGTTTTACCGTGGTCAACGTGTCCGATCGTACCAACGTTTACGTGCGGTTTAGTACGTACGAAATTTTCTTTTGCCATATTACAAATTGTTTAAATGTTTAGACTTATTATGTTTTGCAATGTTTATCTGCAATGTCTTCTATCTAAGCACTAAAACCCCTTTCGGGGCACCATGAGCCGACAGCGAGAGTTGAACTCGCGACCTCTTCCTTACCAAGGAAGTGCTCTACCACTGAGCTATGTCGGCAAGCGAGCGGAAGACGGGGCTCGAACCCGCCACCTATAGCTTGGAAGGCTATCGCTCTACCAAATGAGCTACTTCCGCCTAAGTGCTGGTGTGGGGGGAGGAGGATTCGAACCTCCGAAGGCTAAGCCGACAGATTTACAGTCTGGTCCATTTGACCGCTCTGGAATCCCCCCGGGTTACAACACCAATCTTCGTTTCGTTGCGTTCTAAGCTTTACAGCACTTTTCCTTTCCCACTTCCTTAGTGAGCCAATGAAGGGATTCGAACCCCCGACCGGCTGATTACAAATCAGCTGCTCTGGCCAACTGAGCTACATTGGCATAGGCACGCCCTTCATCAAAAAGGATTGCAAAAGTATGGCTTTTTTTTGACATATGCAAACTTTCATATCTTTTTTTTCACTTTTTTGCGCTTTTTTATGTTTTTGTGCATTTTATCTGTTGAATTCTGACGAACGAACCTACTATTTTATTATATTTGTAGGCTATTTTGTGGCCGTTCGCTGAGAACGGCCGATATAAACAACCCTAACAAACCTACTTATGAAGAAAACGCCCGTAACGCTGGCGGCATTGCTGTTGGGTTTCCTGCCCTCGGCATTCGCCAACGAAGCCGATCTGGTGGTGCCGGATCTGCGTAACGCCATCTTTTCGAACTTTTCCTTGAACGGATGGCAAATGCTTGGCTTAGGCGGCATCCTGATCCTGATTATCATGTACTTCGTACTGCACCAATACCACGGCATCAAGAAACTGCCCGTGCATTCGTCCATGGCCCAGGTCTCGCATACGATTTATGAAACCTGCAAAACGTACCTGAAACAACAGGGACGCTTCCTTATTATCCTGTTCTGCATCGTGGGGCTGGCCATGACGTACTATTTCTCCGGCCTCTCCCATATGCCGATGCCCAAGGTGCTGCTCGTACTGCTTTGGGCCATCCTCGGTATCTTGGGGTCTTACGGCGTGGCGTGGTTCGGCATCCGGATCAATACGATCGCCAACAGCCGCACGGCCTTCGCCTCGTTGAAAGGCAAGCCGTGGCCGGTGGTCAACATCCCGCTGCGGGCCGGCATGAGCGTCGGCCTGTTCCTCATCACGGTGGAACTCATCATGATGCTGTTTATCCTGCTGTTTGTGCCGTCCGACTGTGCGGGCGCCTGCTTCGTGGGCTTTGCCATAGGGGAATCGTTGGGCGCCAGCGCGTTGCGCATTGCCGGCGGTATCTTCACGAAGATAGCCGACATCGGGGCCGACCTGATGAAAGTCG
>WFLX010375782.1_pt1 | contig 10762 bp, 10 predicted proteins | sample 4967041 | NCBI WGS metagenome assembly WFLX01 (sample SAMN12857096, study PRJNA449069) | gut metagenome | isolation source: stool from male and female vole | host: Microtus ochrogaster | place: USA:Florida | collected 2017
ACTGTTACGACAATTATATGGAAAACAAAATGTCATTCGAGGCGAAAAGTTCAAATATTATGATGCTTCGTATGGCATCTATGTCATTAGGTACTGTTATCGGTCTTCTTATTGCTGCAATTCTGCCCACAGACATGTTTGGAAATGAAGTGACTGGTATCATAGTGAAGGCGTTAGCCACGCTGATTTCTATTGGTTTGGCATGGCTAATTGTTGACATAATGAANAAAAAACTTATTCGTCAAAAGAAAGAAAACGAAGAGACATTCAAACGNACCTACTGCTGTCCGAAATGNGGCTACCATTTCGGTCCAAAGGTGTATAGTAACCTTCTTGCTGAAGGNAAATGNCCTAACAACAATTGTAAATGNAAATTTACTGAGAATTGATAACCNTCAACTTTCATCTTNGAAAGCAGAACAACAAAATAGCATATGAACATTTCTACTAAGACCATTCTTCTTATTATTNTGATNTTTTTCTGCAGCATTGGTAATGCTCAGAAGACATATNTCGTATGCCGTCNNTCTTNGANACNACAAATATCCNGACGTAGCACCAAGTCTGCCTTGTTCAAGAAACGATGCCAGAGCTGTATCTCATTTTTTTAATGACTACAANGGCAGTCGGGTTTTCATGCTTCTTGATGAAAATGCTACAAGAGACCACATACTTACAGTACTCTCTTCNGAATTTTCAAAATCTACTCCTGACGATGAAATCATTTTCGTATTTAGTGGGCATGGGGTCCAAGGGGGNTTGACAACCTATGAAACTCAGGATATGAATACCATCATTACCTACAATGAAATTCAGAATATAATGAAGTCCGCGAAAGCTCGTAGGAAAATAATTCTTGCTATGGCTTGCTACTCCGGAGGTCTGAATCTTGCTAAGCAAAACCCGTCTCCTAACAATCGGAATAGAAAGAAGACGGAAAAGACAAGTGTGATGCTGTATACTTCCAGCCGAGCGGATGAGCCTTCATGGGAAAGTTCTGAAATGAAAAATTCTTTTTTCATTTCAAGAATCCTTCGAGCATTTAAAGGAGCGGCCGATGCCAACAAAGATAGGAAAATCACGGCAAGGGAACTTTTCAATTATGTAAATCCTGCTGTCATCATTGATACTGATGGACTACAACATCCTCAAATGTGGGGGGATTTTGATGACAGTATGGTGGTCGTTTATGTAAAATAATTTATAATATTGCTCCACTGCGCTATGTATCCTCAGATTATCAAGTGTCCGAACTGCAACAGTCTGTTTAAGCTAAATCAGAANCCNNCAAAGNNNTTTAGCTGNCCNAAGTGTNAATATNNGGCTCNNTTCGANNNAATAATGAGACAGAACGATGCTCCTGTGACCCAACCAGATCATCCTACAGCAAAAGTTGTTACCAATGCCGGAAGTGAGGCTACCAAAGTCGTTAATTTTGGGGAAAGGACTAAGCTTGTTCCTGGTCTCCAGCAACCAACATCAAAGACGGCTACTCTTAATATGGTATTCAAGGGGGTCGCGATTGGCAAAGTAACCTTACCAAACAGTGGTAACTATAATCTTGGGCGTAGGAGTAGCGACAGTGGTGCGCAGATAAAGTTGGCTCCGGACATGACTATGAGTAGAGTCCACGCCGCTATGCGTACAATTAAGGCAAACGACGGAAGCATTCATTACCAAATTACGACCATAAAACCAGAGAATCCTGTTTTTGTCAACGGTACTATGATTGAAAAGGGAAAGGTCTATTCATTAAAACCAGGCGACAGGATTCAAATGGGTGAAACAATATTGACATTCAAACTTGATTAAGCTGAAAGAATCATATGTCACAAAATAAAACCGTCATACCCGAATCAGAATACGACCTTCCACGTCCGACTTATATGGACGTCGATTCAAGTTCTGACCTATATAGGCCTACCGGAGCGCGAGTCAATAGCACCGTCATCGCTGGTTCGAACAATAGTGCTACGCCTCCTCCGATTCCTTCAGCAAGCAGTACGAATGATAACCGAGATTCAGCTGAGGTCAATTCAAGACACATCCATCTTCAAGACAGAGTCATTGTTGGTGCTTTATTTTCCATTTCAAAAGACCTCTTGGGTGAGATATTCCCTATTTATTTAGGACGCAATATGATAGGAAATTCTTCCTCATGCGATGTTCCTCTTAAGGAAAGGACTGTATCTGATGAGCATGCCGTGCTTCATGTAAGATGTGACACTTATCCAGGTCAATGTATAATGTCAATTACTGATTATGGCTCATCTCATGGCACTACTGTCAATCATACTGACTGTAGATACGAGACTCTCGCTGTGACCGACGGAGATGTATTGACTATCGGACGTCACTACCGACTTGTCGTAAAGCTTTTCGACGTGGCTAAATATGGGCTATTTGAAGACTCCAACTTTGAGGAGCTGAACTCTTCGGTTGATAACGGCTCGACAGCTTATCAGGAAGCTCATAATTATTACACACCAAGTGGGTATCGACCTGATGATAAAAGGACTGTAATAGGATAACGAAGTTAGCGATGATACAACTTCAATCTTAAACTCTAAACAACAATAAGCGATATGGCTATAATAAAACTTCAAGGAGAACAGGAAAAACGGGAAGGAGTCTATTACGAATTCGATAACGGCCAAAAGCCGTTGGGAGAAGGAGGAATGGGAAAAGTCTTCCGTGGTAGGCAAATCAATATCTACACTGGTTCGACAAGAGACGTAGCTATTAAATTCATGTTTGCCGGATTACCCGCAAATGTTATAAAAAGAGCAGAAGACGAGGCCAAGATTCGAATTCATAGCGACAATCTGATAGAAATGATGGGCTTCCTTACTGTAGAGGATAAGAATCCAAACGGTACGGTTGCCATGCGATATCATGTGGTTAGCGAACTTCTTATAGGAGTCTCGCTTTCCGATCTGATGCAGGGAATTGTTACTGATCAGAATGGCAATCCGATGCCTTATGCCCAGAACCTTTATAAACTTTACACTACAGCACCCGAACAGTTTGCCGTGCTTGTAATCAAGAAAGTCTTATCGGGTATAATGGCTCTGCATGACGCTGGCTATATACATCGAGATATTGATCCATCCAACATTATGATTACCCGAGATGAAAAGATAAAGTTGATTGATTTCGGGATCGCGAAAAAGGTGGATGGTCTTAAGACTCATGATAGAAATCTAACTACCGCGGGACAATTTATGGGGAAACCGCAGTATGCTGCCCCTGAACTAATCATAGGTGATCTAAAAAATCAGAATAAACCGACTGATATTTATGCTATTGGCATTCTTTTGTTCCAACTCATCACTGGACACTTGCCATTTGATGGCCCATCAAATGTTGTGCTAAATGCACATCTGCACAACAAAATGCCTCTTAAGCAAATTCAGGATGGGCGTCTGCGTAAGATATTGGACCGTGCTACCGACAAGGACTCCACAAAGAGATATCAGACTGCCGCAGAGTTCCGTGCGGATCTTGACTCATATTCTTCTGGCAAGGGTAAGGGAGGGTCGTTCGATATGAAGTATCTTATCTTTGGAGGAGTTGCTGTCGTTGTCATTCTTCTTGCGATTTTCCTCGTTAAGTATTTCAAAGAGACACCTACAGTAGATAATGACACTCCTTTGGTAACAGAACAATTAAAGGATAACGGTTCATCAGAATTGTCTGTCAACGACATTCGTCGGCAGCTCCTTAATCCCTCTACAGCAAAAGAGGCCTTTGCTGTCCTCCAGAAAAAAGCTGATGAAGGAGACAAAGACGCACAGTTTATCATGAGCAGAATTTACGCAGTATCCTCAGGCCCGTTCACCCTTAATGATGATTTTGTGAAAATGCAAGCAAATCTGAAAAGCATCACCTCACAAGATCCTGTCAAAGCTCACGAGATACTTAAGAAAATCGTAAAAGACAATCCCGAGTATTATCCTGCGCTTTATGAACTGGCTACAGACTATTACGAAGGCCAACCTCTTTCCGGTAATGAAGATCGGGCCCTCAGGAAAGCAAAAGAACTTCTCGACAGAGCTTATATTTCTGCNGATAAGGCTGACGATGTAGTCTATGTCAATAAAATTTCATCACTCTTAAGACGCTATAAATGATGGAGANAAAGCANGCTCAGNCAGGCNTTGGGCTTGATGANGCCCGACTGCTCGCTGNCACNGATTTATGTATTGCATATGGGAGGTCTGGTATCGGTGGACGTTCTGAAAATCAAGACGCATACGGTGGCGTGTTCCTGAAAGGTAACGTAATATTGACAGTGTGCGACGGAATGGGGGGTATGAACGGTGGCCAGACAGCATCTCGGATAGCTGCCACCGAGATACTCCAGACTATTCTTGACACACCTTATGATAAATGGAATCAAGAGCTGATTGTGACTGCTGTCAACAATGCTAACGCAGCCATCTACCGTAAGTCGGTCGCTGAGCCTCGGCTTCGTGGTATGGGAACGACAGCAACCGTATTGATGGTCACTCCGGAAGCAGCATTCATAACCCATATAGGTGACAGCAGAGTCTATCAAATTCGCAAAGGGAAGAAGATATTCCGCACTTTCGACCATTCTAAAGTATTTGAAATGGTATCCCAGAATATGATGACGGAGGAACAAGCCAGAACATCAAGCTTCTCGAATGTTATCACAAAAGCTCTCGGCATCCGTCCATCTGTAGAGATGACGGTAGAAAAACTCCCTTATAAGAAGGGAGACCGATTCGTATTATGTTGTGATGGCATCTGGAATTGTCTTCCCGAAGAGAATATGCTCAGTTTGTTTGTGGAAAAAGACATACCTCTCGACGAAGTGAAATATCTTACTGAGCGCATTAACGCAATTGGAATTGAAAATGGTGATGGGCATGACAATCTTACAGCCATCATAGCAGACATGATGAAAAATTCGGAATACCAATATAGTATATTCCACCCTTTGAAAAACGCATGGACTAATCTCAAGCGGAGAAAGAAGGCCCCAAAAGCTCCGGAAACTGAAGAAAAAACAAGAAGCTGAATCATACTATTCAAATGAAGAGAATCACAGTTGGTCGTAGCAACGATTGCGATATTGTAATTATTGACGAAACGGATAACGTCAGTAGGCATCATTTAGTCATCACCTTCAATTTCTTCGGAAAGATGAAGGTGAGCGATACCAGTAGTAACGGAACAATGATCAATGGCACACGTATGCTTAAAGGTGCCTCTATTCCAGTGACTACTAAGGATAAAATTCGTTTGGGAAGGAGTATAGACCTTGACTGGAATCTTGTGAAAGACCCTTATAAGCCTATACGAATGGGGATTTTCTGCTTTCTTTGCTTGCTATTTGTTTCAGGAGTGGGCATTGGTGGTTGGATGTGGTATAAGGAAAGAGGCAATCTTGAAAATGCCCCTCAAAAGGAGATGATAAGCACGGGCATAGAAATTGACGACAACTGGAATAAAGACTCCACAGCAAAGGTCGCTCCAACTATCACCTCGATTGATGTCAAAAATAAGAAAAATTCAACTTCTCAGCCAGCTGGCCGTAAGAAAAAGGAGGTCAATAAGGTCTCTAAACCTAAAGAAAGAGTCATTAACTCTAAGAAAAAGGGTAGTGACCTTGACTCAATCGCTGTATTTTAATTTGACCAAAAAATCAATAAGGCAAAATGACAACTAAAACAAAAAGGCGTTTAATCTCAACACTTTACTCCCTGCCAGCTCTTCTGTCAGCGAGTGTGGCGATGGCCAACTCCACAGAATGGCTTGTCCCTCCTCAGTATGATCAGATTGAATTTTACACTCCTGAGCTTTATAAGATTGTAAAAAATGGGAAATCAGGCCTTCTTAACACTGAGGGCAAAATAGTGCTTAATCCGGATTATGATCTAATTCTCGATTTTTATGATGGTATAGCAGTATTCGGTAATTATACATCAGACGGAGCAGTGATCAAAGGTACTGTCAACGAGGAGAACATAATCAACTTATGCAGTGGCCACTATTATCTGCTTAATGATTATCCTTTCTATTCAGAAGGCTTTATTCCTGTGCTTGATGAATCAGGACTTTATGGATATCTTGACGAAAGTTGTCGTCCAGCATTCAAATTCTCCAAAGANGAGNCGAGNCCNTTCAGCGAGGNGTNNGCGGCAGTAGGAGAAGGTGATGATTTCCACTGGCTCACTACGACAGGGGAGAAAATCTTCCTTTCTCTTCCCAATGGTAGCTACCCATATGGTGGTACAAATTTTTATAATGGTATTGCATATCTTTGGGATGAATACGGCGAAGACTTCTTCATTCTTGATGCCTCCGGTGACATAAGAAAAATCAAACCAAGAAATCTTACGGTCGATTATCTATACAGAGTTGATTCCGATCAAGGATCTACTATCAACTATAATAAATACATTGGTCGATACGACCGGACGTGGAAACCATCTCAGAAAAATGGGAAATGGTCTTACACTGATGCCAAAGGCAACATCCTATCGACTTATCAGTATGATGATGTAGATTATTTTCAAGGAGAGAGCGCAAGAGCCAATGTAAACGGGAAATGGGGACTTATTCAGATTGTGGAAGACCAAGAGTCTTTCTATACCAAAACTGATAAAAAACGTCATGTGTTTACAAGCAAGAAAGGAAGCGACTGCTCATTCCAACTCTCTGTGCCTGAAAAATGGAAAAATGAGAACTTGATTGTAAGTATCAAAGATCCGGATACTGGAGAGACTTTTGACTTACACAAGACAAAGAATAACGTTTACGCATTCACTTATCAACCGGACAAAAGTCAGACCTCAATGAGCAAGACTTTTGTAATAGAGGTAAAAAATGATGATGTCATGCTGTGGCAAGGAGAAGAAAAATATGATTTTGCACAGGCAATAAAACTATTGGCTTCGCTTAGCGTGAAAAATTCAGCTGATTCTAACAACCGTTGCTTTGTCACTGCCACAATAAGTAATCCCTCGGCTATCCCGGTGACTACCACTGTAACCCTCTCCGGAGGAGGCAGCAATTCACAATTTAGCCCGAAGAAAGTAAATATTACAATTCCCGCTAATAGCAAGAGATCTGTGACAAGTGCTTTTGTGCTCAAAGGAGTGGAGCTTGACGGATGGTGTTCGGTTGCTACCTCAGAGGGAACCCAAGCCAGAAGAAACAATCTCGAACTAAAGCCGTATGATTAGAAATCAAACAACTTCTATACATTCACAACAATAAACAAAAACAAATGAGAAGAAAATTAGCATTAATGATCTCATGTGCGTGCCTGGCAATAAGTGCCACAGCACAAAATGAGGGTGGAAATGTGCTGACTCAGCGCTCATCCACACCTCAATCGACGGGGAATGCAGGAAAGAGCATTGCCATCAAGTCGAAAAGTTACAACTACGAGCTATCGATTGGTCCTCGAGTAGGAGGTGGCTTGGCGATGGCAAGCGATGAAAACGGATTCAAATTCTCTGACGGCTCAGGATTCGCCTATGATGCCGGTCTTGGAGTGAACCTCCGTTTCGGTGGCAAAGACGCCAAGGGGCGTGCACTCAATGGTCAAGGTCTTTTTGGAATCGGCTTGGAATTGAACTATGCAAGCTACTCTGTTAAGACTGTTGCTGACAAAAATTTGAACCTCGGCTATTTCGAAGTCCCAGTATTGCTTCAGTTCTACCCCGCTTTCCAAACNAAACAGATGAAAANCCTCNACGTCGAGGTTGGCCCAACTTTCTCTGCTCTCGTTTCGAAGAGCCCTGATGAAATCAAAGTTGATCCTATTACGACCTTTATAACTAACGATTTGAAGGGTGGTGATATAAAAGGGACTATCGGCGTGGGCTATAGAATTAATAAGACTGACGCAAACGATGGGTTTTATATTAATCTCCGCTATAACCAAGGATTCAGTAAACTCGCTGGAAATATTCCCACCAAAGTTTCTTCAGCTGAACTAACTATAGGTTATCTCTTCAAATGTATCGGAGGTAAAAGTAAGGGAATTTCAACAAATCGATCCACCCAAAATAGAAATATCTTGAGATGAAAAAATACTTAGTAATCTTCACAGTATTATGCACTGTGATTCTATCATCGTGCTCTAATGACGATGTAACAATGTGTTCAACCACAACGTTCACTATTCAACCATCAACAGTTATCAATCCTCTTTTGGAATGTGAAATACAAGATGGCGAGTTAGAAACTCTTCCTGCAGGCTTTGCTCTTCATGTGCAGTTACTCATTTATAACTCTGACGGAGTGCTAGTAAGACATGAAGAGGAGACTCACCCGAATTACACCTCATTGATGAAATGCCAATTTGATCTTCCTGTTGGAGAATATCGAGCATTGGCAATAACTGATGTACAAGCCCAAAATCAGGAGGGAACTATAAACTATTGGGAATTTGAGCATTTAGAGAATCTATCCGGGGCCACAATAAAGTCAACTAAATATCTAGGCTATCAGTGGAAAATTCTAGGCCTTCAATCTGGACATTTCACCGTTGAAGAGAGAACTGCCAAAGACTTTAAAATGAGTCCAACTGCATATGGCACTTTGTTTGTCGTAGGATATAATAATATTTTTACTTATAATGATATTACCCTTTTAGGATTAGCCTCAAATAGAGCTTCTGATAAATTGGTCTTTAATAGTGTAGGAAATCCAACCTTGACTGTAGAAAGCAACAATAACGAGTATATGTGGTGGAATAATTATATTACCCTCGCTGATGAATCGTCATCATTCGCTTATAGGTATTCATTCCAACTTCCAATCAGTAATTATAGCTTAGAGTTCGAAGCTGAACTTGCTGATGGCTCCTATGAAAGATTATCCAATCCATGGACCCTTGATCTCAAAGCAGGCGATGGGTATATATTTTTAATAGATCTTAATAGTGATGGTAAAATTGAAACGTCGGCTTCAAAAGTGGCAGGGACTAGGTCTGAGGAAGGTTTGAAAACTGTAGATTATCTCCGCAACATTGCTTCTCAAGATTTAGTAAACTTGAAATCAATAGAAACTGTTGAGCTTAAAAATTGTAAAAATTGAGAAATTTATATAATATAGTATTTGTAAGTTTCCTCTTATTAATATGTGGTTGCAGGGGAGAAGAAAACACGCTTCTCCCCGATCCAATTGAGTCTGAGGATAATGAGAAAGTTGCATTCAATAGATGGGTATATGGGAAGATGAATTATCATTATCTTTGGAGATCAGATCTTCCTGACTCATTAAATTGTGATTACACTTTAGATGAGTATGAATTCTTTAAGAGTATTCTATCACCCAAAGACAGGTTCTCATATATGACAGGAAATTCCACCTGGAATCCAACGGAAGAATTTATTAATCTTGGGTTTGAATATCAGATTTACCAAGATAAAAAAGGAAGAAAAGCAATGCAAATACTATACATATATGACCAACCTGCGTATTCATCTTCAAATATAAGTCGGGGAGATTTTGTACAGTTTCTTTCAAAAGAAAATAATATTGTAAGATTGAAAAAGATAAAGTTAAATGATGATCTATTTGAATATACTTCCAATCAAGAGGAAATCGTCATCTCTCTAAGTGACTTTGGTAACTCTAAATCTACGGTGCAATTGTATAAAATTATCGATGATGGAATAAATAGAATTGGATATGTGTGTTATTTGGAATACGGGGAAAAAAAGGATATTGCCAAGGCTTTGAAATATTTTTATGAGAACAATATAACAGATCTAGTTTTAGATCTGAGATATAATCCCGGAGGATACGTCAGTACTTGTAAATATATTTGCAATTGTATTGTGCCAGAAATTGGATATTCTCAAATATTCCAGCGTTGTACTTATAATGACATTCTGGCAGAAAAAAACTTTGAAGAAACAGGTTCTCCAGATTCTTTTGACTTTTTTGAAACTCCTCAAAATGAATTTGGGAACTCTTTAGGCTATGCAATTTATCCTTTTAGATTGAATCGTCTTTATGTTTTGACATCAAAAAATACTGCTTCTGCAAGTGAAGCAACTATAGTATGTTTAAGACCATTCTTAGATGTAACTATAATCGGAGAAACAACCGTTGGTAAAGGCGTAGGATCTTATAACATATCAGATAAAAAGTTTAGAAATTCAATACAACCAATTACAATGCAATATTATAACGCTCGTAATGAGACAACGCCTGATGAAGGATTAAAGCCAGATTACTATTTCCCAAATAGTTATTTAACATCAAAATCTGATCTTGGTGATCCATGTGAGCCGCTACTCAACCAAGCTCTCTCACTAATTAACAACTCATTTTCCTCTTCAACAGCAACGACAAGATCAATTTCAAATTTTGAAAACAATCTAATTCCTATCGGTGAACCATCCTTTGTATCTGAATTTAGATTAAAACCACATTTTAATTAAGGGTAAGCTGATAAATCTTACCTTACAGAATTGCACTATGAATAAATTATTTCTATTTTGCTTATTTCTAAGTTTATGTGCATTTAACATAAATGCGGTCCCTCATTCCATTGTCACACTAAAAAATGGATCAGTCATAAACGGTGATATAGTGATGCAGAAATTCGGTAAAGAAATGACTATCGAGGCCGAAGATGCTACTCTTGTGATCAATCCGAAAGACATCGTATCTAAGAAGACTCGTAAGGTGAAGTATGAGAATCTTTCACGAGAAATGAAACGTTGGGTACTTGAAAACAGAGCTCTTAAAGGGGATGCCTACGGAA
>WFLX010088443.1_pt1 | contig 10759 bp, 3 predicted proteins | sample 4967041 | NCBI WGS metagenome assembly WFLX01 (sample SAMN12857096, study PRJNA449069) | gut metagenome | isolation source: stool from male and female vole | host: Microtus ochrogaster | place: USA:Florida | collected 2017
AGCACCACAAGGACATATCAGGTGACGGTAAGGGAGTTTTCCAATGATATGGTGGTTGCGGCAGATAAGGTCTATCAGGCCAAAGCAAACAATTTCAAAACAAAGATACGTGTAATCGATAACGGAAAGACGCTTAAAGCAGGGAAGGATTATGACAAGAATGTCATATACACCTATGCGGAAGATACGATCCTGACGTCCGGTGCGGAGAAGAATAAGGACGATCCGGTTATGGAGCAGGATATCATACAGCCGGGCGTTAAAATCAACGTGACGGTGAATGCAATTGGCGATAATTATCATGGAACGGCCACAGGCGAGTTCAGAATGATACAGGCGGATTTGTCAAAAGCCAAAGTGACCGTGCCGGCGCGGACATACACGGGAAAGGAGATTACATTTACACCGGCGGAAATTACGGTGACGCTGCGAGGGATCCCTTTGACAGGCGATGATTACCGGATTGTGGGATATTCCAATAATATCAATAAAGGTACCGCAAAATTGACCATTCAGGGACAGGGCATATATGGCGGTACAAAAACCGTGACTTTTAAAATTAAGGGCAGGAAGAAGTTGTAAAACGAAATATTTGGATATTTACCACAAAATACTTGTATAATTTTCATTATTGAGTAAAATAGAAATGTATGCAATATGAGTCGTCGAATGCCAATAAAGGCATTTGACGACTATATATAGTATGAAATGAAGGGGAGAACCCTATATGGCGGGGTTTCAAGTTGCAGGGAGAAGACTGCGGACTGAGGCGGAATATAAGGCGGCACTCCGGGATCAGGCACTGATTCAAAAGATACGTTCCCAGACAGATATGGAGCAGCCCGGCGAGGTTATTACCTTATACGCTGATATGCAGGACGGCAAATACCGCTTTGAGACAGTGGTGGGGAACGATTTTGACGATGAGATCTTTGAACTTGCAGAAAATTATAAAAAACAGGGTTATCATAAGGACAGCAGGCTTTCCGGAAAAGAACGGAAGCAGAAATTAAAACAAAAGAAAAAACAGGCGCCCGGGCAGAAAAAGAAAGTTAAGCAGGAAAAGGTTTCTCTGAATGATTTTGACGCCAAAATGCAAAAAGAAATTCTGGCACAGATGAAAAAGCGCGACAGACGCCGTAAACTGCTGGTCATCCTCTGCAGCATTNTCGCAATGGGATGTTTTGGCTATTTTGGTCTATATTACTTTCTCTCTGAAAAAAACGAAGTGGACTACGAAAAACTTTCCCGCCTGAAGGGGAATGATGCCTTGACCGGCAGCCTTTTTCATGGTGTGACCATCCATTACACACAGGAGGAAGAGGTTGATTTGCAGGTGCTTGAGGAGTACCAGACTTTATATAATAAAAATAAAAAACTAATTGGATGGCTTAAAATTGACGATACAGTAATAGATTACCCGGTGATGCAGACAGCGAACAACGACTATTATCTGGATCACAATTTTAATCAGGAATATGATAAGAACGGGAGTTTATTTTTAGATAAAGACTGCGATGTGGTGCACAGGAATACGAATCTGATCATATACGGGCACCACATGAAATCCGGGAAGATGTTTGGTAATTTGAACAACTATAGCAGTAAGGAATATGGAAGCAGGCATTCGCTGATCCAATTTGACACGATTTATGAAAAGGGAACTTATGAAGTGATGTATGTGTTTCGTTCCAGAATTTATAATGAGGACGAAGTGGTGTTTAAATATTACCAGTTTCTCGATGCCGCATCCGCTACGGAGTTTGATTCTTATATGCAGGAGATGGCAGCATTGTCCCTGTATGATACTGGAGTAACGGCCAGTTATGGTGATGAGCTTTTGACCCTTTCTACCTGCGACAGTTCTGAGACAGACGGCAGGTTTGTGGTAGTGGCTAAAAGAGTTGAGTGAAGGACCAAAGATTGATTGACATAAATCAGAATGCGTAAAGGAAATGGGGAGATACACTATGGCAAAGAAAGAAACGACTAGAAAGCCCAGAAGGAGATTAAAGCGGACAGTCAGACGAAGTCTGGCGGCGGTACTGATGATTACAGCTATCGTAGTAGCGGCGATTCCCGTACCGGAAAACCAGGCTGTGAATTCCCGCGCCGGCGAAACGGATTCGGCGGAATCTCCTGTAGCGTATGAGGCGGCAAGGTTAAGCGGGTCGACGGATAATCCTTATGTCCTGCCACAGTCTGAAACGGATTATAAAAAGGAAGATGGTACGCAGGATGAGGCCGCACTGGCGGCAGCGCAGGCGCAGGTGAAGGCAAGAATTATGCAGGATATAGATTCGGGGACTGTGACGCCTACGGAGATCGTAACTACTTATGGAGGCGGACTTTACCTTACCTGGCAGTTTTTGTATAAGCCTACCAGTGCCGGTACGGGACGGCTTCTGAAATACAATGACGAATTTCCCGCGGATTCCGTGAATCTGGGTCTGAGACCTAACGCGGAATACTTTGTCATACATGAAAATGCCTATAACCTGTATTTCAGTAATCCGGGCGCATTAAACAAAAACGCGGGACCAAACGGAGAGGCGAAGAGTACCATACAGTTGACCGGTATGGATAATCTGTCAGAGACAGCTATGTTTTATCCGGCAAATGAGATCGCTTTTCGGTTGAGCGACATGAGTTCGGGCACGAACCGTTTGGATGAAGAGACCGTTAAGTTTTTTGAAACGTATTTTGCCGCGGATTACCAGGCGGCGTNAGCTTCTTTCAAGACTTACTGGGATGCCTATAAAAAGGCGTACGANGCTGATATTGCGAATAACGGGACGGCGGATACGGCGACAGCGGCAGCNCAGGCGGCAGCTTTGGCGGCGGTTGGNGGGATATTGCCCGAGGATCTTGTGAGAAAGCCCGGCGATATCAAAAGCGAGGCAAGCCGCAAGCAGTTTTTCTGCGAGCACAATACGATTTTACAGAACCTTCCGAACTATTCGCTGGAAATCGCTTCGGACAGGAGGCTCACCGCAGGCGGCGACAGAGTGTATGTGGCGCATGGTGACGGCAATGTGCCGGCAGATTACCGGTATAAGGATGTGGACGGTTATCTGGTACGGGATGACGATACGCTGATCACCGCCATTGCTTACCGGGCATTTGCTGACGTACATAATGTGAAGCAGATTGAGATTGACTCCAATGTGGCAAGCATTGAGCGGAGCGCTTTTGAAAATGCGGATATTTCAAAGGTTACTTTCGGAAATGCGAGTATCATCGGGGATCGGGCTTTCTATGGCTGCAAAAGATTAACGGAAGTTACGTTTACGGATACGGCGAAGACGGATACGATAGGCGCCGAAGCTTTTTATGGATCCGGGATTAAGGAGCCATTATATTTACCGCGTCATACTACAACGATCAGACAAGGGGCTTTNGCGAACTGTCTTGATCTGAAAGAAGTGCATTTTGCGGAGAATGGCAGAGATTGTGAAATAGCAGACTTTGCCTTTTATGGAGATACCGGGCTGGCAACGATGGATTTTGCGCGGGTAAGATTTATGAGGATCGGCAAGTGCGCGTTTGCCTTTGCTTTGCCGGGCGGTGATGTGATGACGGATTTCCATTTCCCCGACGGAGGAGTGGATGTAATGGATGATTATGTNCTGGCCAACCGTCAGGGACTTCGGAATGTNTATTTTGAGAATTATGTACAGAAAATACCGGTGCATACCTTTTATCGGTGTTCCAATTTGGTGCGTGTTGAATTTTCGGATAAATGCGGAGCNGCTTCCTTTGATTCGGAGCTTTTTAAAGATGTGACGACGCAGCCTGCGACAAATGACGATCCGGAAAAGGGCTTCTGTGTGTTTGGGCCGGAAAATTATAACAACGAACCGTCAAAGCCCCGCGTCAGCACCTGGAATGCTGTGCGTACCGACGGATATGGGGTTACCTATGTCTATGAGAGGAACGGGGAGAAGTATTATGAGGTGGCATTGGACAGTGACGGCACACGGTACCGCTATGCAGTCAATGGNGCGGACGGTATGTTGATCTCCTGTGCACTGATCGGAGGATCATCGGGGCCGATCGATCTGGTGATTCCTGAATGGATTGGCAATATCAAGGTCAACAGCATCGGAACGGATTGTTTTAAGGACGATGATCTGCGGAAGCATATCCGAAGCATTACCATAGAAAACCATTCCATCAGCACCATCGGAAAAGAGGTATTCCAGAATCTGCCAATTCTTGAAAAAGTCTGGATCGGAGATTCCGTAACCAGTATTGGGGAAAGGGCTTTTTATGGCTGTAGTAATCTGACAGATGTGTATTTCTCAAAACAGGCTGCCGGAACCGAAAATCTGGGTATTGATGGTATCGGGGCAAATGCTTTTACCACCACAGGCGGCGAGCTTACTTTTCACGGGGATATCAGGAAAGGCTATGGTCCGTTTGACTGGGCGATGAAACCGGATAATGTGTTGCGGGATCCGGATGAAACCGAGGCGACTGACGTCAACGTGTGCTATCAGAGCCTTTGGGACAGCGATGAAGGGGCACATCTGACGGTAATGGTCGACGGAAAATCCGAAACCGGAGAGATAACGCTTTTGGATTATCCGAAGATGGCGGATCTGAACGCGAAAACGCTCCGCAAGGATACGGAATTGGAGCGGTTCTGTGCCGCGAAAGAGAAGGAATATTACTATGCCGTCTATGACAATGCCAATGACAGTAATATTCAGGAAATGAGAACGGAATATGCGATCATATTTAACGCTTATCGTCAGGGCGGGAGTCATGTGCCAAGTGTCACACTGCCTGACGGCGAGGTGATCAACAGTGGTGATGACGGGGAAGGTTATCTGGATGCGTTGAAGCTTCGGTATGGCCCCTGGATCAACCCAATCTATTGTGAGGGTTCCTGGAAGGATTATCTTCCGGCTTCGGATGAAAGCGGGACGAAGACTGTTGGCGCGAAAGTGGCGGATTTCCTGTTTGAGCCGCTGGTGGCAGAAGCTGTGATGAATCCTGTACCGTATTTTGATAAGGATGCGGTTGAGTGGGGTGGCGGTCCTTATAATTTTATGGAGAATTATAAGCTGGAGACGGATCCCTCGGTGGATGTATCGTCTCTGCCGGAATATAAACGGGTGCTGGATGCCTGGAANTTTATTCAGGCAACGCAGGATATCTGTGTGCCGGAGGCCGTGACTTCGATCGATGCGGTTGCTTACNAANANAGAAACNTCGCTAACTATAACAGATATATATTAAAGCGGCCGGTCAGCAGTATGTATGAAACTCTGTTAGACAAGGCTACCCCGGGTTTATTCAGCGGATATTACAGGGATTATGACGGGGATGATGATGACAGAGAAACGGCGGTCAGAGGCAATGATACGATTAAGAGTATCGAGTTGAGAGCAGTTAAGGAACTGCCCGCCTATGCCTTTGACAGCTGCGAACAGCTGACGAAAGTGGTAATGCCTGCGGTAACGAAAGTTGGCGTGCTTCCTTTTAGAGATTGTGGGAATCTGACCAGTCTGACAGGCAGTGAGGCTTATCCGGCCGAGAGGGGNATTCTTTACGAGCGGCATAAGGATGCGGATGGCAATGACCGTTATAGAATCGTGGAGTGNCTGCTGGCGAGGGGCAGGAGCGGTCTTGGCAACAGCGCTGATGAAATGACCAGACAGCTTGCCGTGGGGACGATATCACCTTCAACAGACAGACTGATCTCTCTCTTATGTGAGACATGNAAAACAGATTTAAAAGATCCGACGGTAGGAGANGCCAAAGATGAGGTTACGATACCGGCGATTGCGGAGAGGGCGTTTGAAGGGTGCAAGGATATCTTCACCATAGATTTAGAGACTGCCCAGTCGTTAAAAACAATACCGCAGAACTGCTTTAAAGACTGTGATAACCTTCAGCAGGTTATTTTGCCGGGTTCCGTAAATAAGATAGAGAACGACGCGTTTTTGCAGTCCTCCCCTCATTCGATGAATGTAACGATTTACGGCAGAGAGGTGGATATTTCGGATACGGCCTTTATGCCTGACACGAACCGCTATTTTACATTCTGGTCTTATTTGGATTCTGCGGCAAAGCGTTTTACCGAAAGGCATCCGGGCATTGGCTTCATGGAGTTAGAGGCATACAGGGTATGGTTTTATGATACGGATGGTGCTTACGTTGCCGGGCCGTTGACAGCGAAGAAAGGCCAGATTCTCCGCGAGGAGGATTTGCCTGCGGCGGCTGTCGAGGTGATGCATAAAGAAACACCGGGTCGTACCTTTAAAGAGTGGATGACGGATGACGGCCATCTTCTGAGTGATCCGATTGAAAAGGATATGACCATCTTTGTGGCGCAGTATACGGATGACGGTACTATGGTAAACGGCAAGTATGTGGTGCAGTTTGTCCATGGCCGTACCGGGCAGGCCTTCAGCGGCAGAGGTGCGGATGAGTATGACAGATATCTGATTACGCCTGGAACCAGTTTTGCCAATAACGAACTGCCGACACCGATACCGCCGGACAATCCGACGGGAGACGGATATGTGTTCCTGGACGAATATCGGACGGATCAAGGAGAGGTATGGACACCGGATACGGTTATCAACCGGAATACGACGGTACTTGCACTGTTTGGACAGTCCGGCGGTGGTGACACAACCAGCGGTGGTACAACAAACACCAGCAGGGGTACGACAAACACCAGCAAGAGAACGACAAGCAGCAGTTCCGGTAATACCAGTGGAAATTCGTCAAATACGAGCAGCTCTTCAGGCAGCACGAGCTCTTCCAGTACGAGTTCCACCAGCACAACATCCGGAACGTCCGGAGCAGGACAGTTTACGGTGTTCGTGGAGAACGGCTCCGGTTCCGGCACCTATACGCCGGGCACGACGGTCATTATTCAGGCGAGCATACCCGCTGCGGGGATGCGCTTCGACAAGTGGACAACGGAATCGAACGGTGTGACGCTGGCGAGCGTGAGTATGGTGGCTACTACCTTTACGATGCCTTCCAATAATGTGACAGTGAAGGCGAACTACGTGGCGGATAACACAACGGCGCCGACAGGTACGGTCGGTACGGGGAATACAGCAGACAGAACCGGAAACGGTTATACCAGAGTGGATATCGATAAGCCNGGTATCTCCAACAGAGATCTGGCTACAGCGAATACCAACGGTTCCACGGATAACTTTATCGTAAAGATATCGGAGACCGACGAGGCGACGCGCGCGGTTGCGGCAGCGCTCACGAACAAGTACGGCACGCTGGACAATATCCTGTACTATGCGATGGATATCAGCCTCTATGATTCCACCGGCACCACGAAGATCACGGACACGACTGGACTTTCCGTGGATATCACGATCCCGATTCCGGATTCACTGGTGGCTTACGGCGGTAACAATATGGCAGGGGCAGTTATAAACGGCGACCAGTTAGAGAGCCTGAATGAGAGCTTTACAACAATAAACGGTGTACCGTGTATTCGTTTCCGAGCTACCCACTTCTCGCCCTACACGATCTATGTGGATACGGGCAATCTGGTGGAGGGTATGCTTGATGTGACGCCAAAGACCGGCGATCCGATACATCCGAAATGGTTCTTATCGCTCGGTTTGGCCTGCCTGTCCATGATCCTGTTCTTAAAGCGCGACAAAAAGGTAGTGGTTAAGGCGTAGGGGACACATGAGCCCAGAGGGAGAATCCTATGGGAAAGATGATTAGAAAACTGATCGGCACGCTGCTCCTTGTGACAGCNATCGTCGTGACACAGATTCCTGTATCAGGTGTGGAGGCGGAGGAACCCTCCGCCGCACCTGAGTTTCAGATGGATGGAACTACACTTGTGAAGTACAATGGCACGGCCGAGGACGTGTCTGTTTCCAATCAGGTAAAAAGGATTGAGGCGGAAGCCTTCGCGGGCAATGACGCTGTGCGCCATATTTCGGTGGGTGATGCAGTGGAAGTCATCGGTGCGAGGGCTTTTTCAGAATGCTCNAATCTGCAGAGCGTCACNGTTCCCGATTCCGTGGAAATTATTGAGAATGCGGCCTTTTCCGGCTGCCCGTCCCTGAAGAGNGTCTCCGTTGGCAAGGGGCTTAAGAGTCTTGGAAACGGTGCGTTTGCGGGCGATTACAGCCTCGCTTCCGTGGACTTTGACAGCAGTAATCCGGATTTTGTATGCGACGATGGCGCAATCTATAACAAAAAGGGCTGGGATGTGCTCTATCAGGTGCTTGCCGGCAGAAGGGGAGATACCTACAGTATGCCCTCCTCGGTGACTAAGATCCGTCCCTACGCATTCTGGGGTGATTATAATCTGCGGAGTGTCAGTATCAGCAGCAACGTTTCAGAGATCACGGGTTACGCCTTTTCGAACTGCAAGAATTTAAAAGATGTTTCGATTCCCTATTCCGTAAAGAGTATAGACATGAAGGCTTTCGAGGATTGTGTCAGACTGCGGGAGATCGCGATACCGATTTCCGTGAGCGCAATCCACGCGACGGCATTCGACGGCTGTACGAAGCTTACGATCAATGCGGAGACCGGCTCTTATGCAAAGCGGTTTGCCGAGTCGCTTGTGCTTGATGATATCGATGTGTCCGAGTACGAGGAGGCGCCGATCCCGGGAAGCGTCAGCGAGAATACCGAAGAAGATGCGCTGATTCTGGGTCCCGTGGACTATTATCATGAGGTCTCCCATATGAACGCTATGGAGGCGGAGGAGGACGATCCCAGAGTAAAGGCGAAATCCCGCGTCATCGGTCAGGAGGTCTACGTACTGGTTGACAATGCGAAGGCCACTGTGAACGTTGGCGGAACGGGGGAGATTCTGGGCGGAGAGCCCGTCGTGGAGGAGCCTGAGCTTGATACAATTCCGGGGCTTGCGGGTTCGGAGGATGCAAAGGGCGGTTCCTTCCCGAAATATACGGTGGTAAACGGAGAAACCATAGCGGCGCAGGCTTACTATGATGAGGATATGTCTTCCTGTGAGATTCCCTCAGGGATTCGCAGGATCGGAGAGTTTGCTTATGCCAGAGCCTCTCTCACCTCGGTGCGGATTCCTGATGGCGTGGAGGAAATCGGTTATGCGGCGTTCTACCACTGCAATGAATTGACTGATGTGGTCATTCCGGACAGTGTGAGCAGNATTGGTGTTTCCGCTTTTGATAAGACGCCGTGGCTTTCTTCCTGGAAAGCGAACGCGGGCGGGGATGGAGATTTCCTGATCGTGGGGGACGGCATCCTGTTAGCTTACCGTGGAAGGGGCGGGGAAGTATNCATTCCCGGCTCAGTCAAGAAGATTGGTCCGGAGGCATTCCGAGGACTTTCAAGCGTTAAGGCAGTGAAGATTCCCGACAGTGTGAGGGAGATCGGAGAGGGCGCTTTTGAGGACTGCGATCAGCTGGAGCGTATCGAGGGCGGCGAGGGTCTTGAAAAGATCTGTGACAGAGCCTTTGCGGGCTGCCCTGTCTCCTCAGTGTACATCGGTCCACACGTGGAGAAGATCGGTCTGCGGGCCTTTGACAATAAGAATATAAGAGATGGTGTTGTCTACTTTGCGGGGAATACACTTCCTGCCCGCTCCTATGAGAGTTCGTCAACAAAGCTCTATCGGGACGATTACAGGGGGCCTGTCTTTACGGGTACTCGTATCGCAGTGATTCCGGCAGGAGTGACGGACTTGACTGATACCTGTCTGTCTTCAGCGGGTGGCGCGTTTACGGGGGCTATCTGCAAAAAGAAAGGCAGCGAGCCGACAGATATGGCGGATGAGACAGAGGATGGTTCTGGTGAGGAGACGACGGAGCCTTCGGAAGAGGATACTCGGTCAGCGAGTCGGACTACTGATGCGGCGGACGAGATGCAGGCAGGTATTCCGGATGAGGAAGACGGTGTATTGACGATTCTGAAGAGGACGAAGGAAGCTCCTGCATCCGGTGAGACAGTAAAGATAGGCAGAAATACCTACACGCTGGAAGAGGCGGAACCCGGATCGGTTAGGCTGATCGACGCGGAGCAGTCAATGGCGTCCGCATCAGGAATTGAGGTTGTGAATAACAGTTATTCTATTCCAAGGGATGGAGTATTAACGGCTGTCATGGAGGGAAGCGAGGGGAATTATCGTATTGAGATCGAGGACAGCGAAGAAGCGAAGGCAAAGATCGGTGAGGTCTATCAGTCGATTTACGGAGGTAAACTTCCTCACTCCCTTCACGCCTACGAGATCACGATGACGGATCAGGCGACAGACGTGCCCATTACGGGACTTGGCAAGCAGCGGGTGGAGATCAAAATGCCGCTTCCGCAGGGTGTTTTGACNGAGAATCTTCATGTTGTATGTCTTGACCCAGATGGTCAATTAGAAGAAGTGGACAGCCGTATCGTCTCCATGGACGGACAGGACGCGATTGCCTTTACGGCGGCGCATTTCTCCGCCTACGGCATCTATCATTACGGCTCCGGGCCGGCGGTGGCGGATGTGAAGGAAGGGCAGGCGGTATTCCTTTCCCTTGGCAAAAAAGATGCTTCTCCGGACACGGGCGATCACAGCATCCATCCGAAATATTTCTTCGGAGCAGGACTCTTCTTTGCGGCGATGGCGGTGTTCTTCTGGAGGCAGAATAGTTTTGTGAGACTGAAAAGGCGCCTTGTAAAACCGCTTGTGAAAAGACGCAGAAAATGACAGGTTGCTTCACATTACCATGTACACAGAGTCGATTTTTCAAAAAAAATGTAAAAACGGCGCATAATATGACTC
>WFLX010371303.1_pt1 | contig 10758 bp, 10 predicted proteins | sample 4967041 | NCBI WGS metagenome assembly WFLX01 (sample SAMN12857096, study PRJNA449069) | gut metagenome | isolation source: stool from male and female vole | host: Microtus ochrogaster | place: USA:Florida | collected 2017
GGCGCACCCGCCCGCACAAGCGGACGCGATACGTTCTAGTATAAAATCCGCGCCTGCTTTTGTCAATCTACGAAAAAGCAGCAAGGATACTTTTTCGATTGAAAGCAGCGGGCTTCTTGCATTAAACGGCATTGCCAGGGATGCGCCCCCTGCTTGTGGCGGAGTTTTTCATACCGCCACAGAAACCGCGTCCGGCGGCGGAAAAATGCCGTCAAGACGAGGGCATTTTTTTGTCTTGACGGACGAATTTTTTCATCTTGATAAACGAATTTTTTTATCAAGATAAACATATAGCGTTTATCTTGATAAACGTAGTACATTCATCTTGATGAATGGGGTATGTTCATCAAGATAAATGTACTCTGCTCATCAAGATAAAATGCCGGAAAGCCCCCGATGTTTCTTGACAAAACCGGGCAAAAACGGAACAACATTGCCCAAAACAGGGGACGACAGATAGGGAAATGGGGATAAACATTTTTGTGCCGCCGTCCGCAGGAAGTACGCGCCGTTTGTCGCAGGGCAGCGTTTGCATTGGCGAAAAACAGTCTTCCATAAAATAACCTGAATTCGTGATGCAGATTTGAGGATTTCCCTCGCACGACCGGTGACTTTACAGCGACCCGCTTTATGCGCCGTTGTTGCTGACTAGTTTTTAAAGGTATTGCCATCCTGGAAAAAAGTCCCGACGAAAATAATCTCGCACGTCAGCATGATGCCTTTCCGTTCCCCGACGATTTTCTGCACCAGACGCACCAAGTCATGCACGTCCTGCGCCGTAGCGTCGCCCGTGTTCACGATGATATTGCCGTGCCAGTCGGCGACCCGCGCGCCGCCAACCTGCAAGCCTTTCAGCCTGCATTCGTCAATGAGTTTTCCCGCGACGATACCGTTCGCCGCATCATTCTTGAACACGCTCCCCGCGCTCGGCGCACGGAAATGCCCTTTTTCCTTGCGGCTCGCAACACATGCGGCAGCTTTTTCCGCGTCAAATCCCCGGACGAGCGAAAACTGTGCCGACAGAACGACACAGTCGTTTTGAAAAGGCGACGATTTGTATGCCCAGTCGCCTGCCCGCTTTTCGTCCGTCATCGTGTACGTGCTGATACTGCCACCTGCCGCAGCAACGGAACGCACGCTCACCAGACGGTCGCACGCCGCAAGCCCGAAACACGAGGCGTTCATGCACACCGCGCCGCCGACCGTGCCGCTCAACCCGCTGAAGCATTCCAGTCCGCCCGCGTCATGCTCGCGGCAGACAGACAGCACACTCCCCCAAGCCGCGCCCGCGCCGCACGTCAGCACGCCGTCCGCGAACGAAACGCCGTTCAGCCTGCGTGTGCAGACAACCGCGCCGTCATATCCTGCGTCAGAAACAATCACGTTGCTCCCGCCGCCAAGCATGACATAAGGTACGCCGTTTTCGCGCAGCATATCCAGCGCGAACAGCAGCGACGGCTCATCAGACGGCTCAAGCAGCAGCGCCGCGTTCCCGCCCACGCGCATCGTCGTGCGCGCAAAAAGCGGCTCGTCACACAAAACGCTCCCCGCATATCGGCTGTCCGCATTGCACTTTTCAGCTATTTCTCGTATAGTGTACATACAAATTATTGTATCAAAAAGTGCGGGCAGTGTCATTCCCGACAAGGAGCGTGTATGGCGTTACGGTTATTCAACACGATGGGACATAAAATGCAGGATTTCAAGCCGATTGCTGACGGACACGTCGGCTTCTACGGTTGCGGTCCGACGGTGTACAATTATGCCCACATCGGAAACCTGCGCGCCTACGTCTTCCTGGACATCCTTGACAAGACGCTCACGTATCTCGGCTACGACATCACGCACGTGATGAACATTACCGACGTGGGACACCTGACGGGCGACGGCGATGACGGCGACGACAAAATGGTCAGAACTGCCGAAGAACGCCAGCAGTCCGTGCTTGAAGTCGCCCAGTTCTACACCGACGCGTTCATGAAAGACATCGACGCGCTCAATATCCGCCACCCCGACATCATCTGCAAGGCGACCGACCACATTGCCGACATGATCGCGCTGATCCAAAAAATCGAAGCGAACGGACACACGTACATGGCGGGCGGCAACCTGTACTTTGACATCTCCACGTTCCCCAATTACGGCAGGCTCGCCAACCTTGACCTTGACAAACTGATTGCCGGCAAAGGCAGGCGCAACGTCGTCGTGGTGGACGAAAACAAGCGCAATCCCGGCGATTTCGTGCTTTGGTTCACCAAGTCGAAATTCGAGCATCAGGCAATGACATGGGACAGCCCCTGGGGACGCGGCTATCCCGGCTGGCACATCGAATGCTCGGCAATGAGCATGAAATACCTGGGCAAGCACATCGACATCCATACGGGCGGCATCGACCACATCCCCGTGCATCACACGAACGAGATCGCGCAGAGCGAGGGCAGCTTTGACGAAGCAGACCGGGCTACCGGTCCATGGGTCAATTACTGGCTGCACAACGAATTCCTGATTCTGGAAGGCGGGAAAATGTCAAAGTCATCGGGCAGATTCATCACGCTGCAAACCGCACTGCCCGAAGACAAAGGATTCGCGCTGACGGACAAAGGATTCGCGCCGCTTGACTACCGTTTTTTCCTGCTCGGCGGACATTACCGCAAGCCGCTCATTTTTTCCCTTGAGGCAATGGAAAGCGCAAAGAACGGACGCGCCGCGCTCAACGACCGCACGGCAAAACTCATCATGCGGGCAAAGAACGAGGAGCATATCGCGCTGAGCAAAGAAAACTTCGCGGACATACTCGCGGGCATCGCGCAAAAACGCACGGATTCCGAAAACCTCGCCACGTTCAGGCAAGGACTGGAAAACGACCTTGCGACACCGACTGCGCTTTCCGCGCTGCAAAAGGCATCGAACGGCAAAAAACAGAAAGCCTCCGACGCGCTCGCCGAAATCTTCGTCATGGACGGCGTGCTTTCGCTCAGCGTGATAGAGAACGCCCTCGCGCTCGCGGAGAAACAGTCGGCGCAGAACACGCAGGCAGACGACCATGCGGGCGACAGCGAGGCGGCAGAAATCACCGCGCTCGTGGCAGAACGCACCGCCGCAAAAAAAGCAAAGGACTTCGCGCGCGCCGACCAAATCCGCGACGCGCTCGCCGCGCGCGGCATCACGATGCTCGACACCCCGGACGGAACGGTGTGGAAGCGGAATGTGTAACGAAAAGGACAGACTGTGGTTATAGATGATGAGCGAAATCCGTCGAACCGGCCGATTCATGCGGGCGACCCGGCAGATTTCAGACGACTGTACGACGAAACGATGGGACTTCTGTACAAAATCTCGTGGCGAATCGTCAATGACGAGGAAGCGGCAGAAGATTTGGTGCATGATTCGTACATCAAGGCGAACGAAAAGAATCTCGTGTTCCCAAGCCTTGACGACGCGAAATTCTGGCTTATCCGCGTGGTAAAAAATGCCTCGCTCAATTATGCCAAGCGCAAGACACGCGAACGCAAGGCGTACCAGAAAGCGTTGTACGAAGACCACCGCAAGGCGACATCGGGCGAAACCGATATGCTGCGCAAGGAGACGAAAAAGCATACGGCCGAGGCGTTGGGCAAACTGCCGCAGAATTTGAAAGAAGTGCTGATTCTCCGCGAATACGGAGACTTGAACTATAGGGAAATTGGCAAGGTGCTCGGCATTACGGAAGGAAACGTCAAAGTCCGTATGTTCCGCGCACGCGAACAACTGGAAAAGCTTTTGGGGGAAGATGATGTCTACATACCTTGAAAAAGACTTGCATTCGGTCTACGTTGACAACGAACTGCCGTCGGCATACCTCGAAGCATACGAATCGCTCGTCGCGGCGGACGAACGGCACGCGGCGGCGCAGCGCAAAGTACAGTCGCTCCACGCCGCTTTTCAGCAGGATGCCACGGAACGGGAAATCGACCAGACATTCCTCGACGCGAGTTTTGCGCGCTTGCAGACAAAATTGCAGTATCATAAGCACGCAATCGCTCCGCAGGAATCAAAATCACCAATCCGCCAGCTCGCGCAATGGGGCGTTCCGCTTGCGGCGGCGGCAGTATTCGCGCTCGTCATCATACCGATCCTGCACCCGGCAAACGGCAAGAACGACGCGATAAACGCGATTGCGAGCACCAAGCTCACCCCGATTGCGGAGAACGACATCGCCGTGGACGGTACTTTCGACCAAAAAACGCTGTCTGCCATTGCGGTAAATGGCGGCACTGCCGCACAAGGCGCGATGACGGTTTCCACGGGGGGCGTTCCGGGCGCGGATCCGCACCGATTGCGCCGCAAAAGACTGCATGACCGGCTGACCTCAATCGACGTGTTCAGACCCGCCTCCGCAAATGCGGACAACGGCTTGTCTATCCGCATAAGCATCTCGCCGATGCACGACGTTCAGGACGAAGAAATCATCATTCCGCTCCCGAACATCGCGACCACGCAACAATGAGACTCGGCAGGTCACTTTCGGTTCTCTACCGCTCATACCCGCTGTTCAGGATCGGCTGTATCGTTTTTCTCTGCCTGCTTTGTTTGGGCATCGTGTCGTTCATCACCTTTGAGGCAAAAAAACTGCCCGAAATCCGCTCGCTTTCCCCGGCGGTGGGATCGGCAGGCGATGTCGTGACGATTCAGGGCGAGCATTTTGGCGAGGAGCGCGGCACGTCTGGTTACGTGGAAATCGGCGGCTCGCGGCTGACGGCGCAGGGATACCTCAGCTGGACCGACACGCAAATCCGCATCGTGCTGCCGACAAACGTACAGGACGGTCTGGTAATCGTGGCGACCAAAAACGGCCGCTCAAAGCCGGGATTTTTTGCCAACGAGGCGGGCATTCCCGTCGAAGTGCCGCCGAACACGCAGACATCGCTCCCGGTCATCACGGCAATCACGCCGCAGACAGGAAGCTACGGGTCGCTCGTGACGATAAGCGGCACGAATTTCGGCACAGTCCGCAGCAATAGCGCGGTATTTTTCACCGCAAACCGCGACGACGCTTCGCAGGCGACATTCACGTCGGGCATCGAAACGGACAGTCCGGGCGAATTCAATCCGCAGTTCATTCCCGCAAGCGAAAACAATTACGACTACGAATATTGGTCGGACGGCGAAATTCGCGTGAGGATTCCCGACGGCGCGGCGGACGGCGCATTGTTCGTGCGGACGGAAAAAGGCACGAGCAATTATATGCAGGCCGAAATCCGTCTGCCGGCGGGAACAAAATCGTACACAGGAAGGCGTACCTACGTGCTTCAGCTGACCGAAGATGTGGAGGACTTGGATTCAAAGAACACGACCTCCGTCACGCTCAGAGTACCGCGCCCGCTGGTGACTGCGGCGCAGCCGATGGCGGAACTGACCGAATGCAAGCCCGCCCCCGTCATCGCGAATTACAAAAACACGATTATCCACCAAACGGAACTCGTGCGCGCGTCAAACCGAAAAGTCAAATTCAGCCAGCAGTTCGTGGTCGCCGTGTACACGGTGCAAACTGACGTGAACGCCAAAAAAGTCCGCCCGTTCAGCGAAAAAAGCCGCGTGCTGTACCGTGCGACGACGCAGCCGGACAGCCTGATTCTGTCGAACGACGAAACGGTCGCCGCAAAAGCGAAAGAAATCGTGGGAAAAGAGACGAATCCGTATCTTCAGGCAAAACTGGTGTACGACTATATGCTCGACGCTTACGATTTTCCTTCCCGCCTGAGCCGCGAAAANGAATCCGCGCTCGACCTGCTCAGCAAAAAACGNGGCGATGCCTATGATTTTGCCGTGCTGTACACCACGCTTGTCCGTGCGCTCGGCATTCCGTGCCTGCCGGTCAGCGGCATCCTTGTGGACGCGGACTTGCACGTGCAGCCGCATTGGTGGAGCGAATTTTATATCGAACAGTTTGGCTGGATTCCCGTGGACGTGGCACTGGCGAANGGGCTCGATTACAAGGCGTTCAAGCCGCTCGACGACGCGCGTGCATTTTATTTCGGCAACATGGACAGCCAGCACATCGCGTTCAGCCGGGGCTGGAACGAAGTCAAGCCCGCGCTCGTGAACAGCAAAATCGTCAGACGCGCAAAAAGCTACGCGTTCCAGTCGATCTGGGAAGAATCGTCGGAAGGAAAAGTCAACTACAGCACGCTCTGGAATGACCCAGCCGTGCTGGGGATTTATTAAAAGCCGAAGCAAGCGCAAGCTTGCCCAAAGGAGGACAGCATGAGCACGAAAATCTTGTCGGTAGGCGGCTCTATCGTCGCGCCGGAAAAGCCCGATGCCAATNTTATCCGGCGTTTTGTGGCAATGGCAAAAGCCTATCTTGCCGCGCATCCGGGCGACCGCCTGATTCTGGTCGTAGGCGGCGGCGGNCCGGCACGGATATANCAGCAGGCGTTCAAAGACGCGGCAGAAACGGACGCGGCGGACGACGGAAACGCGGCAGACTGGATTGGCATCATGGCGACGCGGCTCAACGCGCAGCTCGTCAAGGCTTGTTTTGGCAGCCTGTGCAAGGAAGCCGTCGTCACCGACCCAACCGCGGCAACGGCGTTTACGGGCAGCGTGCTGGTTGCGGCAGGGTGGAAACCCGGCTTTTCCACTGACAACGATGCCGTCCTGCTCGCCGAAAAATTTGACGCNGACACNGTAGTCAACCTGAGCAATATCGAAAAAGTCTACACGGACGATCCGCGCAAGAACCCTGACGCACAGCCGCTCGACACGATTTCCTGGGCAGATTTCCGCGCGATNGTAGGCGANGAATGGGAACCCGGCAAAAACTGCCCGTTCGACCCCATNGCGAGCAAAAAAGCCGCCGAAATGGGNCTGACCGTCATCTGCGCGGGCGGGAAAAACATTGAGAACACNCGGGCAATCCTNGAAGGCAGNCCGTACATCGGGACGACAATCCNCTAGAACGTCTCCAGCTCGGCAAGCAGGCGGTCCAGTTTTTCGCCGTACTGCTTGTCGGTCGCCCACTGCCCCGCAAGGTCAGAAACCGTGCGCGCGAATTTCGCCTTGTGTACCCAGTCGTAGCGCGGATCTACCAGCGCATGGTGCAGCGTGACATCTTCCGTAGTGGCATACGCCTGCAAATGCTGAATGTGCGCGCGCACCCCGATCTGCTCGGTGGGAAAATATTCGCCGGGATGCTCGGCATCCATCGCACCCAGCCCGCAAAAATTGTACATATCCGGCGTGACCAGATTGCCGAACTGTAGCCAGCCGGTCTCAAGGCACATCTGCACGAACGCAACGTCGGCGTTGATGCCTTCTGCCGCCGCTTCGGCAACATANTACCGCGCAAGCCGCAGAATATCCGCCGGGCGCACGTNGCNGTTATGCGACANAAANAACTGCGCCATCTGCTCGGCGGATTTCACGCCGGGCGCAAGCAGCTCACGGGANCACGATGCATCCGTCCGGCGCGGCGCGCTCGTACAAGAAAAAAACACCGCCAGCAGCACGAACCCGAACAAACAAACATATTTTCTACGCATAGTTGATTGTCGGTCGTTTTTGCGCGGACAGTAAGCCCCGCGCGCCGCGCTTTCGGTTATATTTTTCGATTATTTTTTTTTCNGATTTTTGGTAAAAATGATATNTCTNTGCATATATATATTGTGATGAAAAAACAAATTTCTATGCGCGGAGAAAAACCGAACGTGCGCGAACTCGCGCTCTCCAACGGTATGTCGTATCCGAGCGACGTGGAACTCGTGATGATGATTTTGGGAAGCGGGACGCAGCGGATGCCCATCGAATTCCTGGCAGAAAAAGTACTTGCCGTCATCGAGCGGACGAACCCGCCCACGCTGGTCGGCGAGCTGCTCAAAATCGAAGGCATCGGCAGCACCAAGGCACTGGCAATCGCGGCGGCGCTGGAACTGGGGCGCAGGCTGAACCGAAAGCCGCACGCNTTCCTGAACAACCCCGTGGATGTCGTGCCGTTCGTGCAGCATTACGCCATGCAGCAGGTGGAGCATTTTATCTGCGTGAGCATGAACGGCGCGCGCGAAATCGTGAACATCCACGTGGCGGGCGTGGGCGCGGGCAACGTGGCGTGCATCAGGCCGAGCGAAATCTTCTGCGACCCGCTCAAGCACCAGGCATCCGCCGTCGTGCTGTGCCACAACCACCCCAGCGGCATCTGCGCGCCCAGCAGCCGGGACATCGCGACGACGGAATCGCTCGTTGAGGCGGCAGGGCTGCTGGGCATCGTCGTGCTTGACCATATCATCCTGACAAGGAGCGGGTATTTCAGCTTCCTGGAGCATGATCTGTTGCCGATTCCGAAATAAGTCGCTACAATAGGNAGAAAAGGACNGGCGTATGACTCTTTTGCAGCTGTTTGACATAATCGTCATTATCCTCGACATCGGGTTTATCGGCTTTATCCTCTTCTTTGAGCGCAACGAATCCAGCCGCCGCGTGCTGTGGGCGTTCGTCCTGCTCGCGCTGCCGGTCGTCGGGTGCGTGCTGTACCTGCTGTTCAGCGGGCATTTCTTTACGGGCACCAAGCGCATGAAGGAGACGAACAAGCTCATCAACAACCTGCGCGCCCCGCTGATAAGCGACCAGCGGAAATTCATCGCGCAGCACCGCGGACTCCTGCGCGGCTCGGCGATTGAATCATGGGAGCCGCTGATTTTCCTGAACCAGACCAAAAACGAAAGCCTGCTGACCTGCACCGAGTCGGCGGAAATCTTTACGGCAGGCGACGATTTCTTTGACCGCCTGTACCGCGACATCGAAAACGCGCGGCAGAGCGTCAACCTGGAGTATTTTATCTTCCATGAGGACGCGACCGGCACGAGATTCATGGACCTACTCTGCAAGAAAGCGCAGGAAGGCGTGGACGTCAACCTGCTGTACGACGACTTCGGCTGCTTTTTCACGCCCACCCGCTTCCTGCACCGCCTGCGGCACGCCGGCGGCGAAGTGCATCCGTTCTTCCAGATCCGGCTGGGACTGCCGCTCACGCTCAACTACCGCAACCACCGCAAGATTGCCGTCATCGACGGCGAGATCGCCTACACCGGCGGACACAACATCGGCGACGAGTACGCGAACCGCTCCAAGCGGTTTGCCGTTGACTGGCGCGACACGACCGTCCGGCTGACCGGGAGCACGGTGCTCGCGCTCCAGTCGGTGTTCCTGATCGACTGGTACAGCATCATCGCCTGGCGCGACCGGGCAAAAGTCATCCGCCGCGCGGGAAACTATTTTCCGCAGGCAGTGTTCGACGCGATAAACAACAAGCTGACCACGCACCAGCACGAACAGTTCTTTACGGACCTGCTGCTCCCCGGACGCATTCCCACGCAGATCGTCATTGCCGGGCCGAACAAACAGTACCAGTCGAACGTGGAGGACGCGCTCATCAAGATCATCACGGCGGCTAAACAGTACGTGTACATCCAGNCACCCTACTTCACGCCCGACGAAGCGTTCATTTCCGCGCTCAAGATCGCGGCGNTCAGCGGCGTGGACGTGCGCGNCCAGATNCCCGCCAAGTGGGACAAGTTCTACATGAAGGCCGCGTCGTTGCAGTTCGTGCGCGAGTTGCAGCCCTACGGCATCCGCTTCTACCAGTACCCCGGCTTCATCCACGCAAAGACGATCACGGCGGACGACAGCATCTGCTCGGTCGGCTCGACCAACATCGACTGCCGCAGCTTTTCGCTCCTGTTCGAGGAGAACGCGTTCTTTTACGACGAGGCGTTCTGCAAGCGGCACAAGGCAGTCTTCGCGGCGGACGAGGCAAAGTCGCACTTCATCCAGCCCGGCGAGTTCGACCGGAAACCCGTCCTCACCCGCATCTGGTGGAGCTTCGCCAAGCTGTTCACGCCGTTCATGTGAGGCAGCCGCAACCTACGGTTGCTTGCGCACGAAGTGCGCGATATGATGAAAGCAGCAACATGCCGAAACGTCGAAGCCCCGCTTGACTTTCTCCAGATGCGTTTGTATACTAATTTCAGTGAGTGTATCTCGGCTCTATAAGCGAGAATGTTACTAGACAGGGGCAAGGGCTTGCCCCTGTTTTCTTTTGGAGAGAGAAATGCTGAAATTCTATGAGATAAACCCTGACTACATCGACTATCTTTCCGACTCCGCCCCGCATCTGTTCCACAACAAGACAGCCACGCAGACCAACAAGCGGANATATANCGGTATCGTCCTGACANTCNACAGCATGCANTATTTTGTACCGCTCTCTTCGTTCAAAGACAAACATAAGAAGATGCGGGTTTCGGTCGATTTCATGAAGCTGAAAGACTATGCCGTGCTGAACATAAACAACATGTTTCCCGCCCCTATCGGGGAATGCGCGTTTGTTGACATAAACGCTGTACCAGACAAAAACTACCGCAATCTTCTGCGGAACGAGTACCGCCTGATTAAGACCATGGAGAAGAATATCGCAAGGAACGCAAGGATTGTCTATTCCCACAAAATTGCGAACGGCGACAAGACACGGCTTGCAATCCGCTGCAACGACTTTCTCCTGCTTGAGTCAAAATGCGCTGAATGGACGGATAGACACCGCCATTGACACACCCCCACCAATCCTTTACACTTTTTCCATGAGNTTCGGAGCGATGACGAGCGGCAGCGCAAAAAACANAACTTTTCTTGCCAACCCCCTTGACACGCTGTGCGCCGCCCTCATAATTGAACACAGAACACAGAACACAGAACACAGAACACAGAACACAGAACACAGAACACAGA
>WFLX010009955.1_pt1 | contig 10757 bp, 3 predicted proteins | sample 4967041 | NCBI WGS metagenome assembly WFLX01 (sample SAMN12857096, study PRJNA449069) | gut metagenome | isolation source: stool from male and female vole | host: Microtus ochrogaster | place: USA:Florida | collected 2017
CCGAGGTGACCTTGAAACTTACTTTGCCGCGGAGGTCGGTGCTCGATGCTCCGGCACGGATAGTGAATTCATCGTCATCGACAACCCAGCAGCGCAATCCGTCGTCGTAGTAGGCGAGTTCATTCACCGGGACAGCGACTGTTACCTTCTGACGTTCGCCGGGAGCGAGCTCCGTCTTGCAGAAACCCTTTAGCTCTTTCTCGGGCCTCATGAGGCGTGGGTGCTTTTGCGACACATAGAACTGCACGCTCTCGGCCCCGCGGCGCTTGCCGGTGTTCTTCACATCCATGGTGACGGTCACTGTGTCGCCGGGAGCGTAAATCTTCTTGTCGACATCAAGGTCGGCGTAGCTGAACGTGGTGTAGCTCAGACCATGGCCAAAGGGATAGCGTGCGGGGATTTTGCGGGTATCGTGCCAGCGGTAGCCCAGCAGGATTCCCTCGTCGTAATGCACTGTGCCGTCAACCCCGGGATAGCCTCGGTCGCCAAACGAGTGCGCCGCGCAATCCTCAAGTTTGAAAGGTATGGAGAAGGGGAGCTTGCCCGAAGGGCACACGTCGCCCGAAATAATGTCGGCGAGCGCGGCGCCACCCATGCTTCCCAGGTACCAGCTTTGGATAATAGCCGGCACGTTGTCGGCCCACGGCATTGCGACCCCGTTGCCGCTCACAATCACGACCGCCATGCGGGGGTTCACCTTCACGAGTTGGGCGATGAGTTCGTCCTGGCCGAAGGGGAGGGAATATGTCGAGCGGTCCTCACCCTCGCAGTCCTGACTATAGTTTTTGTTCAACCCGCCAATAAAGAGCACAATGTCGGCTTTNCCGGCAGTTTCAAGAGCCGCCAACCGCAGCGAGTCGGCATCGTAGGGCGACGGGAGTTCACGGGAATAATTCGGGTCGCCCGACGCATAGCCGAGCGAGAAGAGAATATTTTCCTCGCCAAANCGCTTGCGAAGCCCGTCGAGCGGCGAAATCTCAATGCGCGGTTTCAGCTCCGAGCTGCCTCCGCCAATGCTGAGTTTCTTAACGGCGTTCTCACCAATCACCGCGATTTTCACNNCCCCGGCGAGCGGGAGGAAGTCGCGNGTGTTTTTGAGGAGCACTATCCCCTCGCGAGCCACGTCGAGCGCGGAGGCCACATTGTCGTCGGTGTGCATCGAGCCCCAGGGGCGTTGGCGGTTCATATTGGTGCGGAGGCACAGACGGAGAACGCGGCGCACTTTCTCGTCAAGCAGACTCTCGTCAATCTCTCCGGCGAGAATCATTTCCTTGAGCGGCTGGGCCATATAGTAGCTATCGTAGGCATTGCTGCGCCCCCAGGTAAGCCCGTTGGTCCACGACCCCATCTCCATGTCGAGGCCGTAGAGCGCGGCCTCGCGTGTGTCGTGNGCCGAGCCCCAGTCGGTAATCATNACGCCGTCAAACCCCCATTGGTCTTTGAGAATTTTATTGACAAGCGTATCGTTGTGGGAGCAGAATGTGTCCTTGAACTTGTTGTAGGAGCCCATCACGGCCCACACGCCCCCTTTGGTGACACCGGCGTGGAAAGCCGGGAGGTAGAGCTCGTTGAGGGCGCGCTCGTCAACATCGACATTGACCTCGTCGCGGTTATGCTCCTGGTTGTTGAGCGCGAAGTGTTTGAGGCAAGCGGCCACGCCGTGGCTCTGGAGCGCCTGGATGTAGGGCACCACCATGGCGGAAGCGAGCATAGGATCCTCACCCATGTATTCGAAATTGCGTCCGCTGAGAGGGGTGCGGTAAATGTTCACACCGGGGCCGAGGATTATATCCTTGTTGCGGTAACGAGCCTCTGACCCCACGACATGGCCATAGCGCGAGGCCAACGCGGGATTGAAAGTCGCGGCGAGGCAGGTGAGCGCGGGCATTGCCGTGCAGGAGTCGTTGGTCCATCCGGCTGCGTGCCATTCGTCCCAGTCAAATTCCATGCGCACCCCGTGGGGGCCGTCGCTCATCCATACTTCGGGAATGCCGAGTCGCGGGCAACCGCGGGTGCTGAATTTCGACTGAGCGTGGACCATGGCCAGCTTCTCGTCGAGGGTCATGCGCGAAAGTGCGTCCTCAATGCGCACCGAGTCAGGTTGAGAATCGTCAAGATAGGGAGGCAGCCCGCTGCCGACCGCCATCAGGGCGGCAAGCGAGAGGGGAAGAACCGCCAGCCTTATAATGTTGATTTTGCTAAACATATATATCGGTCAATGCTTTTTTAGATGAAATACTGGCCGTAGGCGCGCAGGCGTGCGCGGAGATCGGCGGTGTCAACCGCGTGGGTGTCGGGGCGCGACGATTGCGAGGCCATGGCCGCGGCTATGCCGGCGGCTTCGCCCGTTACCAGGCACGGGGGCATCACGCGCAGCGAGCCGTAGGCCTCTTCGTCGGTCGATATGCAGCGCCCGGCGGTGAGCACATTCCGGAGCCCCTTGGGAGTGAGGCAGCGATAGGGAATGCCGTGGCTTTCGCCCTTTCCGTAGTGCACATGGGGCACCCCGCTCTTGTGAATGTCGATGAAATAGCAGTTTCGGCCAATCTCGTCGTCAAACGTGCGGCGGGCGCGCCAGTCGTCGCCGGTGAACAGATAGTCGCCAACAATGCGGCGGCTGTCGCGGATGCCGGGGATGATGGCCGTCTTCACCACAAAGGCGTCGCGGAACACATCGGGGCGGAACTCTTTGAGCATCGCCAGATGCTGGTCGGCAACCCGCCGGCCCCTCATCATCGCTTCCGACAACTCGACCGGATCAGTGGTGTTTTTGATTTCGAGATGGTTGGCGTTGAACTGCACCACACCGGGGCCTACCAGGTTGTGGCAGCAATGGGTGTCGAGCATCGGGTAGCGTCCCGTGCGTTGTGCCTGCACCGATGCGCAATCGGGATTGTGCCCGGCGTGCAGTTCAGGGCCGTTGAGGTATGCTTCGGTGTCGATGTTAGCCACGGAGAAACACANGGTGCTCTTCTGGACCACGCCGTCGGAATCNCCCATCATGAACTCAGCCCCGGCCCAGGCACAGAGGTCGCCGTCGCCGGTGGCATCGACAACAACTTTCGGGCGATAGGCCGTCAGGCCGTCCTTGTTGGCCACGACTACCGCGTCGATTGTGTCGTTGGCCCCCATTTCAACAGCGGCTACACGCGAGAAAAACAGCACATCGGCTCCGGCCTCGGTCACCATCCTGTCGTACACACCTATGAGGTGCTCGGGGTTGATGGTCACCCAGTCCCATTTCCAATCGGGCTCGTGGGGCACACCCTTCTTAGCCTCAAGGAAAATCCGCTCGGCAAGCCCGCGGTAAACCACCTTTTCTCCATCGGTGAAGGGGCACCATGCGGGCACCATACCAGAAGTGCCCAGGCCGCCGAGGTTGCCCGTCGACTCGATGAGCAACGTGCGGGCACCCTCGCGGGCAGCGGCTATGGCAGCGGCGCATCCGGCGGGACCACCTCCGGCAACAACGACATCGTATGAATCGTTGACCTTGATTTTGCGGTCTTTGAGTCGGATGGTTTTTTCCGCGCTTTTGTGCCCGGCAGCCTTCACCCCCTGCGGGAGGGCGGCCATGGCTGCCATAAGGGCGGCGGTTTTAATGAAACCTCTGCGGCTGATTGTTGACATAACAGTCTGCTTTGTTTATTATTCGATGTAGTTATCTGTGCCCTCCCATCCGGCGTTCTGGGTGAGCACGCCTTCGGAAAGTTGAATCTCAGTTTGGGGAATTGAGAGAAAACCGCCGGTTTCAGGACGGAAGGTGACATTCTTGGTGCGGGGCACCTTGCGGTCGTAGATTCGGATGCCGGTCTGGTTTTCGGTAATCAGGTGCTCGTCGTGCCAGCGAAGCAGGTCGTAATAGCGTTCGCCNTCGAAAGCGAGCTCGAAACGGCGCTCGTTCTTAATGTTTTCGAGCGTGGCGGGGAGCGAGGGGAGATTAACACGCGAACGCACGCGGTCGAAATAGGCCTGGGCCTGCGAGCATCCGAGCTCGGCACCCATNAGGAGCACGTCGGAGAATCGGATAAGGATGATATCCTGCGTGTTGTTGAGCTGGAAGTTGGTCTCCGTCATGCCGTAGAGGGGCACGCTGTAGTTAACAACGCTCTGCTTGGTAGCGTCGGAATAGACATTGATGGGGCAATGCTTCTTATTGATGTAATAGGTCTCCTCGCTTGCGTTGCCACCCCCTTTGAGGTAGAGGCGCATTTCCGCACGGTCGTTGCAGTCGATCACAGAACCTTTCTTGCGAATGTCGGCGTCATCCCAGTCCTCCCAGAGTTTGGGGTTGACGGGAGCGAAACCCCAACCTTGACCGAAGGGGAAGGTGTAGGTGTAATTGCTCTGTCCGCGAACGCCATAGTAAAGGCACACCTGGTTGCACTTCTGGGAAATCACGTCCCAGGTGCCGAGAGTGGAGTATTTGATTGCCATAACCTCCTCGATATTGCCGTCGCCGGCCCACTGCAGGCCATTCTCGGCTGTGTAGCCATAATCCTGCACATGGCTGTAAGGCCAAAGGTTGCGGTAGTCCGAAAGGAGNTCGTGGCCGCTNTTGGCGATGCAGTCGTCGACAAACGCCTGAACCTGCTCGCGGGTCACTTCGCCGCCGTCGGCTGTGGGGAGGGCGTTGGTGCGGTAATAGCCGGTGTAGAAGAGCCATACGCGGGCAAGGAGCGCCTCGGCGGCCCAGCGGGTCATGCGGCCATTGTCGGCGCGGTCCATCGCGTTGACGTTCAGCTCGGGCATCTTGTTGATTGCCGCCAGCAGATCGCTGGCCATGAATGCGTAGGTTTCAGCCGCCGGAGCCTTGGGGAGATTAACTGCCTCAGGCACGGTTACAAGGGGCACTTCGCCAAACATGCGCGAGAGGTCGAAGTAGAACCATGCACGCAGCATGCGGGTTTCGCCCTCGACGCGGTCGCGGTGCTCGGCGCTGTCCCATTCGATGTCGTCGAGAGCTTTGAGCAGGAAGTTGGCGCGATAGATGCCCATATAGCGGCCTCGCCATGTCCAGCGGAACATGTCTTCGCTCGATTTCTTGAACTGGTCCATCGCCTTGCACGACTTGTCGGCCTGGTCGCCGCCGCCGAAGCAGTTGTCGCTCATGATTTCGGAGATGAAATATGTGAATCCGAGGGGCTCGGCACGGCCGAGCATCGAGTAAACACCCACGAGGAGCTGGTCGGCATCGTCGGCAGATTTCGGATAATTTGAGGTGTCCTTCTTGGTGAGGTTCTCGGTGNCGAGAAAGTCCTCGCAACCNGTGAGCCACGCGAAGGCCAGCAATATGGTGAATATGGAAAGAAGCTTTTTCATTGTTTCAGAATATTAAGGAGTTACTTTGTCAAGCCTTGCGCGATAATCAATATTCGATGCTGAGGCCAACCATGTAGGAGCGCGAGCCGGGATAGTAGCCCAGGTCGATTCCCTGAGCCCACGAGTCGCCGCCGCCATATCCGATTTCGGGGTCCATGCCCGAATACTTTGTGAAAGTGAAGGGGTTCTGCACCGCTCCGTAGACGCGCAGCTTTCTCAGCGGCAGTTTCGGGAAGAGGTGTTTGAAGTCATAGCCCAGGGTGATGTTGGTGATTCGGAAGTAGTCGCCATCCTCAATGTAGAGGTCGCTGACATACTGCCAGTTGATTGCCGAGCCGTTCATCGAGGGGAGGCGGTTGGAAGTTCCTTCGCCGTGCCAGCGGTTGAGCATGTCGGTGGTGTAGTTGTCGTAGGGCTTGTCGGTGCCGCTGCGGTATGAGCGGGCAATCTGGTTGCCGGCCACGCCATAGCTGTTCAGAGCGAAATCAAAGCCCTTGAATCCCAGCATGATGTTGATGCCGTAGGTGAGGTCGGGATAGGGATTACCGATCGAGGTGCGGTCCTCGGTGTCGATGTTGCCCGAGTTNTTGCGGTCCACGAAAATCACGTCGCCGGGTTTCGCGTCAGGCATAATGGGCTTCCCGGTGGCGGGGCTGATGTAGTTGTCGATCTGCTCCTGGTTCTGGAAGATGCCGGCTGTCTGGTAGCCGTAGAAGTAACCGAGCGGGTGCCCCTCCTCGGCGCGGTAGAACGAGGTGGTGTTCTGCGCCAGGATGCCGGCGTTGCCCTCGATGAGGCCGTTGCCGTTGGCGATGCGGAGCACTTNGTTGCGNTTGTGGGCCAGGTTGGCGGTGANGCTGTAGGTGAAGTCGCCCACGCGGTCGTTCCACGAAACGGAGAGCTCGACACCGGTGTTCTTGATGTCGCCGCCGTTCATATAGGGAGCGCCGGTGCCCCAAAGTCCGAGGGCGGTGGGCTGCACGAGCCAGTCGAGCGTTTTCTTTTCATACCAGTCGAATGTAACGCCCAGGCGTGTGCCGAGGAAGCGGGCGTCGAAACCGATGTCGGTCTGGCGCGAGGTTTCCCATTTCAAATCGGGGTTGCTCATGATGTCGGGGTAAGCGCCGATTGTAGGCTGGCTCTTGTTGTCGCCGAAGTAATACCAGGCGGCATTGGTGGCGTTGCCGAAGGCGATTGTCGAGAGATAGCGGAATGTGGGGATGTTNCAGTTGCCGTTCTCACCCCACGAAGCGCGGATTTTGAACATGTCGAGCCATGTCGACTGCGATTCCATGAATTTTTCTGCCGCGAGGTTCCAACCCACCGAGAACGAGGGGAAGTAGCCCCAGCGGTGACCGCGGGCGAAGTTCGAGGATCCGTCGGCACGCATGGTTACGGAGGCCATATAGCGGCGGTCGTAGTCATAGTTCACGCGGCCGAACCAGCTGACGAGCTGGCCGCGGCTCCAGGGAGCGCCCGAGAGGGTTGTCGACCCGGAAGCGATGCTCTTCACGTTGCTGAGCCAAGCGTACTCAAAGCTGTCGAACTCGCTGTCGCGGTTGCTGCCGTTGAGGTCCTGGCCGATGCCCCACTTTTCGATGGAGTTACCTGCCAGCACGTTGAGGTGGTGGCCGCTGACGGTGAAGTCATAGCTGAGGGTGTTGTCCCAGCTCCACTGCAGGCCGTTGCCCGAGCCCTGACCCACGCGGTCGGTCTTTGAATAAAGCTTTTCGTTGATTTGGTATTTGGGCACATACTCGCGCGAAGTCCAGCCGTTGTAAGCAAAGCCGAAGGTGCTCTTGAAAGTGAGGCCCTTGATGGGTTCGAGCACGAGGTAGATGTTGCCGCGGGCATTGTAATTGCGGCTCTGCGAGAATGAGCGCAGATAGTACATCTCGGCCACAGGGTTAGTTTCGTCAGTGTCAATCAGCACCGGCCAAGCATACTTTTCAGGGTTCTCCATCAGCGGGAAGAGGGGCGAGCAGCAGAGCGCGTTGCGCACATCGTTCCAATACATGTTGCCGGTGCCCTGGGTCATACCGCGGGAGTTAACATAGGCCATGGTGAGGGTCTGGCCGAGTTTGAGGACGTCTCGGGTTTTGTGCTTAACGACGGTGTGCTCCGAGTTGAAGCGGAGGGTGTAGCGCTCGTAGCGCTGGGTCACGTCGTCGGCCTTAACGCCGATGGTCGGGGTTTCGGAGGTGTAGCTCACACCCATGGAGTAGGTCGAGCGCTCGCTACCACCGTCGAGGCCGAAGTTGTAGCCCTGCTTGAAACCGTCGTGGGTCTGAATCTCGTCGAGCCAGTTGGTGCCGGTGAACTCGCCGCTCTGAATCTTATCCCAGAGAGGCACTGCGGCTGCGAAGTCGGCATCAGTGAGGCCGGCCTCCTTCATCAGCTCAACATACTGCTGGGCGTTGAGGGGGGTAACGGTCTTGGGGATGCTCTGCCAACCGAGATACATATTAAAGTGCGCGTTGATGCGGTCCTTGGTTCCCTTCTTAGTGGTGACAAGAATCACACCATTGGCTGCGCGGGCGCCATAGATGGCAGCCGAAGCGGCGTCCTTCAGCACGTCGATGCTCTCGATGTCGTTAGGGTCGAGCAGGTTGAGGTCGCCCCCGCTCACACCGTCAATCACCACCAGCGGCGAAGAGTTATAAATGGTGCCGAGGCCGCGGATGTTGACCTTGAAACCATCGCCGGCCTTGCCTGAATTCTTCACGATGTTCACGCCGGGGGCCTGGCTTTGCAGAGCGCCCATGGCCGACATGGTATTCTGGCGGGCAATGTCGTCGCCCTTGACCTGGAGGGTCGCGCCGGTGACGAGTTTCTTCTGCTGCACGCCGTAACCGATGGCCACGATTTCGTCGAGCACATTCTCGTCGTTTTCGAGGGTTATGTCAATTGTGTTGCGGCCATGCACCTTCACAATGGCAGTGCGGTAGCCGAGGAAGCTCGCCTTGATGCTCCCCTTTTCGGGCACTGTGAGCACGAACTTGCCGTCGACGTCGGTTGAGGTTCCGTTGGAGGGGTTTCCGTCCTGTGTCACTGTCGCACCGGGGAGGGGCATCCCGTCGCCGGTCACGACGCCGCTCACCTTTATATCCGCGGCGAGCGCCGATAACGAAACTGCCGGGAGCAGCATGGCGAGCCAAAGACGGCGTGCCATTCCGTGATACCGGCTCATGGCTGATTTAAGAATCTTTTTCATCAGGTTTATGATTGGATTTTGTTTTTTCAGGTATTTGTCGGATGCCGCGGGTCGGGAGCCCGGCGGCCATTATTCACGGTGGCAAAGTTAGCAAATCCACAATTAGTAGTTGTGCCATATATGCGCGTTAAAGTTTGCGCACTGTCGGTAGGGTTGCGGAAATGGGGAGATTTGTTGCGAAAATGTCGCCATATCGTTTTTCTTGCTTGTAGCCACGCCGCGGTTGCGAAAATGTAGTTACCTTTGACGCGAATACCATGACAACCCCGTAGTCGCTCAAAACGACTATTTTGAACCACAATATATAAGATGAAGAAAATTACGCCTGCCATCTGCGCGTTAGTCCTTGCGGCAATGTCGCTGGCAGCCCACGCGGCCAACAACCCAGCCACTGTCGAGCGCCCGGCAACCCGCGCCGAGGCCGCCCCGGTGACTGGCAAACTGTTTGCCGGCTCAAACTCCCACATTAATAAAATATGTCAGGACCACCTGGGTTATATATGGCTCGCCACAGACTATGGCCTGGCGCGCTTCGACGGCTCGGAGACAATCGTGTTCACCCGCACCGCGGAGGCTGGCTCGCTGCTGAGCAACACCGTGCTTTCGGTTATGGAGGATAGCGAGAGCAACCTGTGGGTCGGGTCGACCGACGGCATCCAGAGGTTCGACCGCTCGACCCGCACCTTCATCACTCCGCGACTGAGCTACCCCAACGTGCCCGACTTCAGCTACGTCAACTCCATTATCGAGGACCGCAAGGGGAACATCTGGTTCACCACCTCGCGCTCGGGGGCGGTGTGCATCCGCAAGGGGGAGGAGGAGCCCGTGTGCTACATGACCACCAACTCGCCCATCTGCTCCAACAAGACAACCGAACTGTTCGAGGATAGCTTCGGCAACATCTGGATCGGCTCGATGGATGCCGGCATCTCCATTTTCAACAGCTCGACGAACACCATGACTCACCTGAGCCATGACCCCGGCGACCCCTCGACCCTCTCGGGCAACATGATTTTCACGATAGCGCAGACCAACGACGGGCGCCTCTTCATCGGCTCGCTCGACGGGGGCATCGACTCATACGACTACCGCACAAACCGGGTGACGCGCGACGCGGTGAAGGTCAACGGCAATGTGTACATTCTGCGTAACTCTCCAACGGAGAACGCGATGTACGTTGGCACCGACGGCAACGGCGTCAAGAAAGTCAACCTCGCCACCGGCACCGCGTCAAACGTTGAAATCGCCCTCAAGGAGTTTGACATGTCAAAGGCGAAAATCCACGACATACTCACCGACATGCAGGGGAACCTCTGGTTCGTGGCCTATCAGAAAGGGGCGGTGATGGTTCCCGCCGACACCGACGATTCAGTGACCACTTACACCTACAACCCCTTCTATCCGGCACTGAANATCGGCACCGAGCCGGTGTTGTGCGCCCTNCANAGCCGNGACGGGGCCCTGTGGATAGGCACAGATGGCGACGGCGTTTACCGCTCGCCGGCACCGGGACGGCCTTTCGAGCATCTTGCCGGGGGAGCCACCGAGGCGAGCGCCATCCTGACAATTTTCCAGGACCGGGCCGGCAACATCTGGGCCGGCAACTATCTCAACGGCCTCTCGCGCTACGACCCGGCCTCGAGGAGCTTCAGCACAGTCACAATCCATATTCCCGGCACNCCCGGAGGGCGCGTCAAGGAGGTGAACACCATCGCCGAGGCACCCGACGGCAACCTGTGGATCGGCACCAACGGCAACGGCGTGTGCGTCTACAACCCCGCGACCGGGGCTACCCGGTTCTACACCCACGACCCGGCCCATCCTGCCGGCTCGCAACTCCCCGGCAACGCCATCCATGCGATTCTCTTCGACGGCGATGGCAAGGTGTGGATCGGCACCAGCGACGCCGGGCTTACGCGCTTCGACCCAGCCACCGAGACCTTCGAGCACCTATCCACGTCGAATATGCGCCTGAGCAACAACTGCGTCTTCGCCCTCTGCCAGGACGCGTCGGGAGCTATTTGGGCTGCTACCCGCATGGGACTCAACCGCATACACAACGGGCGCACCCAGATTTTCAACGAGAGTCACGGGCTGATTAACAACACAGTCTACGGTATAGTGCCCGACGGCGACGGCACTCTGTGGCTCAGCACCGGCGCCGGAGTGTCGGCGCTCAACATCTCCACCCTCGAGTTTGACAACTCCAAGGTGCCCGACA